>Ga0307516_10006097_pt1 | contig 14231 bp, 10 predicted proteins | sample 19_EM_MG_FD_203310 | JGI IMG/M metagenome (GOLD analysis project Ga0307516, IMG submission 203310) | Populus trichocarpa ectomycorrhiza microbial communities from riparian zone in the Pacific Northwest, United States - 19_EM | ecosystem: Host-associated > Plants > Roots > Unclassified | place... | reverse complement strand
AGGCCGGGTACGTCGGTGCCTTGGGTGAGGGCGGGTTCGACGCGTTTGGCGAGGACCTTGCCGAGTTCGACGCCCCACTGGTCGAAGGAGTCGATGTTCCAGACGGCGCCCTGGACGAACACCTTGTGCTCGTAGAGCGCGATCAGCTGGCCCAGCACCGACGGGGTCAGTTCCCTGGCCAGGATCGTGGTGGTGGGATGGTTGCCCTGGAACGTCCTGTGCGCCACCAGCTCCTCGGCCACACCCTCCGCGCGTACCTCGTCGGGAGTCTTGCCGAAGGCCAGCGCCTGCGTCTGCGCGAAGAAGTTCGCCATCAGCAGATCGTGCTGCGCCCGCAGCCCCTGGCTCAGTCCCTCGACCGGCCGGGCGAAGCCGATGAAGTCCGCCGGGATCAGCTTGGTGCCCTGGTGGATCAGCTGGTAGTAGGCGTGCTGCCCGTTGGTGCCGGGCGTGCCCCACACCACCGGCCCGGTCTGCCACTCGACCGGGCGGCCGGCCCGGTCCACCGACTTGCCGTTGGACTCCATGTCCAACTGCTGCAGATACGCCGTGAACTTCGACAGGTAATGGCTGTAGGGCAGCACCGCGTGCGACTGCGCGTCATGGAAGTTGCCGTACCAGATACCCAGCAGACCCAGCAGCAGCGGCACATTCGACTCGGCGGGCGCGTTACGGAAGTGCTCGTCGACGATCCGGAAACCGTCCAGCATCTCCCGGAAACGGTCCGCACCGACCGCGATCATCAACGACAGGCCGATCGCCGAGTCGTACGAGTAACGGCCGCCGACCCAGTCCCAGAACTCGAACATGTTCGCCGTGTCGATGCCGAACTCCGACACCTTCCCCGCGTTCGTCGACAACGCCACGAAATGCCTCGCGACGGCCTTGTCCTCACCAAGACCGCCGGGCCCGTGGAGCAGCCAGTCACGGGCCGAGGTCGCGTTGGTGATCGTCTCGATCGTGGTGAACGTCTTGGACGCGACGATGAACAGCGTCTCCGCCGGATCCAGATCGTGGACCGCCTCGTGCAGATCGGCACCGTCCACATTCGACACGAACCGGAACGTCAACGACCGGTCGGTGTACGCGCGCAGCGCCTCGTACGCCATCGCCGGACCCAGATCCGAACCACCGATACCGATGTTGACGACATTACGGATCCGCCTGCCCGTGTACCCCGTCCACTCACCCGAGCGCACCCGCCCGGCGAAGTCACTCATCCGGTCCAGCACCGCGTGAACCCGCGCCACCACGTTCTCACCGTCGACCTCGACCACCGCACTCGCCGGAGCACGCAACGCCGTGTGCAACACGGCCCGGTCCTCGGTGACGTTGATCCGCTCACCCCCGAACATGGCATCCCGCAACCCGAACACGTCCGTGGCCACGGCCAGTTCCCGCAACAGGGCCAGCGTCTCGTCGGTGACCAGGTTCTTGGAGAAGTCGACGCGCAGGTCCCCCACGCGTACGACGTATCGCTCCGCGCGCCCGGGGTCCGCCGCGAACAGGTCACGCAGATGCGCGTGCCACTCGGCGCGGTGGTCCGCCAGGGCGGTCCACTCCGGCCGCTGGGTGAGCTTCGGGGACTCGGCTTGGAAGTCAGACATGAGCGGGGATCTCCTTGGTGCCCTCGCCGCGCAGGGCGACGGCGTACATCTCGTCCGCGTCGAGGCGCCGAAGCTCCTCGGCGATCAGTTCGGAGGTGGTGCGGACCTTCAGTGCGAGGGTGCGTGAGGGCTGGCCGGGCAGGGTCAGTGTGGCCAGCGGGCCCTCGGGGCGGTCGATGACGATCTCGCCGTTCTCGGTGCCGAGGCGCACGGCCGTCACCACCGGTCCCGCGGTGACGACCCGGTCGACGGTGACGCCGAGGCGGGCCTCCAGCCAGCGGGCCAGCAGTTCCGCCGCCGGGTTCTCCTCCTCGGCCTCCACGGCCGCCGAGATCACCCGCACCCGGGCCTGGTCCAGGGCCGCGGCCAGCATCGAGCGCCACGGGGTCAGCCGGGTCCAGGCGAGGTCGGTGTCGCCCGGCGCGTAGGTGCGCACCCGGGTCTTGAGCACCTCCAACGTGTTGTCCACCGCGTACAGGTCGGTGATCCGGCGCTGGGCCAGCGCACCCAGCGGGTCCTTCGCCGGGTTGGCCGGCGCTTCCACCGGCCACCAGACCACGACCGGGGCGTCCGGCAGCAGCAGCGGCAGGACGACGGAGTCGGCGTGGTCGGACACCTCGCCGTAGGTCCGCAGGATCACCGTCTCGCCGGTGCCGGCGTCGGCGCCCACCCGTACCTCGGCGTCGAGGCGGGAGCTGGTGCGGTCGCGTGGGGTGCGGGCGTGCCGCTTGATGACGACCAGGGTGCGCGAGGGGTGCTCGTGTGAGGCCTCCTCGGCCGCCTTGATCGCGTCGTAGGCGTTCTCCTCGTCCGTGACGATCACCATCGTCAGGACCATGCCCACGGCGGGTGTGCCGATAGCGCGGCGCCCCTGCACCAACGCCTTGTTGATCTTGCTTGCCGTGGTGTCGGTCAGGTCGATCTTCATGGCCTGCGCCAGCTCCGTCCGTCTCGTGCGAGCATCTCGTCGGCTTCCTCGGGTCCCCAGCTGCCGGACGCGTACCGCGCCGGCTTGCCGTGGTTCGCCCAGTACTCCTCGATCGGGTCGAGGATCTTCCAGGACTCTTCCACTTCCTGGTGGCGGGGGAACAGATTGGCGTCGCCGAGGAGGACATCCAGGATGAGCCGCTCGTACGCCTCCGGGCTGGACTCCGTGAACGACTCGCCGTAGGCGAAGTCCATGGACACGTCCCGGATCTCCATCGAGGTACCCGGCACCTTGGAGCCGAACCGGACCGTCATGCCCTCGTCCGGCTGGACGCGGATGACGATCGCGTTCTGCCCGAGCTCCTCGGTGGCGGTGGAGTCGAAGGGGGAGTGCGGTGCCCGCTTGAAGACGACCGCGATCTCGGTGACCCGGCGGCCCAGCCGCTTTCCGGTGCGCAGGTAGAAGGGGATGCCCGCCCAGCGGCGGTTGTCCACCTCCAGCTTGATGGCCGCGTAGGTGTCGGTCTTCGACTGCGGGTCGATGCCCTCCTCCTGGAGGTACCCGGCCACCTTCGCGCCGCCCTGCCAGCCCTGCGCGTACCGCGCCAGCACGGTGTGCTCGCCGATGTCCTCCGGCAGCCGCACCGACTTGAGCACCTTGAGCTTCTCGGTGAGCAGCGACTCGGCGTCGAAGGCGATGGGCTCCTCCATGGCGGTCAGGGCCATGAGCTGGAGCAGGTGGTTCTGGATGACGTCACGGGCTGCGCCGATGCCGTCGTAGTAGCCGGCCCGGCCGCCGATGCCGATGTCCTCGGCCATCGTGATCTGCACGTGGTCGACGTACGACCGGTTCCAGATGGGCTCGTACATCTGGTTGGCGAAGCGCAGCGCCAGGATGTTCTGGACCGTCTCCTTGCCGAGGTAGTGGTCGATGCGGAACACCTGGTCCGGCTCGAACACGTCGTGCACGAGCGCGTTCAGCTCACGGGCGCTCTTCAGGTCGCGCCCGAAGGGCTTCTCGATGACCGCCCGCCGCCAGGAACCCTCCGGCGCCTCGGCCAGCCCGTGCTTCTTCAACTGCCGGACGACCTTCGGGAAGAACTTCGGCGGCACGGAGAGATAGAAGGCGTAGTTGCCGCTCGTGCCGCGCGAGGCGTCCAACTCGTCCACGGCGGACCGCAGTTGCTTGAACGCGGTGTCGTCGTCGAAGTCGCCGGGGATGAACCGCATGCCCTCGACGAGCTGCTGCCAGACCTCCTCCCGGAACTCGGTGCGCGCGTGCTCGCGGACCGCGTCGTGCACGACCTGCGCGAAGTCCTGGTCCTCCCAGTCCCGGCGGGCGAACCCGAGGAGCGAGAAGCCCGGCGGCAGCAGACCGCGGTTGGCGAGGTCGTAGACGGCCGGCATCAGCTTCTTGCGGGACAGGTCGCCCGTGACGCCGAAGATGACGAGTCCGGACGGGCCTGCGATCCGGGGCAGCCGGCGGTCCTGGGGGTGCCGCAGTGGGTTGGACCAGTCGGCGGACGGCACCGCCGGGAGGGTGGTCACGGCCTCGGTCGCCTCGGTCGGTTCCTTGCTCATGCCTCGTCAACCCCCTTGCTGTTCAGGGACTTCGTCACGGCGTCCAGCAGGTCCTGCCAGGCCGCCTCGAACTTGGCGACACCCTCGTGCTCCAGCTGCCGCACGACCTCGTCGTACGAGATCCCGAGCCCCTCCACCGCCGCGAGGTCGGCGCGGGCCTGGGCATAGCCGCCGGTGACGGTGTCGCCGGTGATGTCGCCGTGGTCGGCGGCGGCGTTCAGCGTGGCCTCCGGCATGGTGTTGACCGTGCCGGGGGCGACCAGCTCGTCGACGTACAGCGTGTCCTTGTACGCCGGGTCCTTCACTCCGGTCGAGGCCCACAGCGGGCGCTGCTTGTTGGCCCGGGCGCCGCCGAGGGCCGTCCAGCGCTCACCGCCGCGTGTCGCATTGTCGGCAGAGCCGAACCTGTTCTCGTACGCCTCGTAGGCGAGCCGCGCGTTGGCGAGGGCGGCCCGGCCCTTCAGCGCCAGGGCCCCGGCGGTGCCGAGCAGGGTCAGCCGCTTGTCGATCTCGGCGTCGACGCGGGAGACGAAGAAGGAGGCCACGGAGTGGATCCCGGAGAGGTCCAGGCCCTTCGCCCGGGCCTTCTCCAGACCGGCGAGGTAGGCGTCCATGACGTCGAGGTAGCGCTCAAGGGAGAAGATCAGCGTGACGTTGACGCTGATGCCGAGGCCGATGACCTCGGTGATCGCCGGGAGGCCGGCCTTCGTCGCCGGAATCTTGATCATGACGTTCGGGCGGTCCACCAGCCAGGCCAGCTGCCTGGCCTCGGCGATGGTGGCCGGTGTGTCGTGGGCCAGCCGCGGGTCGACCTCGATGGAGACCCGGCCGTCCCGGCCGCCGGTCGCGTCGTACACCGGCCGCAGGACGTCGGCGGCGGCACGGACGTCGGCGGTCGTCATCATGCGCACCGCCTCGTCGACCGTGACCCCCCGCACGGCGAGGTCCTCGAGCTGCTCCTCGTAGCCCTCGCCGGAGCCGATGGCGGACTGGAAGATGGACGGGTTGGTGGTGACGCCCACCACATGCCTGGTCCGGACGAGTTCGGCGAGGTTGCCGGACTCGATCCGCCCGCGCGAGAGGTCGTCCAGCCAGATGGAGACGCCCTCGTCGGACAGGCGCTTGAGTGCTCCCGCGGTCGCGGTAGCTTCGGTCACTGTGATCATCTTCTTTCTGGGCGATCCGATCAACCGCGGGCGGCGGTCAGGTCTGTAGGCGAACCGAGCACGGCCCGGGCGGTCGCGGCGACGTTCTCGGCGGTGAAGCCGAACTCACGGAAGAGCACCTTGGCGTCGGCGGACGCGCCGAAGTGTTCGAGGGAGACGATGCGTCCCGCGTCACCCACGAACCGGTACCACGTCAGACCGATCCCGGCCTCGACCGCGACGCGGGCCTTCACGGACGGCGGAAGGACACGGTCGCGGTACTCGCGCGACTGCTCCTCGAACCACTCGACCGACGGCATCGACACCACCCGGGTGCCGACCCCCTCGGCCTCCAGCTGTTCCCGCGCACCCACGGCGAGCTGGACCTCGGAGCCGGTGGCGATCAGGACGACGTCGGGGGTCTCGGTGGAGGACTCCGCCAGCACGTAACCGCCGCGCGCCGCATCGGGGTTCGGCGCGTACGTCGGCACGCCCTGACGGGTGAGCGCGAGGCCGTGCGGTGCCGGGTCGGTGGCGTGCCGCTTGAGGATCTCGGCCCAGGCGATCACGGTCTCGTTGGCGTCGGCCGGGCGGACGATGTTCAAGCCCGGGATCGCGCGCAGGGACGCGAGGTGCTCGACGGGCTGGTGCGTGGGCCCGTCCTCGCCGAGGCCGACGGAGTCGTGCGTCCAGACGTAGGTGACGGGCAGCTGCATCAGCGCGGACAGCCGGACGGCGTTGCGCATGTAGTCGGAGAACACCAGGAAGGTGCCGCCGTGGATACGGGTGTTGCCGTGCAGCGCGATGCCGTTCATCTCCGCGGCCATGGAGTGCTCGCGGATGCCGAAGTGGATGGTGCGGCCGTACGGGTCGGCCTCCGGCAGCGGGTTGCCCTTCGGCAGGAAGGAGCTCGCCTTGTCGATGGTGGTGTTGTTCGATCCGGCCAGGTCGGCGGAGCCGCCCCACATCTCGGGGATGACCGCGCCGAGCGCCTGGAGCACCTTGCCGGAGGCGGCGCGGGTGGCGACCGCCTTGCCCTCCTCGAAGACGGGCAGGGCGTCCTCCCAGCCCTCGGGGAGCTGACCGGCGACCACACGGTCGAAGAGCCGCGCGCGCTCCGGCTGCGCGCCGCGCCACTTGTCGAACTGCTTGTCCCAGGCCGCGTGCGCCTCGGCGCCCCGGTCGAGGGCTTGACGGGCGTGGGCGAGGACGTCGCCGGCGACCTCGAAGGTCCGCTCCGGGTCGAAGCCGAGGACGCGCTTGGTGGCGGCGACCTCGTCCTCGCCGAGCGCGGAGCCGTGCGCGGCCTCGGTGTTCCGGGCGTTCGGGGAGGGCCAGGCGATGATCGTGCGCATCGCGATGATCGAGGGGCGCCCGGTCTCGGCCTGCGCGGCCCGCAGCGCCGCGTGCAGGGCGTGGACGTCGATGTCGCCGTCCTCGCCGGGCTCGACACGCTGCACGTGCCAGCCGTAGGCCTCGTACCGCTTCAGGACGTCCTCGGAGAAGGCGGTCGCCGTGTCGCCCTCGATGGAGATGTGGTTGTCGTCGTAGAGGAAGACCAGGTTGCCGAGCTTCTGGTGGCCGGCCAGGGAGGACGCCTCGGCGGAGATGCCCTCCTCCAGGTCGCCGTCGGAGACGATGCCCCAGACGGTGTGGTCGAAGGGGGAGGTGCCCTCGGGGGCCTCGGGGTCGAACAGGCCGCGCTCGTAGCGGGCCGCCATCGCCATGCCCACCGCGTTGGCGACGCCCTGGCCGAGCGGCCCGGTGGTGGTCTCCACGCCGGCGGTGTGCCCGTACTCGGGATGACCGGGAGTCTTCGACCCGTGTGTCCTGAAGGACTTGAGGTCGTCGAGCTCCAGCTCGTACCCGGCGAGGAAGAGCTGGGTGTAGAGGGTGAGCGAGGTGTGTCCGGGGGACAGCACGAAGCGGTCACGGCCCGTCCACTCCGGGTCGGCCGGGTCGTGACGCATCACCTTCTGAAAGATCGTGTAGGCCGCCGGAGCCAGGCTCATCGCCGTGCCGGGGTGGCCATTGCCCACCCGCTGTACGGCATCCGCGGCCAGAAGACGGGCGGTGTCGACGGCACGCCGGTCGAGATCGGTCCATTCGAAGCTGTCCGGCGTCTGCGTGCTCATCTTCAAGAAGTCCTCGATCGGAGCGGGGTAGCTGGTCTGACGCGTTCGAACTTAAAAGTCTGACTTTTACGAGGGAAGGTCGTGGTGTGTCAGCCTGTGGTGAAAGTGGGACACCGGGCGCGTGATCGAGGCGGCACGAGAAGGACATGGTGGACAGAACCATCCAAGCCGGAGACGGTGACGGCGGCATTGACGCCATCAGAACGTTCCCCTTCCCGGTCGAGTTGAGCGTCGGCGGTGTCGGCATGCAGGTCGGCTCCATGGGAACCGGCCGCCCCTGGCATGTCGACGCGCCCCTGCACCGCGTCCACCGCATCGACTTCCATGTCGTGATGCTCTTCGACGACGGCCCCGTACCCCACATGATCGACTTCGCCGAGTACGAGGTGACGGCCGGTGACCTGCTGTGGATCCGCCCGGGGCAGGTCCACCGCTTCTCACGCACCAGCGAGTACCGCGGAACCGTACTGACCATGCAGCCCGGCTTCCTGCCCCGGACCACGGTCGACGCCACCGGGCTCTACCGCTACGACCTGCCGCCCCTGCTGCACCCCGACGAGCCCCGGTCGGCCGGCCTGCGCGCCGCGCTCGCCCAACTCCAGCGCGAGTACGAGGACACGGCGACCCTCCCGCCGAGCCTGCACACAACGGTCCTGCGCCACACCCTGACGGCGTTCCTGCTGCGCCTGGCCCATCTCGCGGCGAGCTCCGCGGAAGCGGCCCCGCAGTGGTCGGACACCACCTTCACCCTCTTCCGCGAGGCGGTCGAGCAGGGCTTCGCCACCAACCACAGCGTCAGCGCGTACGCCGACTCCCTCGGGTATTCCCGCCGCACCCTCGTCCGCGCGGTCCGCGCCGCCACCGGCGAGACCCCCAAGGGCTTCATCGACAAACGCGTCGTCCTGGAGGCCAAACGCCTCCTCGCCCACACCGACATGCCCATAGGCCGCGTCGGCGCCGCCGTCGGCTTCCCCGACGCGGCCAACTTCTCCAAGTTCTTCCACCAGCACACGGAGATGACACCGGCGGCGTTCCGGGCGGAACTGCGCTGAGCGGTGCCGGCGCCCGCCGACACGGAGAAGGGGCCCCACGCGCGCGCGGGGCCCCTGGTGGAAGTCGCCGGTCAGTGACCGAAGTTGAACCAGTTCACGTTCACGAAGTCGGACGGCTGGCCGCTGGTGAAGGTGAGATACACGTCGTGTGTCCCCGTCACCGGGCTGATGTTGGCCGGGACCGTTCTCCAGGACTGCCAGCCGCCCGTGTTGGCGAGGGCGAAGCTGCCGACGGGGGTGGCGGTACGGCTGTCCAGGCGGACCTCGACCAGCCCGCTGACGCCGCCCGCCGCGCCGCTCGCGACCCGGGCCGCGAACTGGTTGGCCGCCGTGGAGCCGAAGTTGACGCCCTTGTAGAGGGCCCAGTCGCCGTTCGCGAGGGCGCCGATGTTCTGGCCGCCGCCCGTGTCGGTCGTGGTCTCGGTGGTCGTACCGGACTGGGTGTCGTACGACTCGGCCTGGATGGCGGCGTAGGCGTCGCGGTTGCCGGTGGGCGGGGGAGTGGTGCCGCCTCCGGCGGACGACAGCACCTGGACGTAGTCGACGACCATCGGGACGCCGGAGCGGGTGTCGCCGTCCAGACCGCCGCCGAAGGCGTCCGGGAAGCCGCCGCCCATCGCGACGTTCAGGATCACGAAGTAGCCGTGGTTCGTGGCGTTGGTCCAGGTCGTCGCGTCGACCTGGTTCGCGGTGACGGTGTGGTAGTTGACGCCGTCGACGTAGAAGCGGATCGCCTCCGGGCTCGCCGAACGGTCCCACTCCATCGAGTAGGTGTGGAAGCCGGACTGGCAGGTCGTGTTCGGGCAGGCGACGGAGTTGCCGATGCCGGTGGTCTCGTTGCACGGGCCGCCCGGGTTGGTACCGCAGTGCATCGTCGACCAGACCTTGTTCAGGCCCTGCACGTTCTCCATGATGTCCAGCTCACCGACGCCCGGCCAGTTCTGGTAGTTGCCGCGGTAGGGCGCGCCGAGCGCCCAGAACGCGGGCCAGTAGCCCTCGGCGGCGGTGCCGGTCACGTTCGGCATCTGGATCCGGGCCTCCACCCGCAGCTTGCCGCCGGACGGGGGCTGGAAGTCGGTGCGGTTGGTCTCGATGCGGCCCGAGGTCCACTTGCCGGCCGCGTCACGCAGCGGGGTGATGCGCAGGTTGCCGTTGCCGTCGAGCGAGACGTTGCTGGTGCTGTTCGTCATCGTCTCGACCTCGCCTGTGCCCCAGTTGGCGGGGCCGCCCGGATACGAAGTCCCGGTCGAGTACTGCCAGTTGGAGGTGTTCACGCCGGTGCCGGCGGTGCCGGTGAAGTCGTCGAGGAAGACCTGTGTCCAGCCCGACGGGGGCGTGGGCGCGGCGGCGTCGGCGGACGGCGAGGCGACCGCGGCGGCCGCCGCCGCGAGCCCCAGTGTGCTGACCACGGCGACGAGTGCCCGTCGAAGCGGGCGGGGCCGTCTGCGGGGGGTGCCGGAGGTGTCACTCATGGAGGGCCTCTCGGGTACGGAGGGGAATGCGCGGGCGCCTTCGAGAGCCCTGTCCCAACATCCTGAGAGCGCTCTCACGGCGCGGCCAATGTGCTCCTCGCCACCCCGGGCGTCAAGAGTTGAAACAGGTAAAGTCCTTGCGCCGCAGGTGACTTCAACGAAAAAAGACGGCGAACAGTCCTCACCGGTGCGAGGGATGACCTCCGGCCGCCCGCGACCCACTGAGGGCCCGGCTCCCGTCCGGCTGCCACCCCAGCGCCCGGGAGATCCCGCGCGCCGCGAGCCGCACCGCCGGGACCAGCACCGGTGCCTGCGCGTCGGCCCGCGGCACCACGACCGACACCGCCGCGACGAGGGTGCCGTCCGGTCCGCGCACGGGCGCCGCCACCGACAGGGCGTCCTCGGTGACCTGACGGTCGCTCACCGCCACGCCCGAGCGCCGCACCTCGGCCAGCACCCGGCGCAACTGTCCGGCGTCGGTGAGGGTGTACGGGGTGAGGGAGGCGAGCGGTCCAGCGCAGTACTCCTTCTGGAGTTCCGGATCGCCGTACGCGAGCAGGACGAGTCCCACGCCGGTGACGTGCAGCGGCCAGCGGGCGCCGACGCGAATGTGCACGCCGACCGACGAACGGCCCGAGATCCACTCGGTGTAGACGACCTCCGAGCCGTCGCGCACCGCCAACTGCACGTTCTCGTGCGTGGCTTCGTACAGGTCCTCCAGGTAGGGCAGCGCGGCCTGGCGCAGCGCGAGTCCGCGGGGTGCCAGGGCGGCGATCTCCCAGAGCCGCAGCCCGACGTGGTAGACGCCGAACTCGTCCCGCTCCAGGGCGCCCCACCCGGTGAGGGCGCCGACCAGCCGGTGGGTGGTGGTCATGGACAGTCCGGCCCGGCGGCTGATGTCCGTCAGGCACAGCGCCGGATGGTCGTGGTCGAACGCGGCGAGGACGGACAGCAGCCGGTCGGGCGCGGAACGCGCCGCCTGCGACAGGGCGGCGTCGGCGGTCGTCGGCATGGCGTCACTCCAGCCCGGTCTCGGCGACTTTCCGCAGAAGCGAGTGGAGCACATCGCGCTCGGCCGGGTCGAGGGGCTGGAGCAGCTCGTTCGTGACCCGCGGTCCGGCCTCGTCCGTGTCGCGCAGGAAGGCGCGGCCGTCCGCGGTGAGGACGACGATGCGGCTGCGCCGGTCGTCGGGGGAGGGGCGGCGCTCGGCGAAGCCCAGCTTCTCCAGGTCGTCGACCAGGCCGACGATCGCGCTCGGGTCGTAGCCGAGGGAGGTGCTCAGTTCGCGCTGCAGGGCGCCCTTCGACGTGGCGAGGAAGCGCAGCAGCGCGTAGTGGCGCAGTCGCAGGCCGGACTCCTGGAGGGAGGCGTTGAACAACTGCCCCGAGCGCAGTCCGAGCCGGTACAGCAGATAGCCGCTGTCCGCGTGCAGTCCACGCATCCACGGCTCGTGGGCGTCGATCGGGGCGGGGCTCGCGGCAGGGGGCGTCGGGTGTGGCTGGCGGGCGATGGCGGACTCCCTGGTCGAGGCCCCGGGTGGGGGCGGTCGTGCGTGGTGCGTCGGTGGTGCGCCGGTGTGGTGCGCCGGTGTGGTGTGTCGGTGTGCTGCTCCCAGTCTGAAGCCAGTCTGGCGCACCGACCGGTCGACAACAACTATTGACGTCAACAATTATTGCTCCTAGCTTCGAACTCGAAGCCGCGTCACTCGCGTCAGTTCGTGAAGGGACCCGCCTGTGCCCAGCATCGATCTCACCGGCAAGGCCGCCGTCGTCACCGGCAGCGGCCGGGGACTTGGCCTCGCCTACGCGCACGCCCTGGCCGCCCACGGGGCCCGCGTGGTCGTCAACGACATCGACGAGGCCGTGGCCGAGCAGGCCGTGAAGTCCATCACCGCGGCCGGCGGCACCGCCGTCGCCGAGGTGGTCCCGGTCGGCACCACCGAGGCCGCCGACCGGCTCGTGGGCCGTGCAGTGGCGGAGTTCGGGCGCCTCGACGTCCTGGTCACCAACGCCGGCATCCTGCGGGACAAGGTGCTGTGGAAGATGGCCGACGACGACTTCGACGCGGTGATCACCACCCACCTCAAGGGCACCTTCACCTGCGCCCGTGCCGCCGCCGCCTTCGCCCCGTACGTCGACGCCATGAGGAACGGCCCTTTGGGAGCGTTCAGCTCACGACGTCTATGAAGATCGGGTTGGAGTAGAACCAGGTGTCGGCCCACGGGTCGCCGTCTCCGGGCACGTGGGGGATCGGGCCGTGGGGGTCCACGGAGGCGCCCAGGTAGCCCGTGCCGTTGCGGTTGCCGTCGCTGCCGCGCAGGCGGACGTAGAAGGACTCGTCGCCGGCGGTCAGCGGGATGCGCAGGGTGTACGTCCCCGTGCGGCCGGAGACATCGGTCGTCTGGACGACCCTGGTGTCGGGAGCCTTCCAGGCGTCCCGGTCGGTCACCGGGCCGCGCACCGCGCCCCGGATCACGTCCACGTGCGCCAACTCCGGCAGGATTCCCTGGGTGTTGGGCCGCGAGGTGGTGGTGACGGTGACGTTCAGCGTGAGCTTCTCGCCCTTGCGGACCCGCAGTCGGCCGCCCAGGGTGATGCCCCGTCCGTGGTCGCGGTCCCGGGTCAGCCGCACGTCGAGCCCGTCGAGCAGATGTCCGTGGTCGAGCCAGACCCGGCCCGCGCGCAGGCCCGCCATCACCGCGCGGTAGCCGTAGCGGGTCACGCCCACATGGGTGCGGCTGAACTGGCCGGGCCAGAAGTCGCCGCCGGGCTGAGGGGTGTCGGTGTTCACCGGGTCGGGGATGTGGCCGGTGTTGTCGAAGTTCTGCCCCGGCGGCCACTCGCCGTTCTTCCAGGTGTCGAAGACGACGCGGTGCACATCCGAGTTGGTGGTGATGGTGAACAGCTTGCCCTCGGCGAGCATCGCGTCCCACATGCCGCCGACGGTCGCCGTCATCCAGTCGAATCCGCCGTACAGGACGTACGCGTTCTCCGGGTAGCCGGGCCAGGAGTTCACGGACGGCTTGTTGGTGTACTCGCCGCGCTGCGAGTCGGGTCCCTCCCAGCCGGGGATGCCCCCGCCCTGGGCGCCGGGCGCTCCCTCCATCCCGATCATGATCTCCGGCGCCGCGTCCCGCCAGTCGCGCATCTCGTGCGGTGAGTCGATGCCCAGCCGCAGCGGGTGGTTCGCGAGGACCAGGACGTCGTCGACGAAGCCCGAACGCCGCTGGTCGGCGAGCCACTTGATGGCCTTCACGGCGTGTGCCTCGTTGCGGGCCGTGTTCGGGTTGTCGGCCGCGCCGTCGGTGTAGCCCAGCAGCTTGCCGTCGTAGGCGAGCTCGAACTGCGTGAGCAGGTCCACCTCGTGCGGTCCCGGCGCCGCGAACACCGTGCAGTGCTCGGCGGCCGGGATGTACCACTCCAGACCCTGGAAGATCAGCTGACGGGGGTTCGCGGCCCGCGCCTTGAGGATCTCCTGGTGCTCCAGCTTCGCCCCGTAGGAGGCGTGCCCGAAGTTGGAGTGCTCGTTGAAGACCATCCAGTCGAGGCCGTACTTGGCTGACGCGGTGGCCAGTTGGGAGAACGTGTACTTCGCGTCGTGGCTGTAGACGGAGTGGATGTGGTGGTCGCCTACGAGATAGGCGAGGCGGGGGTCGTCGCCGCCGAGCGGTCTGTCGTCCGCCGCCACCGCGGGCGTGGCCGCCGAGCCGAGTGCGAACGCCGCACCGAACAGGCCCGCGCGGCGCAGGAGTCCGCGCCGGGAGACACCCTGCGCGTCGAGGTCGGAGGGGGAGACGGACGGGTCGGCCCAGGCGGGCAGCTGCTGATCGGTCATCGTGTCTGTCCTCAACGTATTCAAAGGAGTCAGTGGTTCATGAACGAGGTGACGGGCAGCGCCCGTTCGACGATCCGGACGTCACCGAGCCGACCGTGCAGGATCTGGTCGATCTTCCCGGCGTACTCGTAGCCCCCGAGCAGCCACGGCAGTCCGACAGAGGTGAGCCCGACAGCGGAGGCGTGCGGATTGCGGGCGACGGGGCAGCCCTGGACGTACATCGTGGTGTGGGAGCCGTCGTTGACGACGGCGACGTGCCACCACACCTCCCGGGCCGTCTCGTCGCCCCAGTTCGTGGCGATGCCCTGCTGGTTGAGCGGCCGGACCGCCCACTGCGGGCCGGGCCCGTCGGACAGCGAGAGCGTGGCGAGCGGCTCGTCGGGATCATCCGCGGTCTTGCCCGCCGCGCCGCCCGTGCCGGTCCGGCTGACCAGTCCCGACCAGGCGTTGTGGTCGGGGTCCCAGTCGGCCGGGACG
>Ga0307516_10006096_pt1 | contig 14233 bp, 14 predicted proteins | sample 19_EM_MG_FD_203310 | JGI IMG/M metagenome (GOLD analysis project Ga0307516, IMG submission 203310) | Populus trichocarpa ectomycorrhiza microbial communities from riparian zone in the Pacific Northwest, United States - 19_EM | ecosystem: Host-associated > Plants > Roots > Unclassified | place... | reverse complement strand
CCTCCTCTTGAATTGAACACCCCCCCCCCTCATCTCTCACGTTTTGGATCTCCTCCCCTCCCCCCTTTTGGAACGTGACCGTGACACCCCCCCTCTACACCATTCAACCCCCCTGGTGTCTGGCCTCCGCTGCAGTCTTTGCCCATTCGTCGGCCTTTCCGTTTCCTTCGATGCCTTTATGCGCAGGGCACCACCAGACCTCAATGATGTCTGGTCTGGCCCTCCGCAGTGCTGCAACGTGCGGGGTCTGTCGAGGGGTTCTCGCCACGGCTTGTCGGTGATGCCAGTCAGCATAGTTGTGTCATACTTGGACCCGGATGAACAGGGATAGCGATCCCGCCAATCGGAACCTATTCTTCTCGTATGATATTTGCCCTTTTTTTGATACTAGTAAATTTTTGGCCAAAAAAGGTAAAGATTTTAACGACAGGAAAGATGCCTGGTGAGGAGGGAACTGGTTGGTACATATCTTGGCGTTGGCTACAGGGGTCGGCGCCCATGACGTGGCGCCTGGCCTGTCGCCTTACATACGATGGCGGTGTGGGAGACTGCAGGCTCGTACCAACAACTTTGCCGCAACCAGGTACTGCACTTTCAACCTGACCGCAGGGATGGCCTGAGATGTTCTCGCCTGGGTAATCACCATGGGAGGAAACAGAGGGAGCGGAGAAGGGGAAAAGCCCAATCGACTGAGTAGGAGGGGGTGACTTCTACCAAATAGCGGCACGGTCTCAGTCCTGAAGCGCAGCAGCCCTATTTCCGAACGAGGGGGTGAGTTCACCAGGCCGCGGTGGGTACTTACGAAACTCGTGGCTTGTTGCCTCGCGCCCTTGGGGTCAGGACGTCGAGGGTGTGCGGTCGAGCGTGTGTTGGTTGAATGGTTGAGTGTGGGGGATCTCATGGAACGGGGCCCCTCTTATATAAGGGACAGCAAAATATAGCCTCTGCCAAAACCGAACCAGAGCCACCGGCAAGATGTACAGAACTTGCACTGGATAACCAGCCGACCTGACGGTCGGTGGTGCCAGTGCAAGACCCAGACTAGTGGGTGGAAGCAGCGCGGGGCAACACCTCCGGCGGGCCGGTGCGTGGCGACGGTGTGACGGCGGTTCTTCGAACAAATGAAGTGCGCGCCGTAAGGACACATCCGGAGGTACAATCAGAGAAATATATAGCTGTTTAACTACAATCCGGAGAAGGGGATGGGATGTCTTCCCACCTTGTTCAACCTGACATCCTCCCTTCGCGAACCCCGGACTTGCCAACTTCTAGCCTTTCCGTAGCGCCCCAGATTGGCAAGAAAACACCGTTCGAGCTCATTTTTGCGACAATACAATCGTCTGATCCTTGTCGTAGAGCATAAGTATTCGTCAAGGCAGAACAGCGAGTGAGACCTGTTGGAATTGCTTCTCGCCGCTCCGGCGTGGCGCGCCGATGGAAGCGTCACCGCCGCAACGGCGACGACAGCAACGCTGTGAGGAGCAATGGCATAGCAACGGCAGTGGCAAGGGGATCCTGGTAATGACGGCTTGGCATTCTCCCATAGCAGCGTCTTTCGCATTCTTTCTTCTGTACTCTTAAATACTCCTAAATAGCACAGAAAAGATAAGACACATCACGGTTGAGCGATTCCATCAAACTTCAACGATCAAATCATCTCATTCTGTTCCTCACTCGTTCCTCTCTCTCTCTCCCTCTCTGCGCGTGAAGACTGTTAAAGAAACCGGTGACCGGGCAAACTTTATCAGGTTATGAGCCCGGAGCCGTAACCGCTCCGAATACCTACAAACCTCACCCGATCACCTTCTCAATCGTCATACTCTCGCGCGAAAAATAGCTCCTCAGGAGCCAGTGGTAAATGCAGGGGCCGGCAATTCCAAGGCCCTTTTCTCTACGTCTCACTTAGACATTTTCTACGCGAAACCGAGCGCTAACCATCTCAGCGATAGAAGATCCGTCAGTATCGACAAGCATTTCCCTCCTCGCACTTCGATACGATTCTCATCATGAGTGAAGAATCATTCAAACACCCTCTGGGCAACATTCGCCTACTCGATCGTACCAACTACGCAGTCTGGAAGGAAGGTTGTATGAAGGTCCTACAGGGAATAATGGCTTGGGACATCGTGATGGAAAGGGAAGAAGAACCGCAAGATCCGGGAAGACCCAACGACTTCACCATGGCCCTTGTCCAGGCGCGGAAGGTGTACAAGGACTACAAGCAACGGAAATTGCAGGCCTTGGCCATCATCTACGGATCCTGTACCAATGCTGTCAAGGTGTACATCAAAGGCATGGACAATCCCGTTGAGGCGTGGAAAGAACTTGAGGCACGCATAAACACTGCCAACTCCTCCATCAGAAGAATGTCACTCTTTCGGAAATTCAGCACTCTTCGGCCCACTCCTGGGCAGCCGCTCAATGTCCACTTCGCCGAACTGCTTGACATCACCACTGAGCTCGCCGGCTCCGAAGAAGCAGTCTCCGACGTAGTCCTCAAGAATCACATCTATACGACTCTTCCTCCTGCCTATGCAGTCACGATCGAGATTCTTCAATCCCGCGCAAGAGTTACAGTTCAAGAGGTTATGGATGCACTCAACGAATGCGAGACGAATCGATCGATGACAACCAAACCTGACGCAATTTCCGAAGCTCTCTATACTCAACAAGGATGAAGAGGAGGTGGAGGCTACCAGGGACGTTACCAGGGAAATGAGCGTTCTCAGAAACAATGGTGTGATTTGTGCAAAACAGGATCCCATACTACCACCAACTGCCGGAATAAGAACAAACGACCTAGAGATCAGATTGACTGCTATTATTGCGGAGAAGAAGGCCATATGAAGAATGAGTGTCCAGCCAGAAGAAAGGGACAAGCCCTACGAAATAGCAGAAGAAACGGACGAGAAGGAGACGGACGCAACTGAAATGGATGCAACGGACGCGACGGAAATGGACGCGACGGGCGCAACGGAACCGGACACAACGGAAACAGACACAACGGACGCGATGGAAATGGACGCGATGGAGGCGACGGAAACGGAGGTTCGCACGACACTTCCGGCAACCAGCAATGGCTCGTGGGCTCCACCTCCCTCAGCTCGGAGGTAATGGTGGCATCATATCGATCGGCAATAACAACAAGGACCTGGGTAATTGATTCCGGAGCATCTCACAATTATGGCAACAATCTTCGATACTTCCAGAAGAACTCAGTTAAGGAAAAGAATATGATCATCAAGTTGGGGGATGATCATCAAGTACAAGCAAAGAAGAAAGGAATTGTAGCTCTGGGAGGAGTGGTTATTGAGGCATTCTTCGTTCCGGAGTTCCGATTATCACTCCTATCAGTAGGACAACTCGACTCACATGGATACACAACAACATTCCGATCAGGGATATGCTCGATTGCTGATGCAAAAGGACGGAAATTTCTTGGCGCCAACCTTGAAGACGGCTTATACATACTATCAACAGATGGATCAGCACACATCTCCGAAATTAGAATGCATCGAACTGCTCCACATTCACACACGATAAACATGTGGCACCGACGTCTCGCGCACCTTAATCATCAAGATTTGAGATGGCTACTGGAATCCTCAGGAGAACGCATTACGGATTCTCTGGACGCTGAGCCGGTTACCCATCATGACGTCGAGCTGGCTGCAGTTCCGGATATCGAGCCGGTGATGGATCCTATGGATGTCGAGTCTGTGACGGATCGTATGGACACGAGTCCTCGCTGGGAAACACCTGGATTGTGTCGGACATGCATTCATGCGAAGCAACAACAACATATTGTACGCACCAAGGCACCCCGGTCCTCAACGCCGTTTGAGCTTGTGCACTCAGATCTCTGCGGGCCTATGAAGCACAGTATCGGAGGCGCCCAATATTACATCATCTATATTGATGACTGTACAAGATACACTGAGGTGTACTTTCTGATCACAAAAACCGCGGAAGAAATATCGGCCAAGTTTCAACATTACCAAGCCTGGGTGGAAAAACAGGGATTCCACATCAAACATTTCCGTAGTGACAATGGATCCGGAGAATACAACAACTAAAAATTCCACGGTTTACTGGGAGAAAAAGGAATTACGTTTGAACCCTCCCCCCCGTACACCCAACACAAGAACGGAACGGCCGAGCGCATGATCCGAACACTGAAAGCGAAGGCACGAAGTATGATGTTGGACGCAAATGTGCCGATAATATTTTGGCCGGAAGCCATCAGGACAGCATGCTACCTGCATCGAAGGTCACCTACGTCTGGTCTGGCGGACAACCGGTCACCATACGAAGCTCTGTACGGCACCATTCCAAAAATCGGACACCTGAGACGATTCGCAAGTCGCGCATACAAACACCTTCCACCTGTTCAGAGAACGGAGAAGAAATTCGGAAACCGCTCCAGTATGTGCATGATGTTGGGATATGTTCATAACACCACGAAAATCTGGAGAATTTGGGATTTCAAATCGGAAGAACCGGACGAGCAGTGGAATGCTCAAGTGTGGTGTTTGATGAAGAAGATAATGCACACACAGAAGAGCAGACGGAAGCCATTGAGTTTCCAGAAAATGCGGACGAATCGCAGGACGAAATCCAAGAGGCGAACTTGAATGAAATAAGTGACTGGCTGACAAGTCAAGAAAACAGTAAGTCAAGAAATCTTGTTTCCCTGTCAGTGAATTGCCGGAAGCCTGCCAGTTTGGGCAGAAGCCTGTCGATTTGGACAGATGCCTGCCGGTTGAGGCAGAAGCCTGCCGGTTTGGGCAGAAGCCTTCCAGTTTGGGCAGAAGCCTGCCGGTTTGGGCAGATGCCTGCCGGTTTGGGCAGATGCCTGCCGGTTTGGGCAGAAGCCTGTTGAGCGAATCAACGGATGACTGCCGAATTGAGCGAAAAGCGAGAACGGGTGATGTGGATTCCATATGAGTGACATCAAGACTGATTGAAATGGCAGACAAGAATGAATATATCTCTGCCCGGACGCGCAGCAAGGAACGCCTTGAAATCCACAAGGCGATTATGAGCAAGGCTCACAAAGAAGGGGGTGATGTGACGTCTTCGGAACACCTTGCCTCTGCCTTCCTGCTACTTGGGATCACCGAGTCATCAGAAGACGAAGCCGAAATCCAACCAATCATCGAGCCCGATACCGTCGAGTCTGCTACCAATAAGTCTCTTGACAACGAAAGCGAACCGCTCACGTACAGAGCTGCTTTACGAAGTCCGCAAGCAAGACAATGGAAGGAAGCCATGCGCCAGGAATGGCAGGCATTGGTTGAGAATCACACATTCGATATCGTGAAAAAGGGTAATGTAGTCCAGACACCAATAACTGACAGGACTGAAGAAGAGCCTATTGGATGCAAGTGGATCTACAAGAGGAAGATTAATCCAGACCGATCCACTCGGTACAAAGCACGACTAGTCATCAAGGGCTACGAACAAAGGGAAGGCATCGACTACGACGAAACCTATGCACCGGTTTCCAAGATGGCAACATTCCGATTGATACTGGCACTGGCCGCTCAGTATGGCTGGGATGTTGACCATATTTACATGGTGACAGCTTTCCTAAATCCAAGGATAGACTGAGACAACATCTACATGGAAATGCCACTTGGAATTGACTGGCTCGCGTCGAGCGGAAGCACGTCAAGCGGAAGCATATTAATCCTTTGAAAAGAACTCTACGGACTTAAACAGGCGCCCAGACTTTGGTACGAGGATATCGATGGATACTTGCAATCCATAGGATTCCGACAATCGGCGGAAGATCCAAACCTGTACCTCCAACAAGGAGTCCTTCTAGTACTATATGTGGACGATCTGCTCATTGCGCACAACGGCGCTTAAGGAAGGGGACATCGGATCAAGCAGCTGCTGCAAAAGAAGTACAAGATGTGCGACTTGGGTACAGCAAAACGGTTCCCAGGAATCGAGATCGAGAGGACCAAAGATGGAGGATTCAGTATCTGTCAACGAAGTTACATCAACACGATCATACGACGATTCGGATTGTTGGAAGCAAAACCGGCTAAGTCTCCACTTGATCCTCAGACAGATCTGGATAACTCCCACTGTGAGGACAAACCGACAAACCGCAAAGAGTATCTGTCAATGGTTGGATCACTCATGTATGCGGCACTTGGAAGTCGACCGGATATCGCCTTCAGCGTTACCGCTCTCAGCCGGTACAATGTTCAACCTCTTGAAATGCATGCAACGGCGGTGAAGAGAGTACTCCGATACCTGAAGACTACTGTTGGATTTCAGATTCATTACCGACGGCTGCCGAATCCTTTCACCATTGTCGGATACACCGATTCCGACTGGGCAGGGAATCTCACAACTCGGAAATCTGTTGGCGGATGCGTATTCGGACTCGGAAACACCAATGTCAACAACGAGCTTGTCATATCTGGCTTAATTCATTGGCAGTCCAAGTCTCAGAGCGTCGTGGCACTTTGAATGCTTGAGGCCGAATATATCGCCTGCTCGCACGCCACCTGGGACACCAGTTCTGCTCTGTTTCCTTCGAGTGAGAACGAAGAAACGACCGTGGTATATAAGCAATCGCAGTGGTGACCAGCCGCTGGCGTCCCATGGTGTCAATTCAGATGTCAGCTGGTGCCGACTGGGATCAACGAGGGGTTAACACTACGAACGTACTAATCAGTTGGATATGGAATATCGGAAGACAAGATTTCATCAGTGAGAAGCAGACGTTTCGGAGGTGTGGTCGCTGGCTTTCGTTGAAGGACATGATGGAAGGCTGTTGAGCACGAAGGGAATGGTGAATGGTGGAGTCGGGGTTGCTTGGAGGGGAGTTGTGGCACATGAAGGTCTAACTAACAGATTCTGCACGCCGCTAGATCAAAATTTCCACCAAGCTACACTAATTTTTCCCCTAACCTTCGCTCCCTATCCGTTTGTCCTGGGAAACAATGCGGGTTCCAGAAGCCTGGTTGGTCTTGGCGTTGGCTACTGGGCTGATCACGCATGATGGGGTCCATGTCCTTTCACTTTCTGAAGCCTGCACACCGACGCATGACGCAAATTATTTTGCAAAATAGCCCCTTTGAAGGAATTTAGTTTCACGCTAATTCTGACATTCTGCTAGTTTTTGTCGCGGGTGTGGTAATCGTATACCACTAAACTACACCCCTGTGGTGAAAACTAGTGAAATGTCTGAATTAGCACGAAACTAAATTCCCTCAAAGGGGTTATTTTGCAAAATAGTATGCGCCTCCAACACATGGTGTTTAACATGTTTGGAAAGAACCTTGCCCATGAAGAGCAGGGGGGCCAGGGATGCCGCCCCACTTCGACTGACACCCCGTCCCCCCAGAAAGCAGATGTTGGTGCTGGGGAAAGCCAGGCCAGACATCACCATCATAATCCTATGGCGCCCAGCACATAAGGGACCCCAGCAATGATGAGGAAGTCACAGCCAAACTCTCGGCAGCGGCAGCAGCATCTATCGAGTGGGCAGCACGGAGCGGTGTAGCCTTTGACCATGGCAAAACTGAGGCTGCACTGTTCCATAGGAAGAAGTCGACCTCCAAGGCAACATTACGATGCGGAATGCGCTGCACTGGCCTGCGCGTTGGGAATGCAGCCATCAGGAACACGACGCCGGAGAGGGTCACGATCTTCTCCGACGCCCAGGCCGCCATTAAGTGGATGGCATCAGATGAGCCGGGCCCCGGCCAGCAGTATGCACTTCAGGCAAGAAAGCACATCGCTACGCAGCGGAAGGTAAGGCCATGCATCACCATCCAGATCCGGTGGTGCCCTGCCCACAAGGGAATCGCCGACAACGAGAAGGCTGATGAATGGGCGAAGATTGCGGCAGAGGAGCTGGATGTAACGGTGCGTGGCCGGCTAGGCTCCTGGTGGCAGCCAGAGGGCGAGGTCAAGGACTAGGACACAGACACAGTGGGCGGGTGGCCGACACGGACAAGGGACACGGACGCGGTGGCAGACGGCCGACTGGGTCGAGGACACGGACACGGCAGGCTGGCAGCCGGCAAGGACAGGGACACGGATGCGGCGGGCAGGCAGCCGACAGGGACGGAGGACAAGAGGGGAGAGACAACTAATATTTTGTGAGGCGAGGGTAAGGTAGACAAGTTGTTGCGTGAGGAAGGAAAGGGAAGAAGGAAAGAAAGAAGTGGGCGACGGCTCCTTTTAAGGATATCCGTCACCCGTTCGGCATCACTCCACAATCCATCCTCACGTCTGGCGTCAGCGGTCGAGGCCTAGTAGCTGGCACACGCCGTCACAGTAGCCCCCTCTTAGGCCCGAGTTCCCACGATGGTAGCTTGTACGGGTGCTGGCCGCTCTGGGTAACGTCCATGGTAAATATCCACCACTTCCACCTCGGTCAGATTTTCCTCAGGTTCCCATGTTGGGTCTGTGAACCCCCTCCACTTAACCAAGTACTGCAACCGACCCCTCGTCCTCCTACTGTCCAGAATCTCTTCCACCTCCCAATCTTCTTCGCCCTCAACAATTACTGGTAGTGGTGGCGGGACCACCTGTCCCGGGAGAGGGTCGTTGGCAGCAGCATGTAGAAGAGATACAGGGAACGTTCGGTGTTTTTGTATGGTTGCCGGTATGTCCAACTCGTAGCCGTGCATTCCGATGGTGTGGACCACGCGGTACGGTCCATGGTGCTTGGTTTCCAACTTCCGGCTTGGGCGTGCAGTTCTCCAGTTACGGCCGTCCACCTACACGAGGTCACCGGGTCGGAAGGCTGGTGCGTGCGCCCTGTGGGCGTCCGCCCCCTCTGCCTGTCGTAGCTGTGCGTATCGCATCTTGGTCCGGGCTACTTCGTGAATCAGTTCCAGTCGTTCTGCTGCGGTTTGTGCTTCCTGTTCTTCCGCTGCATCTACTCGGATGTCCAGTTCGAAATCGTAACGCTGGTGGAAACCGAAATTCGTGAAGAACGGTGACATTGTCGTGGTGTCCGATACTTGGTTGTTGCCTGCAAACTCTGCCAGAAAGAGGAAATCGGCCCAATCATCCTGGAGATACGTGACGTATGCGCGGATGTGTTGTTCCAGAACTGCATTCACTCTCTCGGTCTTTCCGTCCGTTTGTGAATGGAAAGCAGTCGAGAGTCGTGCGTCAATCTTCAGACACGAACATAGGTTTTTCCAAAAGCGGGAAGCGAATTGCGGCCCTCTGTCCGAGACAATCGTTTCCGGTAGCCCGTGGTAGCGGAACACCCTGTCGTAGCAGAGAGTGCCCAGTTCTTCCGCTGTAATCATCGTCGTGCAGGGAATGAGGTGCCTCTGCTTCGTCAGGCGATCCACCACAACACAGATAGCATCGTAGCCCTTGGACCGTGGTAGACCAGTCACAAAGTCGACAGATATGTGTTGCCACGGTCGATCCGGTACGGACAGTGGTTTCAAGGCTCCATACGGTGCGTGTCGTGTGAACTTCGTCCGGCGGCAAACGTGGCAGTTTCGTACGAACCGGTCGACATCCTTCCTCATTGGTGGCCAGTAGTACTTTCTTGCGAGTAATTCCAGTGTTTTGGCACGTCCCGGGTGTCCCATGGCAGGGGGGTCGTGGTGGTCCTGCAGCAGCCGCAGCCGAAGTGGAGTGTGGTCCGGTACGAAGAGGCAATCCCAATAGAACAGCCTGCCATTCGTTTCCTTGCAGTCGGCCAGTGATATTTCTTTACACTGCCTAGTGCCGTCACGCAGAAGGCCCAGTATCCGTCCCGGAAATTCGTCCACTTGGTAGGCTTCGGCAAGTAAAGTGGCTATTCGTCCGTTTTCCGGCTGTCCGGCCTGTCCGGCGTCCGGCGCGGCGTCCAGCGCGTTATTAGCCATCAAGCTCAAGCCATTGACAACGTCCAGCGCATCTGGCCGTCCGGCGTTCCGTCCGGCGTCGGAAACGTTGATCCGTCCGTGTCCGGCGTTCGGTAGGTCGATCAGGTTCTGAGGTTTCAACACGGCGTGCCGGTTGGTTAGCAGTCTTTCATCCCCCTCCTCAGGGAGATCTCCTCATCTCTGAGTCAATGCATCCAGCTTGCCACCCGCCTTTCCCGGTCGATAAACGATCCTGAAATCGAAACGGGAAAGGAATTCGGACCACCTGACCTGGCGACGGTTCAAAAGCTTGGTACTCATGAAGTATTCCAGGTTTTTATGGTCGCTCAAAACCTGGATCGGGTGGCGCGAGCCCTCCAAGTGGGGCCTCCATTCCTTGAAAGTCCGGACGATTGCCATGAGTTCCTTGTCGTAGATTTCATAATTGCATTCCGCACGGCTGTGCTTTTTGGAGTAAAAGGCCACCGGATTCAGAACACCATCATCGTCATGCTGCAAGAGAATGCCGGCCGAGACGTAGTCTGAGGCGTCCGTTTCGACTATTATGTCCCTGTCGTAGTCATTGTGACGGAGCATGGGTGCCGACATGAACGCTTTTTTGAGGAGGTCGAAGGCTGCCTGCTGCTCTGGTCCCCACACGAATGGGACGTATTTGCCTCCCTCCTTTTTTGTCATTTTGGTCAACGGCGTCACCACTTTGGAGTAATCCTTTATGAATCTCTTGTAAAAGTTGGCAAATCCAAGGAAACACTGAACATCGGTGACAGTCCTCCTGGTCTCCCATCCCAGGACACAAGACACCTTCTCCGGATCCATCCGGATCCCATTGGTGGTGATTATGAAGCCCAGATATTTCACTTCCTGTTTGTGAAAATGACATTTTTCCCGCTTCAGGTGCCGTCCAGCGTCCAACAATGCTTTCAACACCTTGTACACCTGTTCCTTGTGTTCCTCCAAGGTGTTGCTGTATATAAAGATGTCGTCGAGGAACGCGGTGCAAAAGTCGTCAAGGTAGGACCGGAGCACATCGTTTATGAGGGCTTGGAAATCAGACGGTGCATTCGTCAAACCGAATGGCATAACCAGGGATTCGAATAACCCGTAACGCGTCAGGAAAGCCGTTTTCCATTCTTCAACTTCTGCCATTCGTACCAGATTGTATGCCCCACGAATATCCAGAGTTGTAAAGTATTTGGCCTTCGACAACCGCATCAACGTTTCCTGCAGCAAAGGCAGTGGGTAACGATTCTTGATGTTTCCTGCATTTAGCCCACGGTAATCGACACACAACTTCAGGCTGCCATCGGTCTTTTTGACAAAAAGGATTGGTGAGGCCGCAGGGGAGGACGACGCCCTAATGAATCCCTTGCTCAAATTCTCTTCCAACCATTGCTTTAACGTCTGCAACTCGGTTCTAGACATCGAGTATAGCGGGCCAAAAGGAGGCGTGAAACCCTCTCGCAAAGGGAATCTTGTGGTCATACAGCTGGTGGGGTGGTAGGTTCTTTGCCAATGCTTCCGAAAATAGTGGCAGAAACTCATGGTACTCGGCAGGTATGTAAGTCTTCAGATCCAGTTCCTTTGGTTTCTTTGCTTGCTCGCTCAAGCCGAGCGCTTGGTTAATCTCATACAAGGAAGTCGAGAAAATCGTCAATTTTTGCTTATACGCCCATCGCCGGAACGGGTGTCCACCGATAGCTGAAATCTGAATCAGGCGCTCTGTCGTCGGACAGGCTCTTGTTTCCGGCGTGGCGGCATTTTCATCGAAAAAGCTCGTTTCTGGCGCGGCGCAATTTTCGTTCCGTCTGGCCTGCCAGTTCAACGATCGGGCGCCCATTCCCACATTGTAGTCCTTGCCATGGTCAGCTTGGTTCTGAAAAAATGATTTGGGAGACGTAAATGCCCGGGCCACGAATTCGCCGGCCCCCACGCTTACAGCTGGCTCCTGAGGAGCTACTTTTGACGCGAGAGAGCCGGCGTGAACCATGGTAGGTGTTCGGTTGCAATGTGTGGCGCAGTACTGTGAACCAAAGGTCAAGGTGCGGGCTGAATCGAATGGCGACATCGTGCAGCTCCAGCCATGGAATACCGAGTACGATTGGGTAATGTCCGAGTTTCGTGACAAACATGGGTAATGGTTCTTGGTGTTCGAGAATGGATAGGTGGGTGTTGGCGACATGCGTAATGTCTCCGGAAGATATAGGGCGGCCATCGATGACCTCAAGGCTTCTAGGATACTGGAGTGGTGTGAGGGGGAGTTGGTGATGGCGGGCAAAGTCCTTGTCTATGAAAGCGATTCCCGTGGCTCCGCAGTCAATCAGCGCATGTGTAGCAATGGTTTGGTTGCCGAAGGAAATATTGCACAACACAACCAGATGTTTTCCTTCCATTGCTACTTCAGAAACTGACAAACTAGACAAATGAAATGCGGGTGTAGACGAAGAAAAGGACTTGCCCCGAGTATGACCAACAGCGCTGCCATCGTGCAGCTGCTGGTCTAGGCATTTCCTGACTGACCCTGGCCCCCATTACCTCCCCCTCCTTCACCTTCATTGCCATAGGGTGGGTTCATGTACGTGTTCGGGTTCGGGTTCGGGTGCACAATCGGATTCAGGCTCTGGTTCTGATCTTCGTTCGGCACGATCTGGGTGGCGGCGGCACGGAAGGGATTCCTTGTCTTGTTCGGACAATGGCGAGCCATGTGCCCCGGGCATCCGCAGTAGAGACAACGACCCTCACGAAGCCTGGCAGCCCGCTCTTGCTCCGAGATTTTTCCGCGACCAGCGCCACCGGCACTAAGATCCATCGGTTCAGGTCCACTGGTAGTCGTAGTCGTGGTGATGTTCGGCACCGGCGTATGGCTGCGTGGTTGATTCTGTGGGTTGTGCGGCTGGTAAGAGGACCTATTGCCAGCTCTGCCCTCATAATGCTGGAGGGCCCGGATTTCAGAGTCGAGCTGTTGGCACAGGGCCACGAACTTGTCGAAGGTAAGACCGTGGGTACGTCCCAAGAGCTGATGACAAAGCTCGATTGACACGCCCTCCTTCAAGGCGTCCAGCTTTGCTCCCTCGTCCCAACTCAACTTGGACACCAACATCTGAAATTCTGCAAAGTATGCGGTAAACTCCTTTTTTCCCTGTTTCAAGCTGTGGAGTTTACTGCGCGCTGTGGCAGCTGGGTCTGGGTCCCCAAAGGGGTTCTCCAGGATTCCTATAACATCGTCGGAATCTTGCAAGACAAACTTCCCGTTCTGCACAAACGGAAGAATCTGTGCCTGTGCACGTCCCCCCAACCGGTTGAAAGCATATCCCATACGCAAAGCAGGTGTTGGGAAACGGGACGGGTCGCTGAACAGTTTAACACGGAGCTGGGCGACAAATCTTTCAAGATTCTCACGACCGCCCTCGAAGATTGGTGGATCAGGAACTCGATCGGCTCTGTTCGCTGGCGGTCCTTCCAAGGTGGCCAAACGGTTGACAACTCGGTTGGATGCTGCAAGCCGCTCTTCGAGATCGTCGGCATGCCACTGCGCAACTGCGTTCGGGGCATTCAAGATGACTTGGGCCAACCACTGAACTTCGGTGAAGGCAGATTCGAGGGTAGCTTGCTCTGCAAAGCTGCTACTTCGAACAATGAGGTTGAGCTTCCTCTGAATCTCATCCGAAAGCTCGCGGTAGATAGGTGGGAGGACCAGGGCGTCTGAAGTATCGCTGGAGGGCATCGTGGCAGGTCGCTACCGGGAGAGTTGTTTGGTGGACGCAACAAAGTGTAACGGTGCGTGGCCGGCTAGGCTCCTGGTGGCGGCCAGAGGGCGAGGTCAAGGACTAGGACACGGACACGGTGGGTGGGTGGCCGACACGGACAAGGGACACGGACACGGCGGCAGACGGCCGACAGGGTCGAGGACACGGACACGGCAGGCTGGCAGCCGGCAAGGACAGGGACACGGACGCGGCGGGCAGGCAGCCGACAGGGACGGAGGACAAGAGGGGAGAGACAACTAATATAATGTGGGGCGAGGGCAAGGTAGACAAGTTGTTGCGTGAGGAAGGAAAGGGAAGAAGGAAAGAAAGAAGTGGGCGACGGCTCCTTTTAAGGATATCCGTCGCCCGTTCGGCATCACTCCACAATCCATCCTCACGCCCGGTGTCAGGGGTCGAGGCCTAGTAGCTGGCACGCGCCGTGACACCGGATACCACCGAGCTTTGTTGTTCGGAAGCAGCCTGTCGTCGCTCGTGCTTCCTGGTTGACCAGCAGCTGTAGCTCATTTGCCTGGCCAATGGTGCCATAGGTGTGGTCACCCTTCCCAGCTCTGCTGTTACTGTCTCGTTGCCCTGCTTCGACCGGCCCTCGCCCTCCCCCCA
>Ga0307516_10006095_pt1 | contig 14234 bp, 11 predicted proteins | sample 19_EM_MG_FD_203310 | JGI IMG/M metagenome (GOLD analysis project Ga0307516, IMG submission 203310) | Populus trichocarpa ectomycorrhiza microbial communities from riparian zone in the Pacific Northwest, United States - 19_EM | ecosystem: Host-associated > Plants > Roots > Unclassified | place... | reverse complement strand
TGGTTGTTCCGCATCATGGTGCCTTAGTAGCCTCTGGCTCCTCGAATGAGCGCTGCGACACGCCAGCTTGGTTGATCCGCGCGAACAGCTCGCGCGCTTTTTGGCGAACGTTGGCGGAATGCGCGCCATTCTGCAAATTGCCGAGCAGTGAACGAGCCTCGTCGTCGCGCCCCTGACTGAGCAGGAGCTGCGCGCGCACGAGCTGCGCCGCGTCGCGCTCTGCAGGGCCGCCGCTCGCTTCGAGCTCTGCCAGCGCGTCGCTCACGGTGTCGAAGTCGCGCTCGCGCAAACCGCGCGCGGCGCGCTGCCAATTCTCGGTAGGCGCGGGTGTCGGCAATCCGCGTGACGGAGCCGCCGCGGCGCGCTCGGCGCTGCCGGGCCGCGCGCTCGGGGCGGCTGCCGGTTCGCCCGAAGGCTGCGGAGCCAAGCTCGGCGCCGCGCGTCGAAACGCGCGCTCAGGCGGTGGCTCAGGGCGATCGGCCAACAGCGTCGAGCTGAACCACAGGCCCTTGAAGGGCCTGGCGGTCGCGGCATAAACGCCGCTCATGCCAAGCAGCATGCCGGCCAACATCCAGCCCGCGATCTGAAACACCGGGACACGCCCGCGCGCCGGTCGCCGCCGCAAGAAGCGCAGGTACGCGCGGCGTACGTCGCCTTCGCTCGCCTGGTCGTCGCGCCAGGCCTGCACGATCGCCGCGGGCAGAGCTGAGTCTTCAGGAAGGTGTGAGCTCATGCTGCCCTCCGTAGCTGGCAAGCTCTGGATCGGCTTGCAGTAACCTGCGTAATTGTTTGCGCCCGTCACGCAATCGCGAGCGGACGGTCAGCTCGCCAGCGCCGACAATCTGCGCGACTTCCTTGACGCTCAGCTCTTCTAAGTCGTGCAAGACGACGACCGCTCGGTATTTATCCGTCATGCGGGCCAGCGCCGCCTGCACGCGCCGCGCTCGCTCGCGCGCCTCCAGCACCGCGCTCGGCAGCGGGTCGTGGCTCTGCATGGGATCGTCCTCGCGCTGAAACGTGAAGCGCAGCTGCCAGCGCCGATACCAACGTCGCTGCCCCAGCAGCACGCGGTAACAGACGGAGTACACCCAGGTCAGAAGCTCGCTTCGACCATCGAACGCCGGCAAGCTGCAAAATACCTGTTCGGCCGCCAGTTGCACCAAGTCGTCCAAGTCAGGCGCCCTGCTGCCGGCCAGCGCGCGCATGCGGCGATGCACGGCCTCGAATAGCTGACGCTCGCTCAAGGCCGACGCGTAGCGGGGCGGAGAAGGCTCGTCGGCTGGAGGGTTGGAAGTGGTCGTCACCGCTTCACGAGATTGAGCAAATCGGTGGCAGTATTGGCCGGGCGGCGCGTGGGCGGAGCAAGAGAGGGTGGCGGGTTCGAAGGCTCGCACTTAGTGGCCGCACGCGGGCGAGCTGAGCGCTGCCGAAGTGATTTTTTTTCGAACCGCTCGCGTCGCGTTCGGCAGGCGCCTGCGGTATATCGGTGGTGTTTTTTGAGCGTGGGAACCCCTCTTCTACACTGGCGCTCGTTGGGGCGACGGGGATCTCGAGCCCTGGTCGGGGCCGCGCTGCTCTCGGCCGGACCGGTGTGGGCCGGCGAAACACCGGTGCTAGTTGGCTGTGACGAGCTGAGCAGAGAGCAGGCAGCCGAGGTAGAGGCGCGAGCTCGGGCCAGCCTGCTCACCAGCGACGTTGCCGCGCGGCAGGTGCGGATCGCCTGTGAGCCGAACCGCGCCTATGTCGAGGTCGAGTCGAGCTCGGGCAATGTCACCCGCGAGCTTTCCGCGGCAAGTCCTCGCTTGCAAGACGACTTGGTCGACGCGGTCGACAGCGCGCTACATGAGCTCTCGGAGCGCCGCGCTCAGCCCCCGCGCTCGGCGAATCAACCCGAGGCCGCGCCACGCGGCGCCGACGCGCTCGGCCCCACGCCGGCCCCGACCTCGGGCCTGCCTCGGCCATTGCCTGCGTTGGTCGCTCTGCCACCGCCGGCCCGCGCCACGCCCATCGCGCGGGCTCGCGCGGTCACCGAGCTGCTGGCGGAAGCGACGGCCGAGTCATGGTCCGGCGTGCTCGGCCTGGGCGGAAACGTCGGCTTCGCGCACGGTTCACGGCGGCTACGCTACGGGCTGGCCGTGGGCGGCGCAGCGGCAACCGGCGTGAAGGCGGCGTTTGGTGTCAGCGAGTGGCGGGCGCAGCTCGAGCTCGGTTGGGAGCCGAGCTGGGCGGCGGGTTTTCGAGGCGCGCTCGGCGCTGGCCCGAGCCTGCTCGTGGTAAGTCCTGCTGCTGATACGGCTCCGCGAGCCAGCACCGTCGCGAGCGCCTGGTTCGCGGAGTTTTCGCTAACTCGGCCGTTTTGGTTTCACGAGGTGGGGGTCGTGCCGGGCGTGGCGCTGCGACTGTTCAGCGCCAAACGCGACGTGAACGTGGACGGCCGCGAGCGCTTCACGCTTTGGGGTATGGTGCCTCAGCTCGGGCTGGGCTTGCTCTACGTCGTTGACTGAAGCCCGCTTGCTGCAAGCCAATCGCGAACCGGCGCGCTCTCGGACGCTGAGATACTCGCTCGCAATTTGCGCTTGGTGCGGGTCTCCAGTTGCCGCGCGCGTTCGCGAGATACGCCGAAGGTGCGACTGATCTCCCCAAGTGACAGGCCATCCTCGGCATCGGCCATCAGCCGACGCTCGGCGATGTAGCGCTCTCGAGGGTCGAGCATGGCCAGGGCCGCTGCGACGGCGCTCTTCATTGCGGCGTCGAGCTCGCCTTGGAGCAGATTTTCTTCCTGATCATCGGCGCTGGGCAGCAGATCGACCAGGCGCGCGGAGCTATCGTTGACGCGAAACTCCAACGACACGTCGCGCGCGTCGAGACGCTGCAAGAGCTTCGCCAGCTCGGCGGGTGCAATACCGACGCGTTCGGCCAGCGCGGCGTGGGCGGCCGGGCCTTCACCGAACAACGCGATGGCCCGAGCGCGTTCGCGGCGCAGTCTAAAGAAGAGTCGAGAACGCAACGCTCCCGCCCCAGCTCCCACGAGGCTCCAAGACTGGATCACATGCTCGAGGATGTAGGCCTGAATCCAGAAGCCGGCGTAGGTAGAGAAGCGAACGCCGCGCTCCGGCTCGAACTTCAGCAGCGCTTGTACGATTCCGAAGCTGCCCTCGGCAAATAACTCATGCGGCGAAACGCCGTAGTGGCGGTACTTCAGCGCAACCGAAACCACCTGACCCAAGTGAGCCCGGGCCAACGTGTCAGCTGCGGCACGGTCGCCGCCGCGCCGAAAGCGCCGCGTCAACTCGAGCTCCTCTTCACGTCGCAACTTGTGAGCGGGGCACCCCCTGAGCGGGCCGCAGCTGAGCTGATGACGCATGTCGAGGTCCACGCGACGCGCCGAAAACCTTCATCGGCGGAGATCTTTTTTGCCAGAGCGGGTTCGACGGCTTCGGCGGCGCCTTTCGCCAGGTCTCGGGCAAAGGAAATGCCCGCGCGGCGTCAAGCAGGGCGACATGAACGCGAATTGGCGGACCCGAGCGCTCGTCCGGACGCAGCGTGCCCGACGCGCTGGGCGCTGGCTGATGGCCGTTCTTTGCCTGTGCGCCACGTCAGCCGTCGCCCAGCCGCAGCCAACGGCCCCCGCGCCGACAGCGCCGGTCGTGCAGAGCAGCACCGACGTTCCCTACCCGCCAGACGCGACCGGCGACGCTGTCGTCGTGCTCGAGCTCACGGTCGAAGCAGACGGAACCGTGTCGAGTGCGGCGGTGGTCGACGGCGTCGAACCGTTTGCCGGGCACGCCAAAAAAGCGGTACTCGGCTGGCGGTTCGCCCCGGCCGAGCGAGGCAACACGCCGGTCGCCGCACGCATCCGCGCGCGCATCGCCTTCCGCCAAGAAGCGGCCAGCGCGGAGTCGACCGGCAGCCCGCCGCCACCCGCCGCGGCGGCAGCGGCTGCGTCACCTGCGTCGACTCCAACGGCTGCGCCCCCGCACGACGCCGCGACAGCCCCCGAAGTCGCCGAGGAAATCGTGGTGCTCGGCACGCGTCGCGAGCTCGGCCAGACCACGCTCTCGAGCGCCGATGTGCGCCAGCTGCCCGGAGCCCTCGGCGATCCGTTCCGTGCGATCGAGGCGCTGCCGGGCGTCGTGCCGATGCGCAGCGGCCTGCCCTACTTCTACATTCGCGGAGCCCCGCCGAACGACAACGGCTACTACGTCGACGGCATTCGCGTCCCGCTGCTATTTCATGTGGGCGTCGCGGAAGGCGTGATTTCTCCTGCCCTCATCGATCACGTCGACTTCTTTCCAGGCGCAGCTCCGGCCAGCTACGGAGGGTTCGCGGGCGCTACAATCGCGGGCCAAACGCGCGAGCCGGCCAGCACCGCCCACGGTGAAGTCAACCTCCGGGCCATCGATGCCGGGGCCTTGCTCGAAGCGCCGCTCGGCGACGGTCGGGGCAGCGTGCTCGTGGCCGGACGCTACGGCTACCCGGGCCCCATCGTGAGCGCGATCACGTCCAGCGTGAAGCTCGACTACTGGGACTATCAGACGCGCGCCACCTGGCACATCGCCGCGCATGACACGCTCGGCGTCTTTGCCTTCGGCAGCCACGACTACCTCGCGAGGGAACAAACTGGCGGGCTCGCGATGGACCAAAACGGCAACTCGCACTCGATCACCTCGCTACAAGAGGTGCTGGCATCGGACTTTCACCGGCTCGACTTGCGCTGGGATCACGTGTTTGCGAACGGCGATGGGCAGCTGCGCGCGGGGGCGACCGTCGGCTACGACTCGCAGGGTGCGGCCCCGACCTACGCGACGGACTACAGTGCCGCGACCCGCCTGCAGCTTGACGCGAAGCTTGCGCAAACTGTGCGCGTTCGCGCAGGTGCCGACGCCCGCTACGACCAGTACGGCTTCAAGCAGGGGGCACCGGTGCCTGGCGGCGAGACCTTTCCCTCCACGGCCAACCCGCCACCGACCAACGTCACGCTGGGCGGGCACGCCGACGTCGTCTGGCGCCCGTCGCCTCGAGTCGAGATAGTGCCTGGAGCTCGCTACGATGTGTACCAGTCAGCGCGGGCGACGGCAGCTTCTGCCACGACGCGAGTGCGCACGGTCGTACCGGCGTTCGATCCGCGTCTCTCCGCGCGCGTAACACTCAGCGACGGGGTGGCGTGGCTCTCGGCGTTCGGGCGCTCGCATCAGTACCCTGCCCTGCGCGTCGGAGCGCTGCCGCCCTCGGAGGTCTCGGTGCCCGGGTTCCCGTTCGGCTCGTCGCGGCTGCAGACCGTGTCGCAGGCGAGCCAGGGAGTCGAGGTCGCTCTGCCGTGGCAGGTCACGGCGACGGTCACCGGTTTCTTTTCGCATTGGTCGGGGCTCACCGACTTGACCGACAATTGCGTGCAGCTTGCTCCGCCCGACGGCCCGCACACCTGCCCCAACGATCGCCCCGTCCACGGCAACGCCTACGGGCTCGAGCTGCTGCTGCGCAGGTCGCTCTCGAGCAAGCTGACAGGCTGGCTGTCGTACACGCTCTCCCGCTCTACTCGCGAAACTCATTTCATCACGCCTTCGGGCGCCGAGGCGACGGCCACGATCGTCGGCGACTCCGACCGCACCCACGTGCTGAGCGCGCTCGCAGCCTATGACCTCGGGCGGCACTGGCGCTTCGGGGCCAGGTTCGTGTTTTTCACGGGGCTGCCGTACTCGACAGAGCTCCCGCCCACGTTCGTTCCCACGCCGCCGCTCAACAATCAACGCTACCGCTCGTTTTACCGCGTCGACGCTCGACTCGAAAAGAGCTGGCCCTTCGCGAACGGCCGCTCAATTGCCTTCGTCGCCGAAGTGCAGAACCTGACGCTGAACAAAGAGGAATTCGGATCCAGTTGCGCCCTGACGGGTATCGACGGTTCGGTGTCGACGACCTGCCAGAAAAATGAGCTCGGCCCCATCACGCTCCCGAGCATCGGCGTCGAAGCATTCTTTTAGGGTCTTGGCTGCCGAGCCGCAGCCCACCAAGGATTCATCACATCTCGCCCTGCCGTTTCGATCCGCTTCGGGTCCGCGCCAGCCCGCAGCTCGGGTGCGAGATCCTGATTTTCACAGGAAGATCAGAAGATCAGCAGGCTTGATGGTTCGCCGCGCCTGCGGCGCGCAATCGAGAAGTGGGGCTCGCTGGCGGCAGCGCGAACCCCCATCGCTCGCCTTCTGTCCTTCTGATCTTCCTGTAAAAAATCTCGTGCTTGCGTTTCTCGCGATGCGCACATCTGAAGGCACACGCGACCCGGAAAAATCCGGCGAAATTCCGTGATCGGATAGTATCATTTCATTTGATACTATCCGATGCCGCGATCTTGCCTCAAAATCCCAAGACAACGGCCAGCGCTGAGCCGGCTAGCTCGCGGTTGGCAAGGTGACAATGGCTCGCACGATTGTGCCGCGTTTCTCGGAGCGGACGATTTGGCCGAGAGCCGCTACGGCAGTTTCTGCGATTCGAGCTGCGGCTCGGCAGCCACAGGTGATCAAGCCACCCGGAGTGGCGGCGCCTTTCGACAGGTGGGAATGAAGGAAGCGGGCCCGGCGCGTCAAGCAGGGCGAGATGAACGCGAATCCGTGCGCCAGAGCGGGCGTGCCACGACACCGTGCCCGACGTGCAGGGCGTTTGCTTACGGCTGCTCTTTTCGTGTGCACCACGTCAACCGCCGCCCAGGTCCCAGCGTCGGCCACGCCGCCGACTCCTCCGGCCGCGCCGCCGACTCCTCCGACCGCGCCGCCGACTCCGCCTGTCGCGCCGAGCAGCACGGACGTTCCCTACCCGCCCGGCGCGACCGGCGACGCTGTCGTCGTGCTCGAGCTCACGGTCGAGGCTGACGGAACCGTATCGAAGGCGATCGTCACTGATGGCGTCGAGCCGTTCGCGGAGCAAGCACAAAAGGCCGTGCTTGGCTGGCGGTTCGTTCCGGCTCGCCGAGGCTCGACGCCGGTCGCCGCACGCATCCGCGCGCGCATCGCCTTCCGTCAAGAAGAGACTGGCGCCGAGTCGACCCCCGGCCCAGCGCCAGCGGCCACCGCCGCAACGACTCCAGCACCTGCGTCGATGTCACCGGCTTCGCCCGCGCCCGACATCAAGGCCGCGCCCGAGGTCGCCGAGGAAATTCTAGTGCTCGGCACGCGTCGCGAGCTCGGCCAGACGACGCTTTCGAGCGCCGACGTGCGCCAGATGCCCGGTGCCTTCGGCGACGCGTTTCGCGCCATCGAAGCGCTGCCCGGAGTCACCCCGGTCGTCAGTGGCCTGCCCTTCTTTTATATTCGGGGCGCTCCGCCGAACGACAACGCCTATTTCGTCGACGGCATTCGGGTGCCGCTGCTGTTTCACGTGGGCATCGGCCAAGGCGTGATTCATCCAGCGCTGATCGATCACGTGGATTTCTATCCGGGCGCTGCTCCGGCCGCCTATGGAGGCGCGGCGGGTGCGGTGATCGCCGGCCAGACCCGCGACCCTGCCCTGACGAGGCACGGCGAAGTGAACGTGCGCCTGGTCGACGCCGGAGCCCTGCTCGAAGCTCCGCTCGGCGGGGGTCGCGGCAGCGCCTTGGTCGCGGGACGCTACGGCTACCCGGGACCTATCATCAGCGCCATCACGCCCAGCTTGAGGCTGGGCTACTGGGACTACCAAGGGCGCGTGACTTGGCGGGTCGGCGATCGAGACACGCTAGGCGTGTTCGCGTTCGGAAGTCATGATTACCTCGGCACGGCCAACACCCGGAACGGCATCGTGGGCCCGATTGTCGAGCAGCTCGGCTCCGATTTTCACCGCGTCGACCTGCGTTACGATCGGGCGCTCAGCGACGGCCGGCTCAGAATCGCGGCCACGCTCGGCCACGACTCGCAAGGCGGCGCAGCCCAGGGAGATGGGACGGGCGTCACCAGCATCACCAACCTGTCGGCAGCGCTGCGCCTCGAAGTCGAAGAGCGGTTGTCAGCCACGCTGCGCGTGCGAGGCGGCGCCGACGCGCGGTTCGAGCGCTACGGCTTCGCGCAGGGTCAAGCGATGCCGACCGCGGAAGGTGGCCCGCCGCAGCCGCAGGTCCCCTCGAGCGCCGATCCGCCGCCGACCAACGTCACCAGCGGCGCCCACGCCGACGTGGTCTGGCACGTCGTCCCCCGCGTCGAGATCGTGCCCGGCGTGCGCGCGGACGTCTTTCGATCGACCCGCAGAAACGGGCCTTCCAGCAGCCGGACGACCACGACCGTCCCCGCCTTCGATCCGCGGCTCTCTGCGCGCGTGACCGTGGCGCCGAGCGTCGCCTGGCTATCGACCTTCGGTCTTGCGCATCAGTATCCAGTCCTGCGCGTCGGAGCGATCCCCGCCATGCTGATCTCGGTGCCCGGATTCCCGCTCGGCGATGCTCGGCTGCAGACTGTCGCGCAGGCCAGCCAGGGAGTGGAGGTCGGCTTGCCTGCCGACTTCACGCTCACGACGACCGGTTTTTTGTCGGATTGGTCGGGCCTCACGGATCTGACCACCAACTGCATTCAGGTCATGCCGCCGACGACGCCGGCTCCGACCGCTAACGGCCCGCCGCCAGAGCTTCCGTACGCGTGTCCGAGCAATCGGCCTGTTCACGGCCTCGCGTACGGTGTCGAGCTCTTGCTGCGCAGGCCTTTGTCGAAGCGCCTCAGTGGCTGGCTGTCGTACACGTTGTCGCGCTCGACGCGACGCGAGCATTTCGTGACGCTCTCGGGCGGCGACGCGGCGGCCAACGTCGCGAGCGACTACGATCGCACCCACGTCTTGAACGCGATTCTCAGTTACGATCTGGGTCGGCACTGGCGCGCCGGAGGCAGGTTCGTCTTCTTGACCGGAGCCCCCTACTCGAACCTCGCCGGCAATGTGCCGGTCCCCCCTTACAACGGCCATCGCGATCCGCCCTTCTACCGGGTAGACGCGCGACTCGAGAAGCGCTGGCTCGTGGGGCGAGACGCCTACATCGCCTTCATCGCCGAAGTGCAGAACCTGACCCTTCGCAAAGAGGTGACGCCGTTCGGCTTGAGCTGCCAGGGCGAGATGGGACCCGAGGGCGGGACGAACCAATGCGAACATTCGGCGATTGGCCCGCTCACGCTCCCCAGCGTCGGGGTCGAAGCCGCTTTCTGAGCTGCCCGATGAAGGGATCGGCCCGCCCGAGTAAAGAAGTATGAGAGCCTTGCCATGATGCGCAATCGTCCCGCTAGCCTCCCGCTCTGGGCGGGTATCTTTGCGGTATTTTGCGCCCGCCCGGCGCCGGCCGAAGCAGCTGCTTGCTCGCCCGTCGAGGTCCAGGTGGACCCTCACTTGACCAGCCGCTGGCCAGGACTCGTCAGCCAGGTACGCGAGGCGCTCGACATGCGCGATGACATCGACCGCTGCGCCCGCGTGCTGCTGAGCTGGCACGATACCGCTGTCACGGTGGACGTGAGCTTGCCAGATGGCCGCGCCGCGGCGCGCTCGGTGTCTCGACGCGAAGATGTCGTTCCGACGCTCGAGTCTCTGCTGCTCGTGCCCCAGCGCGACCCCCAAGCGCAGAGCTCGACGCCCGAGCCGTCGGCGCCCGGGCCTACGCCCGCACTGCCCGGCCCCCCGCCCGCAAGCACGCCCCGCTCCAGCACTCCACCGGTCGTTCTCGGCCGCAGCGTCGGCGTCCCGGAGCGAGACGTGTTGAGCCAAGCGTCAGGCCGAAACCCGAGTCACCTTCGAGTCGAGCTCTCGGTGGTCACCGGTGCGCGCATCGGCGATGGTCAGACGGGCCTCGGCCTGGGTGCGATCTCGTTTCTCGACCTCTCCGGCTGGCTCGTGGGGTTCGAGGGGCGCGCGGATCGGTACCGGGCGCTCGCAAGCCCTGAGCCCGGCCCCCCTTCGCCGGAGCGCCCCAGCGATGGTGGCGCTTTAGAGCTGGCGGGGCTGGTGGGCCGGCGCTTCCGTTTCGAAAGCGTGGCGCTCGACCTGACCGCGGGGCTTGCCGCCGCCATGCAAGGCACCACCACTTTCGTGGCGCGCCCGAGCAGCAGCGGAGGCACCATCCAAGAGTCGAGCTCGAGCACCGTACCGCGGCTACTGCTCGGCACCCGCGTGAGCTTCAACGCCCTGTCGACCGTGCACACCTTCGTCGGCATCGACGGCGAGCTTGGCCCGTCGCGTGCGGGCGATACGATACCAGGCGCGCCTCGATTGCCGCTCTGGACCTTGGGCCTCGCGCTCGGCGCCACCGTGGGGACCAAGTGATCACGCGCGCGCGCAGCAGCCCGAAAACGCCCGACATCGGCAGGGCAACCGATCCCGACATCATGAAGCGGCTCGCAGCGGGAGAGACGGGCGCGCTCGGCGAGCTCTACGACCGCTACCATGAGTCGCTCCGGCGCTTCGTCACCCTGGCGACGTCGGATGCCGAAGACGTAGACGACTTGGTGCAGGCGACCTTTCTCGCAGCAGGTAAGAGCGCTGGACGCTACGACGGCCGCGCGTCGTGCCGCCCCTGGCTCGTGGGCATCGCCGCTCAGCTGGTTCGGCGTAGGCGTCAGAGCTTCAAGCGCTGGCTCGCGGTTCTTTCGTCGTTCAGCGCGACGCGTAGCACGCTCGTCGACCCCCGGTCGGCGCTGCAAGCCGGACGCGATGTTGGCTGGGCACTCGCCCAAATCAGCGAAGCCAAGCGTGTCACGTACCTGATGGCCGAGGTCGAGGGGCTCAGCTGCGAAGAGATTGCGGCGGCCTTGGGTGTCCCGATCGGAACGGTGTGGACGCGCTGCCACGCCGCTCGACGCGAGCTGCGTCGGGCGATGGAAGAGGGCAGCGAGTCATGACGCGCGCGACCTGTCCGCGTCTCTTCGAGGTGGAGGCAGCGCGCGATGGTCGCCTCGCCGGCGCGGAGCTTGCGAGCTTCGCGCGCCACATGAGCGCATGCCCGGTGTGCTCGCGTGAGGCCCAAGCGCTCGACGCCCCAGCGGCCGCGCTGCGCGCGGGGTCAGCCGGCAAGCGCGACGAGCTTTACGTCCGGCGGGAGCGAACCCGACTGCTGGCCAGCTTTGACCAGGGACTGCTCGTGCCTCAGCCAGCCTGGGGTCGCCGGCTGCTCTGGCTAGCGCCGCTCGCAGCGCTGGCGGCCGGATTGCTCATGCTCCGGCGCACGCCGGCGCCGCAGCCGGCGCGCAGCTCGAGTGCCGTGGTGCGCGCCTCGAGCGCGGCGCTGTGGTCGGAAACAACCCGAGACCAGCTCGAGCAGGTGCGCCTCGAGCGTGGCTCCCTCTGGCTCCATGTCGATCACGCATCACGACCAAGTCGCCGACTTTTGGTGCTGCTACCGGATGGCGAATTGGAAGACACCGGCACCACCTTCAGCGTGAGCACGGAAGACGGTCGTACGACGCGCGTCGAGGTCCAAGATGGGAGCGTCGTGCTCCGCGTGCGTGGCCGGTTGCCCGTGGCGCTCGGCGCAGGAGAAACCTGGAACCCCGGCCCCACTCCGGCAGCGTCGGCTGCAGCAAGCCCGACACCTTCCGCCGAGACGCCCCCAACGCTCCGCGCCGCCCCGCCGTCGCCGACAGCGCCCGCAGCAAGCTCAGCCGAACCTCTGGCGCCCTCGGTTTTGCCGAACCCATCGGACGACTTTCGCGCGGCGATGGCGAGGCTCGACAGCGGCGACAGCCTCGGAGCCGCAGCTGCCTTCGCGACCTTTCTCGCGAAGCATCCGCGGGACCCGCGCGCGGAAGATGCCGCCTATTTGCGAGTGATCGCCCTGCACCGAAGCGGTGACGACAGCAGCATGAAGCAGGCGGCACAAACCTACCTGAGCCGCTATCCGACGGGGTTTCGACGCGCGGAAGTGGCGGCGTTGTCTCGGTAGCTCGCGGCCGGGCGCAAGTGCGACGCGCTCCCACCCACGACGCTCGCGTCTGACGGCAGTACGAAACGAGCGTTGGAGCGACACCCGCGTCTGCGAGCGACGCCCAGCTCGGGCACACGGGTTGCAGTGACGACGCGCGTGAGGCAGGCACCGCAGTTCGAACCTTATGACCCCGTAAGTTTCACGCGCGAGAGCGACGTCTTTTGCGCACGGGGCGTCGCAGCATGACCATCTTCGTGAACAACGAGGAGCTGCTCCGACGTTTCCGTGCCGGCGAAACGCAAGCATTGTGCGAAGTCTACTCGCGCTACGTCGCCGCCGTAAAAACTGCGCTCAATTGCTGTGCTCGCACGTTGCGTGTGCAGGTCGGAGGGCGGCTCGACGTGGCTGACATCGTGCAAGATGTTTTCATCAAGGCCTTCTCGGAGCGAGCACGCCTCTCTTACGACGCGCGCTTCGGATACAAACCTTTTTTACTCGCGGTCGCGCGCAACGCTTTCATCGACGAGCTGCGCCGCCAATCACGCGAAATTCATCTCGACGAGACCCATGTCGACTGCAGCGCACTGGCTGAAATAGCTCCCGACGAGCAAGTGCCATGGGCAGACCCGCAACTGACGACGCTGGTGGCGCGCCACCTAGCCGAGCTCAACGTGCAAGAACGGGCCATTTATTACGAGCGCTACGTGCGCGACAGGTCGCAGGAACAGACCGCGACGGCGCTGGCTCGTCAGCAAGTACGCACTCTGGAGTCTCGCCTCTGCGTGGGGCTAGCTCGCAGGCTCGGCGTCGAGCGGGGCCCCAGCTCGGGGCAGATGTTCCCCAGCGTCCGCGGACGTTCGCGGACGTTCGCGGACGGACGGGGTGATCCTCGGAGCCGCTGATGCAACCAGCCTCGGGGCCCGCGCCTCACATAATGACCCGGCAAGCAGGGCGACGTCACGCTGGCGCTGGCTGTCCGGTCTTGGATATATGAAGATTTTAGTGCTCGGCGCGACCGGCAATACGGGCCGCGAGGTGATCGATATCGGGCTCGAGCGCGGCCACGAGCTCACGGCCTATGTGCGCTCTCCGCAGAAGCTGCGGCGCGCGGATGCTCGGCTCGGCGTGGAGCCGGGCGACGCACTCGATGCGTCTAGACTGGCCGCCGCGCTGGCCGGTAAAGACGCGGTGATCTCCACGCTGGGGCTACCGGCGCGCCAGGCGCTCCGTCCGAGCAGCTTCATGGCCGAAGCGGCGGCCACGACGGTGGCTGCGATGAAGCAGGCCGGGGTGTCACGGCTGGCCATCTTGTCGGCCGCGGTGCTGTTTCCCCAAAAAGGCGCCTTCTACGCGTTCTTTCGCTGGTTCCTGCGCCACCATGCGCACGACCTGGCCGCCATGGAAGCGATCGTCACGGCAACGGATCTCGATTGGACGATCGCTCGCCCGCCGCGCCTGGTTCATGCCGAAGGTGGCTCGCTGCGCATTGCGGTCGGAGCGCTGCCGGAGCGAAGCTTCACGATCCCGTTTCGAGCCGTGGCGCGTTTCTTGGTTGAATGCGTCGAAAGCAACGCGCATGCGCATCAAGTGGTCGGCTTGGCCGGCTAGGAGCCCGTGCGCGGCAATTGAGCTAGAACCAGGCCATGACTGCGGCCGATAGCGAGCAGCGTTCGCGAGAGTTTGCGGCTGAGCGCGCCCAGCTCGTGACGCTCGCCTACCGCATGCTCGGCGAGCTTTCGCGCGCCGAGGACATGGTTCAAGAAGCGTGGCTGCGCTGGCAAGCGAGCGAAGTGGTGCCAGATTCGGCGCGCGCTTACTTGATCACCATCGTGACGCGGTTGTGCCTGAACGAGCTCGACAGCGCGCGCGCCCGCAAAGAAGAGAGCCGCGGTGACCGCCTGCCGGAACCGATCGACCTGCAGGCGACGGGGCTTGCGGCGGTGGAACGGCTCGAAGCCGTGTCGATGGCCTTCGGCGTTGTCTTGCAGCGCCTGACCCCGGCCGAGCGAGCCGTCTTGTTACTGCACGACGTGTTCGATTTCGAGCACGACGAGATCGCTCGCCTCGTCGACAAGAGCGCACCGGCGTGTCGGAAGCTGCTCGAACGCGCGCGGCGGAGCGTGCGCGACGGGCGACGGCTGCTCGCTGCTACGACCGAGGAACACCGCCGGCTGCTACAGGCATTCTTGGCCGCAGCCACGGCGGGCGACGTCGCAGGGCTGGCCGTGCTGCTGGCCGATGACGCGGTGCTGGTCAGCGATGGCGGCCAGAGTGGTAGGGCGCTGGGCGGCTTTCGCAACCTCACCCGCCCGCTGGCAGGCGCCGCGCGAGTGGCGGCGTTCGTGGTGGCCGCCACGGCGCGCGGCGCTCCGGCGTTTCAAATCGA
>Ga0307516_10006094_pt1 | contig 14234 bp, 9 predicted proteins | sample 19_EM_MG_FD_203310 | JGI IMG/M metagenome (GOLD analysis project Ga0307516, IMG submission 203310) | Populus trichocarpa ectomycorrhiza microbial communities from riparian zone in the Pacific Northwest, United States - 19_EM | ecosystem: Host-associated > Plants > Roots > Unclassified | place... | reverse complement strand
ACCTTACGCGGCGGGGCAGGGGACGACGATGTCTGGCGTTACATTCAACCGCAATAGAGTGAAACTCAAGAAGCTTCTGGGAATCCGCGCGCGGCTGGCGCTGCTGGCGGTGATGCTGGTTGCGCCCTTGATGCTGGAACGCGCCCGCTCGCTCGAGCACAACCGCGCCAAACAGATCGCCGCGGCGTCCGAAGAATTCGTCAACCTCACCCAACACTCAGCCGATACCCAGCGCGAAGTGATCTCCTCGGTCGAGACGATGCTGAAGTCGGCGGCCTATATCCGCGCCTCCGGCGGCATTGCGCGCAGTTGCGAAATCCTGCGCGCCAGCCTGCCGACCAACCTGCCCTGGATTCGCAGCATCATGATCGCCTCCAAGGACGGGCTGGTGCAGTGCTCGACCCTCAACATACAGGTCGGGCTCAATATCGGCGACCGCGAATATTTCAGGAAAGCGCAGGAAACCCGCGGCTTCGTCTTCAGCGACTATCTGTTCGGCAAGACCAACAATCGCCCGATGATGATGGCAGCCTATCCGGTGTCCGCCATCAATCCGGAGGAAGACTCCGTCGTCGTCGCCGGCATCAATATCGACTGGCTGTCGAAGATCATGACCAATCTCGGCGGGCGGCCGGGAATCTCCTCGGTGCTGGTCGACAGCGCCGGCGTGGTAATCGCCGCCCCCGCCGACCAGACCAGCATGATCGGCCGGCCGCTGGATACGGTGCCGCTGATGGCGGCGGTCGCGGAAAAAGCGTTGAGCTCCGACGCCCCGACCGGCTCGCTTGCATTCACCGCGCCCGACGGCTCCAAGCGCGCGCTGAGTTTTGCACGCATCTCCGGCACGCAATCGCGGCTGATCGTCTCTATCGACGAGGCCAAAGTGACGGCCGCGATCAACCGTGAGATCCGCACCGCCTATCTTCAATTAGGATTCGTCTGCCTTTTCGTATTGCTGGGCGCGCTGGTCGGCGCGGAGAAGCTGATCATCAATCCGATCGAGGTCATGACCGGAATGGCGAGGCGCTTCGGCGAAGGCGACTGGTCGGCCCGCGTCGCGCGCAGCAAACTGCCTTCCGAATTCATGCCGCTGGCGCGCGCCTTCAATGCCATGGCCGCCCAGCTCAGCCAGCGTGAACGCGAACTCGTCGCCACCAACGACCGCCTGACCGTGATAGCCTCGATCGACATGTTGTCGGGGCTCGCCAATCGCCGCGGCTTCCAGAGTCGCCTGGATTTTGAATGGATGAAGGCGCAGCAATATGTCAGCGAATTGTCGCTGTTGATGATCGATGTCGATCATTTCAAGCTCTACAATGACACCTATGGCCATCCCGAAGGCGACGCCTGCCTGACCAGGCTCGGCGAAACGCTGTCCGGCATCGCCGCCGACACCATGGGTTTTGCCGGCCGTTATGGCGGCGAGGAATTCTGCCTGCTGCTGCCGAACACCAGCGCGCTAACGGCACTCGAAATCGGCGAGATGGTCCGCGCAGCGGTTCAGGAGCTCGGAATTCCTCACGTGACCTCCAGCCATCGGACCGTCACCGTGAGCGTCGGCGTCGCAGCCACGCTGCCGAACGACACCCAGCGCCCCGGCGATCTGATCGAAGCCGCCGATGCCGCCCTCTACGCCGCAAAACATCGCGGCCGCAACACCGTGGTCGAGCATGGGTTCGTGCGGCTGGTGGACGAAGCCGGAATGGCGCTGGCGGGGTGAAGCAGGTGCACTTCCGTTTCGAGTCCGTTCATTTGACGGACAGGATTCGTAGCTTCGCGTAGTGAAAGTCTTGGCCCTCTAACCCGGCGACCGTCTTGATTAGATAGGTTGCTCCAGGAACTATCTCTTGAGCTACGGAAAACTCGACAGCGTCGGGTAGTTCAACGAGCTGGTCATAGTCGACGGGTAGCCGCGCAACGGAATTTGACGGCTGAGCAGTTTTTGGCGGCTGAGCAAGGAATATTCGGCCATCTAGATCCGTAAAGGCAATAACATCAGGCAGTTCGGCATCGATCTGTTGGGATCCAAATCTGTATGAGGCCTGACAACACGACCAACCACCACGTCTCCAATCGTATTGCAACGCTGCAAAGAGGGCAACGCGACCTTTCGAGACAGACCCTTCGAAATTCCTTAGCCCGGGTGTTTCCTGGAGCTGCCATTCGATGGCGACTTGTCGAACAGGGTATAAGCGAAATTCAAAGCCAGCAAAATCGCATTGGTGTTCACGTGCTTCGCCAAGATATCTCCCTGTCTTATCATGCCAGCAAATTACGTTTCCGTCGTGGAGCTTAAAAGAAACCTCGCGCCGAACATAGCCATCCTTCCAAATGCTCAATTGAAAGCCGTCGCCCTCTGGCAAATTGTCGAGTTTGAACTGACCGCTCGAGTTCGTCTGGATAATTTTTCCGAATCCAGCGAGTTTGCCATGGTTGACAACAGCTACAGAAATACCGCCATAAGCGTCTTTGTCACTAAGAAGCGCGGTTCCAGAAATTTGGTAATTTCCAACGGGCGGGTTTTCGTCACGCTCGATGCTACACAATTTCTTTATTGTCTCATTCGGCCTCAGCTCTCCTCGCTCGATTTTCACTGAGCAACTTTTGTACCCGTAACGCTCAAATCTGAGGGTGAATTCCGGGTACTCCTCGAAATCCAGCGCTGCAGGAAACAATATGATGCTGTCGTTTCTCACCACGAGGCCACGTCGTTTCAACGACCAGGGAGGCATGTACGAGCGATCCGGCCTCCACAAGGTAAGGTAATCCACGATTGTTGGTCCTATGTCCCGAAGTGCCGACGATACAAGGGATACTTCAACGACGCCCTGGTTCGGAAACAGTGAGCGCAATTGCCGCAAGGTCTCACGAGCATTGTTGGAATCGTCGTTTTCAAATTGAGCCTGGGCCACCGCCCTGTAGGCATCCGAGGACGCAGCGCTTCGAGCAGCCACTAAATATGCATTGTCTTCAGGTCGACCGCGTTGGACGCGAGCGCTCTCAAGCTTAGGATAGTCATTAACGAGTTTATCAAAAAGTTCCACTGCTTGCTGGGCTCGCCCCAAACTCTGGGCGACCAATGCCCGGCGAAAGAGGTCGTTGGAACGAAGTTCATCCGACTTTCCGGTCAAGGCCTCACCGATTTCTTTTTGAAGCACTGTTGTTCCACCGCCGGCCTTCTCGACTCCCGCCAATTTGGATTTAAGCCGATCTATTTCGAGAAGCAGATCATGTTCCCTTGCACGCGCGCGCTGAAGCTCCTCCGCTTGTATCGAGCCCGCGAGCTTTGTTGCCATGGTATCGAGCGATGCCACCTCCAAAATGCCGCTCGATCGAGTTGTCAGGTCTATATATCCATCATGGCGAGCTTCGCTTTGCTCACTGTCCACGACTATTACGGCGTCTGCCAACTCCGTCGCCTTCTCAGGTCCAATGCGAGAGCCGCGCTCGAAGAAAAAGCCCTCGACGAACCCCGCGGCCTCGTCGCGAACCGTTCGACGAACCTGCGTAAGCGCTGCCAACCGAAGAGCATCTCCGTTCGGCGACGTGACCGAGATGCGCTCATTCGAGCGACTGCGGAAACGTCTGAATTCCGAAAATTTCGGTGCAGATGACAATAGCGTCCGGCAAGCTGCTATCGGAACCGCAAGCGTGTATTGATTGGTATCATCTCCCTTCACAATGATGCCAATGACCCGCCCGTGGAGATCAAATACCGGAGCGCCGCTGTGCCCCTGTCTAAACTGGCCGGCAAGTCGAAGGCCCGGTCCGGATGCTGGCACGTCCGTCCGCACAATATCTGCCGATCTTACTTCCGGTACCGTCGCAGCCTTGTCCCAAACAAACGCATAAGCAGAGGAGTTTTCCTTGCGGTCCGTAAAATCTATTTCCGCAGAAGATCGCTTGACCGGATTAACAAATACGAGGGCAATGTCGAGGTTCGGATCGATCCTTACCGCTGCGCCCTGAGCGAGGGTCCGGATGGCATTGTCGTCATCGACCACCATTACGTCCACTTGTCGGTCCGGGCGCCCCGCATTTTGATACCATTCGTCATCGCGCCCGACGACGTGTCCTGCAGTCAGGATCGTTCCTTCTGAAACAAATATTCCAGTGCCGTACTCGGCTTTCGGTCGCCCCTGGACGTCGCGACCGCTGGTGAATATTCGCACAACAGACTTGTTGTATTCAGTCTCGATGTCCCTGGTAACGCCAGAACTTTGCGCGCTTGCGTCGCTGGGCCACAGAATCCAGCCTGTGGACAGCAAGATCAGTAGCAGCCGACTATTTCGGGACCACCAGGACATAATCATCGTAAGTTCCAATGCCGGAAATCTCCGCAATAATTTGGTAGAACCCCGCTTCGGACGGGGACACGAATGTCGCGTAAAATGTCGCGTCGTGTGTAGATGCGCCATCCATCGTCGTCTCATTGACGACAATCGGCGTTCGTTCATCCCGTCCGTTTCCGATCGTCAGCGAAACGCCGATATCGCCTCTTTGGACGGGCTGCCGTGATCGTACTGCAAGTGTAACGCTCCCTTTTTCGCCGGGCTCTTTCACAGGTTCGACTTCCAGACTCAGACCCTGAACTTCGAGTGGCGGAAGAGTTTTGCGCCGTATCACCGGAACAGGCGCGGCATAATCGCGAAATCTTCCTGCTGCGGCGTCAAATGCGCGCTGTATCAAGATCTTTACGTATTCGTCGCTGAAGATGACTTGATGTCCCGCGAATGCTGGATCACTGCGCGGAATGTTGCCGTCTGCCGCGCTTGTCAGAACTACGGTACCGTCACCCCTCTCCTCTTGCCAAATCTTTGGGGCTTGACCGTCTGGGTCCAGGTACACCCTCGATACTGTGTCCCTCAGATCTCCTACGACCAGGCGTTCCGAAATGTTGGACGGAAGAGGTTTTTCCAAAACGGCCTGCAGGTTTCGGACGTTCGACAGTCGTGCTGCAATGAAACGTTGTCCCCTGGCATCTTTATACATATCAGGAAGGACGTCGTACTTCTGCCAGAACTCCTCGGTGAGCGGGTCAAATTCACGACCGGCACCGGGACGTCCATAGATGCAACAGGTGGAGTAGCGGGGCAGCAATTCGTACACTGAAGGGAAGGAAAGGAGGGTTTCCCGAATTTTTGCGAGACCACCCGCTAAACGATTTGCGGGACCCCATCCCTTTTCGAGTGTCTGCAGAACGTTCATTGACCCCCGAAACGGAACTGCCAAATTCAGGAGTGTTCGAACGCGCGTCGAGGAACCATGCCGCTGAAGATACAGTCTCGCTACGAGTCCTCCCATACTGTGGGCGAGAATATCGAACTCTCCGTTCAGTGTCGGCTTGGATTCAATGAAACGGGCCAGCTCATCGGCGTTGTTGAAGTTGCTGCCGCGCCAGTCATAAGGAAATGAGAAGAGATTCTGTCCTTCTACGTAGCCAATTTCCTTCAGTGTCTCGTATAGCGAGTCGTATTGGTGAATTTTGAACGCGCCGAGCACGGCTATATTCTTGATGATGCCCGTCGCCTTGATTGGTCCATTGGTTTGGTCAAAGGGAATAAAGAGCTCGGGAAAATTCGACAGCGAGTGCTGATCGCCCCAAATGATCTTTCCTTCACGCTCCAGAATTGAGCCCAGGATGCCCGGGACAAATACCAGGGGGCGGAAAGGCGTGGCGGTCGCTGGCAGACTGCTCCACAGAAATAGGATCAAGAAAGCGATAAAGACGGTCTGAAATGGTTTGATCCAAGCCAACACATCAGCCTCTACTGTACTCGTGTTTGCAGATACCTCCAGCATAGATACAACGTATGATTTCAAGATGGAAGCCGGAACAGATTAGGATTGGTCGGTTGCGCGCTGACAATCGGTGCCATTCGCGGACGTCGAAGTCGTGTGATCCTGACGTCCCGATGGCGCTGGCGGGTTAGCTGGCCGCCTTTTCCGCCTCGAGCTCGGTCTCGGTGACGACCCGGTTGCGTCCGGTCTTCTTGGCGAGATACAGCGCGCGGTCGCAGCGGTCGATCAAATCGGCCATGGATTCGCCGCCCTGGAATTGTGCCACCCCGATCGAGACCGTGATGCCGGGCAGCGCTTCGCCGGTGGAACGGCGGGTCATCTTGCATTCCGAAATCGAACGCCGGATTCGTTCGGCGATGGTCGTGCAGGTCGCTAGATCCGCGGTGGGCAGCACGACGATCAGTTCCTCGCCGCCATACCGCGCCGGCAGATCGATCTCCCGCACCTGCTCGCGCAACACCTTCGCCATCAGGCGAAGCACCTGGTCGCCGACGCCGTGGCCGTACTCGTCGTTGAAGCGCTTGAAGTGGTCGATATCGATCAGCAAGGCGCTGACGTCTTCGCCCTGCTCCATCGCTGCGATCTGGGCCTTGCGGAAAAACTCTTCCAGCGCCCGCCGGTTCGGCAGGCCGGTCAGCGTATCGGTCTTGGCCCGCTCTTCCGACTTGGTCAGGGAATCCCGGATCGTATCCAGTTCGCGTGATTTCTCCACAAATCCGGCTTCAAGCTTGGTAGCGCGCGTCGCCGCCTTGGCGAGTTCGCTCATCAGGCTCTCGATCAGCAATTTGGGGTCGACGCCGGCTTCGCTGCGCTCCGAGACGTCGTTGATGGCCGCCATTTGCGTGCGGTTGTCGGCGATCGCGGTGTTGAGAAACTGCTTGGCCGACGTCATCACCGAATGCAGTTGCTGGGAGACGTCATAGGCTACGGCCGCGTCGGAGGCCTTCGACCCGACATAGCTCTGATAGATCTCGCGATTGGTGTGGGCATCGAACTTGCGCTTGTTGCCGATCAGGATATCGATCGCCCGCTTGAGCACGGGGGGCGCACCCAGCGTATAGTTGAACCAGACGTGGAAATTGTTCGGCGTCGGCGGCACGCGCTGCTCAGCCATCGACCGCGTGGCCTTTTCGGCGACCGATGTCGCGTACTCGAAATCGAGCTCGTCGAAGGTTGCGGTCACGGTATTGGTGATTTCCTGCCGGTGGATCGACGCTCTTTTCATAGGCAGGGTCTCATGAATTCGTTAAACGCGCCTCAACCAGACCGTCTATCCGTATTTCCACCCAACCGGGGCGTTCGGCCAATCGGCTCCAACCCGTTGACCCCGCAGTCGATTCTATGGCCTAGTCCGCCGTCCTTTGACCGCGGTCAAACCCCGTACAAACCCCTGCGACCCCATGACCTCCGAACGCTACAACGCCCGTGAATCCGAGCCGCGCTGGCAACGCCAGTGGGACCAAAAGGCGATCTTCGCCTCCAAAAACGACGATCCACGGCCAAAATATTACGTGCTCGAGATGTTCCCCTACCCGTCCGGGCGCATCCATATCGGGCATGTCCGCAACTATACGCTGGGCGACGTACTGGCGCGGTTCATGCGCGCCAAGGGCTTTAATGTGCTGCATCCGATGGGCTGGGATGCATTCGGCCTGCCGGCCGAGAACGCCGCGATCGAGCGCAAGGTGGCGCCGAAGGCCTGGACCTACGAAAATATCGCTTCGATGAAGAAGCAGCTCCAGTCGATCGGGTTGTCGCTCGACTGGTCGCGCGAATTCGCGACCTGCGACCCCAGCTACTACAAGCATCAGCAAAAGATGTTCCTGGACTTCATGCGGGCGGGACTGGCCGAACGCGAGAAGCGCAAGATCAACTGGGACCCGGTCGACATGACCGTGCTCGCCAACGAGCAGGTGATCGACGGTCGCGGCTGGCGTTCCGGCGCGGTCGTCGAGCAGCGCGAGATGAACCAGTGGGTCTTCAAGATCACGAAGTACTCGCAGGAGCTGCTGGACGCGCTCGATACGCTGGATCGCTGGCCCGACAAGGTGCGCCTGATGCAGCGCAACTGGATCGGCCGCTCCGAGGGCCTGCTGGTACGCTTCGCACTCGACCCCAGATCCTTGCCTGAAGGTTCGACGCCCGCCAATGAAACCGAGCTGAAGATTTTCACCACACGGCCCGACACGCTGTTCGGCGCCAAGTTCATGGCGATCGCGGCCGATCATCCGCTGGCGGTAGCTGCGGCAGCGAAGAACCCGAAGTTGGCGGAATTCATTGCCGAAGTAAAACGCATCGGCACCGCGCAGGAGATCATCGACACCGCCGAGAAGCAGGGTTTCGACACCGGCATCCGCGCGGTGCATCCGTTCGATCCGGACTGGAAGCTGCCGGTCTATGTCGCGAACTTCGTGCTGATGGAATACGGCACCGGCGCCATCTTCGGCTGCCCGGCGCACGACCAGCGCGACCTCGATTTCGTCAACAAATATGCGCTCGGCAACATCCCGGTCGTATGCCCGGAAGGCCAGGATCCGAAGAGTTTTGTCATCACCGAGACCGCCTATGATGGCGACGGCCGCATGATCAATTCGCGCTTCCTGGACGGCATGACGATCGAGCAGGCCAAGGAAGAGGTCGCAAAACGGCTGGAATCAGAGCTGCGCGGCAACATGCCCGTCGGCGAGCGTCAGGTGAATTTCCGCCTGCGCGACTGGGGCATTTCGCGCCAGCGTTATTGGGGCTGCCCGATCCCGGTGATCCACTGCCCGACTTGCGACGTGGTGCCGGTGCCGGACGCGGACCTGCCGGTGGTGCTGCCCGAGGACGTGAGCTTCGACAAGCCCGGCAACGCGCTCGACCATCATCCGACCTGGAAGCACGTCGCTTGCCCGAAATGCGGCGGCAAGGCCCAGCGCGAAACCGATACCATGGACACGTTCGTGGATTCGTCCTGGTATTTTGCGCGCTTCACCGATCCCTGGAACGAGAAGGCGCCGACCACCCCGCCGGTTGCGAACCGGATGATGCCGGTCGACCAGTATATCGGCGGTGTCGAGCACGCGATCCTGCATCTCCTGTACAGCCGTTTCTTCACCCGCGCGATGAAGGCCACCGGCCACATCGACATGGATGAGCCGTTCGCCGGCATGTTCACGCAGGGCATGGTGGTGCACGAAACCTACCAGAAGGCCGATGGCTCTTACGTAACCCCGGCGGAAGTGAGAGTAGAAGCCGGCGGCAATGGCAAGCGCGCTATTCTACTGACGACCGGCGAAGACATCACCATCGGCGCGATCGAGAAGATGTCGAAGTCGAAGAAGAACACCGTCGACCCCGACGACATCATCGCGACCTATGGCGCCGACGTCGCACGCTGGTTCATGCTGTCGGACTCGCCGCCGGACCGCGACGTGATCTGGAGCGACGAGCGCGTGCAGGGCGCCTCGCGCTTCGTACAGCGGCTGTGGCGGGTGGTGAACGAATCGGCGGAAATGGCGAAGGCGGCTCCGGCCACCCGGCCGGCGTCGTTCGGCAGCGACGCGCTGGGCTTACGCAAGGCGGCCCATGGCGCGCTGGACAAGGTGTCCTCCGGCATCGAACGGCTGCATTTCAACGTCTGCCTCGCCCATATCCGTGAATTCACCAATGCGCTGGCGGACATCCTGGCCAAGGGCGGCCAGCCGGCTCCCGATCTAACTCCAGATTTGTCTTGGGCGGTCCGGGAGGCCGCAATCATCCTCGTGCAACTGTTCGCGCCCATGATGCCGCATCTGGCCGAGGAGTGCTGGACGGTTTTGGGCCAAACCGGGCTGATTTCAGAGGCCGATTGGCCGCAAATCGAACGCGATTTGCTGGTTGAAGACACCGTGACGCTGGTGGTTCAGGTCAATGGCAAGAAAAGGGGTGATGTTACCGTGCCACGGGGCGCCCAAAATCCGGAAATTGAGGCTGCCGTTCTGGCCCTTGATGCGGTAAAACTGGCGCTGGGCGGCAAGGCCGTCCGCAAGGTGATTGTTGTTCCCATGAGGATCGTGAATGTCGTTGGTTAGGACCCGGATCGCCGCTCGGCTACTCGCCGTGGCCGCCCTGGCCGCGCTGACCGCCGGCTGTTTCCAACCGATGTATGCCGAACGCAGCGACGGCACGCCCGGTCTGCGCGAAAAGCTGATGGGTGTGGAGCTCCCGCCGGTCGACAAGTCGAACGCCTCGCGCGAGGCCCGGCTTGGTGTTGAAATCCGCAACGCGCTGGCCTTCAAGCTCTACGGCAACGCTACCGGCATGGTGCCGACCCATCGGCTGGTGCTGCGGTTCTCCTCGAGCCGCTCGACGCTGATCATCGATCCGACCACCCAGCTGCCGTCGAGCGAGAATTATGGCCTCGATGCGCAGTATAATCTGATCGAGATCGCTACCAATAAATCGGTCATGACAGGCACGACCTTCTCACGCGTGTCCTATGACATCCCGGGTTCGATCCAGCGCTTCGCCCGCGCCCGCGCCTTCCGCGACGCCGAAGACCGCGCCGCCAACGAAATCGCGGAAAACATCCAGACCCGGCTGGCGTCGTTCTTCGTCGCCGGCACCTGATCCGTCCGTTGGTCGCGCTTCGCGGAAAAGAAATCGACGCTTTTCTCGCCCGGCCCGATGCCGGCCGTCCCATCATCCTGCTGTACGGTCCCGATGCCGGCCTCGTGCGCGAGCGCGCCGACGCGCTTCTGGCATCGGCCGTCGATGATCCCAACGATCCATTTTCGCTGGTGCGGCTGGACGGCGACGAATTATCGGCCGAGCCGTCGCGGCTGGTCGATGAGGCGATGACGGTGCCGCTGTTCGGCGGCCGCCGCGCCATCCGCGTGCGCGCCGGCTCGCGCAACTTTGCTGGCGGTATCGACACGCTGGCGGAGATGCCGTTGAAGGATTGCCGCATCGTGATCGAGGCCGGCGAGCTGCGGCCGGAATCGCCGCTGCGCAAGGCCTGCGAGCGCGCCAAGACCGCCGTTGCCATCGCCTGCTATCCCGACGGCGAGCGTGATCTTGCAAAATTGATCGATGACGAATTCCGTCTCTCCAATCTGCGCATCGCGCCCGACGCGCGTGCGGTGCTGACGGCGCTGCTCGGTGGCGACCGCCAGGCCTCGCGCAACGAATTGCGCAAACTCGCACTCTACGCCCATGGCAAGGACGAGGTTTCGATCGACGACGTGATGGCGGTTGTCGCCGACGCGTCCGAATTGAAGCTCGACCCGATCGTCGATGGCGCGTTTGCCGGAAGGCCGGATCTGGTCGAAAGCGAATTTGCCAAAGCGATGATCGCCGGTACTTATCCGGGCGTGATCATTTCCGCCGCGCAGCGCCAGGCGGCATGGCTGCACAAATCGGCGCTGGCGGTGGCTGACGGCACGCCGGTCTCGACCTTGCTGGAGAGCGGATATCCGCGCGTGCATTTCTCGCGCAAGGCGGCGGTCGAAGTGGCGTTGCGCAATTTCAGCACGGCGCGCCTGGTCGCGATCATCGAGCAGCTCGCGACCGCAGCGCTCGACATGCGCAAGCAGGCGTCACTTGCAGCAGCGATCGCGCAGCGCACGCTGCTGTCGATCGCGGCCAATGCGAAACGAAGGGGCTGAGTTTCAATTCCAACAAGCTCGCCATTGCGGGCTCGCACCCCGGAATGATGGAGACTAACCTAACCCGAGTTCGCCAGCCGCCGCATCACTTCGTCGAGCTGTTCGAGGTTGCGATAGCTGATCTGGACGCTGCCGCCGGGATCGCGATGGTTGACGGTGACGGCAAGACCGAGCGCGTCGCTGACGCGTTTCTCCAGCTCCAGCGTATCAGGATCCTTCGCCTTGCCGCCGCTACGCGCCTTCTGCGGCTTGCGCTCCGGCACGCCTTCGTCATGCGCCAATGCTTCCGCCTGACGGACGTTGAGTCCATCCGCGACGATGCGCTTTGCTGCCGCAAGCGGATCGGGCACGCCGATCAAAGCGCGGGCATGGCCGGCTGACAGATCGCCCGTGGCGATCAGGGCCTGCACCTCCGCCGGCAACCTGGTCAGCCGCATCATGTTGGCGACGTGGCTGCGGCTCTTGCCGACGATCTTGGCGATGTCTTCCTGACTGCGTTTGAACTCGTCTGCGAGCGCGTGATAGCCCTGCGCCTCTTCCATCGCGTTGAGATCTTCACGCTGCACGTTCTCGATGATCATGATCTCGAGCGCGTCGCTGTCGCTGACATCGACCGGCACGATCGGCACTTCATGCAAGCCGGCCAGCTGCGAGGCGCGCCAGCGGCGCTCACCGGCGATGATCTCGTAACGGTCGGCTGCGCCCTTCACCGGACGAACCACGATCGGCTGGATCACACCATGCTGCTTGACGGAAGCAGCAAGCTCGCCGAGTTCGGCATCGGCAAACGCGCGGCGCGGGTTGCGCGGATTTGGTTTCAGGAATTCGATCGGCACCTTGCGTTGATTGCGCGGCCGCTCGACGTGGGCCGCTTCGCCGCCGACGTCACCGATCAGACTTGCAAGACCGCGGCCCAGTCGCGAACGCGCTTCGTCGGCCATCGCCAGCTCCCTTGGATTCACGCAAGATACTCCGGAATTAGAATCTCTGTTTCAGATCGTAGGGTGGGCAAAGCGAAGCGTGCCCACCAGAATTTCTACGACGCGGGATGGTGGGCACGGCGAAGACGCCTTTGCCCACCCTACGTTAGCTTCAATGCGCCAGGAGCTCGCGCTCGCGCTGGATCACTTCGGTTGCAAGCTTGAGATACGCATCGCTGCCGACGCATTTGAGGTCGTAGACCAACACCGGCTTGCCATAGGACGGCGCCTCGGAGATGCGCACGTTGCGCGGGATCATGGTGTTGTAGACCTTGGCGCCCATGAACTGCCGAACGTCGGCGACGACCTGGTTCGATAAATTGTTGCGCGAGTCGAACATGGTCAGCACGATGCCGTGGATCGACAAATTCGGGTTCAGCGTCGAGCGCACCTGCTCCACCGTCTGCAACAATTGCGACAGACCTTCGAGCGCGAAGAACTCACATTGCAGCGGCACCAGGATCGCATCCGAAGCCGCCATCGCGTTAACGGTAAGAAGGTTGAGCGACGGCGGGCAGTCGATCAGCACATAGGTGTAGTCGGTGTCCGGCTCGGTGTTGGTGTTGAGTGCCGCAATCGCGTCGCGCAGGCGGAAAGCGCGGCCGGGCGTCGTCCCGAGTTCGAGCTCAAGTCCCGACAGATCCATGGTCGAGGCCGCGATGTGCAGCCGCGGCACGGCGGTGGCGACCACCGCCTCGCGCAGCGGCGCTTCGCCGATCAGGACGTCGTAGGTCGAGCAGTTGCGACTGCGGCGATCGATGCCGAGGCCGGTGGAGGCGTTGCCTTGCGGATCGAGGTCGACGATCAGCACGCGCTCGCCGATCGCGGCGAGTGCGGTACCAAGATTGATCGCAGTCGTGGTCTTGCCGACGCCGCCCTTCTGGTTGGCGAGCGACAGGATGCGCGGATGACCCACTGGTGTGGGGCCCCTATCCTCTTGATATACTTGATCAATCACGGTCATCCCAGATCGCCCTGTGCCGCTGCGGAAGCGTTGCGCCGCTCGATGCGGTCGAGCTCGACGATCCAGCCGTGTCCGCCGGTGCGGCTGGAGTGGAGTTGCGGTGTAATACTCCAATATTTAGTAGCTTCGGTCAATTCAGCCTCTACATCTTGGCCCTTGAGAAACAGCGCCTTCGCACCCTTTCCAACCAGCGGTTCCGCGAAACCGATCAGTTGATGTAGCGGAGCCAGCGCCCGCGCAGTGACGCAATCGATGGGGCCGGCGATTCTATCCACGATATCCCCGATGTCAGCGAGATGCACGGTCCCGGCCGCGCCCGTTACACGCACCGCCTCACGCAGGAACGCGGCCTTCTTGGCGTTGCGCTCGACCAGCTGAATATTTGCGCCCGGCGTCTCCGCCAGCGCGCAGGCCAACACGACGCCCGGAAAGCCGCCGCCACTGCCGAGATCGACCCAGGTTTTTGCTGATGGGGCCAGGCTCAGAAGCTGCAACGAGTCAGAGATATGCCGGGTCCAGAGATTTGGAAGCGTCGAGGCGGCGATCAGATTGGTTTTAGCCTGCCATTCCAGGAGCAGTTCGACATAGCGATCCAGCCGTGCCTCTGTTTCACGTGAAACGGGGGTCAGCGCGAGGGCGGCAGCTTTGTCGGAGGAAGAGATCATGGGGTTGGGATGCTCGACGCACTGGGATTCGCACGAATGCCGGTGGTGTTGAAGCTGTCATTGCGAGCGCAGCGAAGATTCCATGGGGAGTGGATAGCGGCCAAGTCTGAGGCCAGACTGAGGTTGCTGAAACCACTCAACCTGGAGACGACGATGTTGCTCGATCATCCTTCCGACGAACCGACCGCTATCCGCA
>Ga0307516_10006093_pt1 | contig 14236 bp, 14 predicted proteins | sample 19_EM_MG_FD_203310 | JGI IMG/M metagenome (GOLD analysis project Ga0307516, IMG submission 203310) | Populus trichocarpa ectomycorrhiza microbial communities from riparian zone in the Pacific Northwest, United States - 19_EM | ecosystem: Host-associated > Plants > Roots > Unclassified | place... | reverse complement strand
CCGGCTCCCCGCACCGCGCCCGGTGCGGGACGTCCCCGTGGACCCAGGAGGATCAGACCGTGATCATTGACAGGGCCGAGGTCATCGTCACCAGTCCGGACCGCAACTTCGTCACCCTCAAGCTCACCACCGGCGACGGTCTCACCGGCCTGGGTGACGCCACCCTCAACGGCCGCGAGCTCGCCGTGGTCAGCTATCTGCGGGACCACGTGGTCCCGCTGCTGATCGGCCGCGACGCCGGCCGCATCGAGGACACCTGGCAGTTCCTCTACCGCAGCGCCTACTGGCGCCGCGGCCCGGTCACCATGGCGGCCATCGCCGCCGTCGACGTGGCGCTCTGGGACATCAAGGGCAAGGCCGCCGGCATGCCGGTCTACCAACTGCTGGGCGGTGCCTCGCGCACCGGGCTGCTCGCGTACGGGCACGCGTCCGGCACCTCGACGGCGGAGCTGTTCGACAGCGTCCGCGCCCACCAGGCGCAGGGGTACCGGGCGATCCGGGTCCAGACCGGGGTGCCCGGCCTCAAGTCGATCTACGGCATCGCCTCGAACGCGACCTACGAGGCGAACAAGGGCGTGCGGTACGACCACGAGCCCGCCCAGCGCGGTGCGCTGCCGCACGAGGAGGACTGGGACACCCGCAGCTACCTGCGGCACGTGCCCACCGTCTTCGAGGCCGTCCGCAACGAATTCGGGCCCGAGCTGCCGCTGCTGCACGACGCCCACCACCGGCTCACCCCGATCCAGGCGGCCCAGCTCGGCAAGTCCCTCGAACCGTACGACCTGTTCTGGCTGGAGGACGTCACCCCGGCGGAGAACCAGGAGGCGCTGCGCCTGGTCCGGCAGCACACCACCACCCCGCTGGCGATCGGCGAGATCTTCAATACCGTGTGGGACTACCAGCAGGTCATCCGCGAACAGCTGATCGACTATGTGCGCAGCGCGGTCACCCACACCGGCGGCATCAGCCACCTGCGGAAGGTGCTCGACTACGCCGCCCAGTACCAGATCAAGTCCGGCATGCACGGGCCCACCGACATCTCCCCGGTCGGCATGGCCGCCGCGATGCACCTGGGCCTGACCATCCACAACTTCGGCATCCAGGAATACATGAAGCACGGCGCGAAGACCGACCAGGTCTTCCAGCAGTCCTTCACCTTCGCCGACGGCTTCCTGCACCCCGGCGACCGGCCCGGCCTCGGCGTGGACCTCGACGTCGACGAGGCCGGCCGGTATCCGTACGTGCAGGCCTACCTGCCCTACAACCGGCTCGCGGACGGGACGGTCCACGACTGGTGACCATAGACATAGGATCTTCTGTCTGTCAGCCTGGCGCAACGGTGTGCTTCATCCTCAAGTTGCGCCGCAGACATCGGATCAATGTTTCAGGAGTTCTCCCGTGGCTCTCCCGCATCCCAACCGTCGCCAGGTCCTGCAACTCGGTGGCGCCGTGACCCTGGCCGGTGTCTTGCCGGACCTCTCGCCGTCCCCGGCCCTGGCCGGCGCCGCCCCGGTGGGCCGCCGCTCACCCGGCGCCCACGCGCTCTGGTATCGCCTCCCGGCCCGGGACTGGCAGTCGCAGGCGCTGCCGATCGGCAACGGCCGGATCGGCGCCATGCTGTTCGGCGAGCCCGACGTGGAACGGATCCAGTTCAACGAGCAGAGCCTGTGGGGCGGGGTCGACAACTACGACAACGCGCTGGCCGGCAAGCCCGACGACGTCTTCGACACCAGCATGACCGGCTTCGGCTCCTACCGGGCGTTCGGCGACGTGACGCTCACCTTCGCGGCCCGGCCCGGCATCACCGCACCCGGCGGCCCCTACGCGAGCTCCGCGACGGAGGGCGTGGACCGGACCGTCGACGGCACCCCGAGCACCAAGTGGTGCATCGACGGCCCGCCGGCGGAGGTGATCTGGCAGGCGGCGCTCGCCACCCCCGCCGCGGTGTCGGTCTACCGGCTCACCAGCGCCAACGACGTCCCCGCCCGGGATCCGCAGCAGTGGACCCTGCAGGGCTCGCCGGACGGCTCGGCCTGGACCACACTGGACAGCCGCACGCTCGACGGCCCGTTCCCCAACCGGTTCCAGACCAGGGAATTCACCTGCGCCAACAGCACCGCGTACGGCTTCTACCGGCTGGTGTTCATCCCCCGGGCCGGGGTGAGTCACTTCCAGGTGGCGGAAATCGCCCTCGACGGGGTGCGCCTCGACGCGCCGCGCTTCGTCTCGGTGTACTCACCCTCCGGCCACGCCGACACCGGCGACGGGCGGGACATCGCGCGCAGCGTGGACGGGAAGGCCGCCAGCGTGTGGCGGGCGGCCAAGGCGGCCGCCGGTGCCGTCTGGCAGGCCGACCTGCCGTCCGCCGCGACGGTCACCGCCTACAGCCTCACGGCCGCGCCGGACACTCCCGGGGAGGACCCCGGCTCGTGGACCCTGGAGGGCACCACAGACGGTCAGAAGTGGACGCTGCTCGACGAGCGCACTGTCGAACCGGTCCTCGGCCGCGGCGAGCGGCGGGTGTGCGAGGTCGGCACCCCCGCGGCGTACACCGGATACCGGCTCACCCTGCGCCCCCGGCGCGGCTCCTCGGCCGTCCGGGTCGCCGAGGTGCGCCTCACCGGTGCCGGGTTCGACACCGCTGACCTGCCCGCGACGGTCGAGTACAGCCGCGCCCTCGACATCGAGTCCGGGGTGCACGCCACCGGCTACGGCACCACCGGGAAGCGGGTGCTGCGCGAGGCCTTCGCCAGCCGCGGCGCCGACCTGCTCGTGCTGCGCTACGAGGCGGAGAGCCGAGGGGCGCTCGACTGCGACATCGCCCTCACCTCGGCGCAGGACGCCGTCGCCACCGCCGACGCCGCGGCGCGGACCGTCGGGTTCAGCGGCGCGATGGGCAACGGCCTGCGCCATGCCGCCGTCCTGCGCGTGGCCGAGACCGACGGCACGGTCACGGCCGTGGGCGGCCGGTTGCGCGTACGGTCGGCGACCAGGCTGACCCTGCTCCTGGACGCCCGCACCGACTACCGGCTCGACGCGGCCGCGAACTGGCGCGGGGCGGACCCCGTACCGGTGATCCGGGCGGCCCTCGCCGCCGCGGCGAAGCGTTCCTACCCGGCGCTGCGCAAGGCGCACGTCGCCGAGAGCACGGCCGTGGCCCGGCGGGTGCGGGTCGACTGGGGACGTTCCGATGGCGCGGTCGCCGCGCTGCCGACCGACGCCCGGCTCGCCCGCTACCGGGCCGGCGGGTCCGACCCCGGGCTCGAGCAGATCATGTTCGCCCTCGGCCGCTACCTGCTGCACGGCTCGTCCCGGCCGGGCGGCCTGCCCGCCAACCTGCAGGGCCTGTGGAACGACAGCAACCAGCCCGCGTGGGGGTCGGACTACCACACGAACATCAACGTGCAGATGAACTACTGGGGTGCCGAGACCACCGACCTGCCCGCGAGCCACGAGGCACTCGTCGAGTTCGTCCGCCAGGTGGCGGTCCCGAGCCGGATCGCGACCCGCAACGCCTTCGGCGCCGGCACCCGGGGCTGGACGGCGCGCACGAGCCAGAGCGCCTTCGGCGGCAACGGCTGGGAGTGGAACACGGTCGCCAGCGCCTGGTACGCCCAGCACCTCTACGAGCACTGGGCGTTCACCCAGGACCGCGGCTACCTGCGCGAGCTGGCCCACCCGATGATCAAGGAAATCTGCCAGTTCTGGGAGGACCGCCTGATCGAGGACGGAAACGGCCTGCTCGTCTCGCCCGCCGGATGGTCGCCCGAGCACGGTCCGCGCGAGGACGGCGTGATGTACGACCAGCAGATCATCTGGGATCTGTTCCAGAACTACCTCGACTGCGAGGACGTGCTGCACGCGGACCCCGCGTACCGGGCCACCGTGGCCGGCCTCCAGGCCCGGCTCGCCCCCAACCGGATCGGCAAGTGGGGCCAGCTCCAGGAATGGCAGACCGACCGGGACGACCCGAACGACATCCACCGGCACACCTCGCACCTGTTCGCCGTGTACCCCGGCCGGCAGATCACCGCCGAGGAGTCACCGGAGCTCGCGGCGGCCGCCCTCGTCTCGCTCAAGGCCCGCTGCGGCGAACGCGCCGGAACGCCGTTCACCGAGGACGCCGTCTCCGGGGACAGCCGCCGGTCCTGGACCTGGCCCTGGCGGGCCGCGCTCTTCGCGCGCCTCGCCGACCCGGAACGCGCCCGCTACATGCTGCGCGGCCTGCTGCGGTACAACACCCTGCCGAACCTCTTCTGCGATCATCCGCCGTTCCAGATGGACGGCAACTTCGGCATCACCGCCGCGATCGCCGAGATGCTGCTGCAGAGCCACCGCGAGGTGATCCACCTGCTGCCCGCGCTGCCGGCGGAGTGGGCCGACGGTTCGTTCAGCGGCCTGCGGGCCCGGGGCGGCTACGCGGTCAGCTGCACCTGGCGCGGCGGCCGGGTCACGGACTACACGGTGGTGGCCGACCGGGCGGCGACCCGGGCGCCGGTCCTGGTCCGCGTCAACGGCCGCGACGTCCGGATCCGCCCGGACCGCTGATCATTTCCGTCCGCACCGGGCGACGCGGGGTCAGTGCGTGGCGGTCTGCTCGGGCATCGCGGAGGAATGGTGGTTGACGATCAGCCATTTGCCGCGGCGCAGCTCATACACGAAGGTGTATCGGGCCTCCACCTGCTGCTGCTTCCCGTCCTGGGTGAGGGTGAAGACGTAGACGCCGGTGTCGATGGCGGTGGTCAGGTCGAGCAGGTTGATGGTGGACATCTTGATCTCACCCTGCGGCTTGTTCCGCAGGAAGTGGGTGAAGTAGTCGACGATCCCGGCGCGGTCGGTGCGCACCTGGTTCGACACCGTCGGCAGCAGGACGGCGTCGGGGGCGTACCGGTCGGCGACCTTCCGCGGATCGCCGGTGGCCAGCGCCGCGTTCCACTCGGTGAACAGGCGCCCGATCATCCTGGTGATCGGCTGGTCGGGCTTGCTGACGGCCGGCACGGCCGCTTGCTGAGCGGCCGTGGGCCGGGCGGCCGGGGAGGTGGCACACGCCCCGGCTCCGGCGATCAGCGCGGCACCCAACCCTGCGATGGTGGCGATCCTGGCTGTACGTCGCACGTGCCGACTCCTTCTCGGTAGGGCTCTCCGGGCTTGTCCGCCCGCCGCACCACCCACTATCTGGGTCGGTGGTGCAGCGGCCGGACAGCGCGGATCCAGGAGAAGGCAAGGATTCGGCCAGGAATCGCGGGCCCGCCTGGCGGGCGTCACTTCATCGCGGGCGATTCGGTGGGCCGTACCTGATAGACGGTGCTTGCGTCGCGGTAGAGGAGCCCGTCGCCGGCCTTGGTGACCCGCAGTTCCAGGTGGAGCGGCTGGGTCGTGTCCGGGGCCTCGAAGGTGAGGTCGAGCCGTCGCTGCCCGCCCGGCGGGATCCGCGGGGTGAGGACTCCGCCGTCGACGGCCTTGCCGGTGGGGGAGCCCGCGCGCAGGGTCCACGTCACGGTCAGCCGGTCGCCGGCGAAGGTGTCGTTGAAGGCGGTCAGCGTGCGGGTGTTGGTGCCGGGGGCCGATGCTCGCCGGTGTGGTCGGCAAGCGGCCGGTCGCATCGGAGAGCTTGTTGGCGTTCCAGAAGGCGGAGTCGACGACCGCGACCGGGTTGAACGCCTGCCGGATCAGGGTGAGCGCCGGGTTCGTCCACGGATCCGGCAGGTTGTCCTCGCCGTAGATCGGATGGGGGCCCTCGGGGTAGCCGATCTCGAGCCGCATGTCGGTGCGCTTGACGCCCGGGATGAGCGACGCCCGGGCGGACAGCAGCGCGTACGGGCGGGCCTCCGAGGCGGCGCCGAAGGCCAGCTTGGTGACCTGCGGGCCGGGCACGGCGGGAATGCTGATCCTGCGGTGGTATTCCGCCCGGGACAGGTCGGTGAAGCCCTGCTTGAGCCAGCCCCCGCCGGGCACCTGGATGGTGGTCGCGGGCACGCCGGCCGGTGAGTTCGTGCACGTCATGGGTCCCGTGGTGGTCCCGAACGGGCCTCCTCCGACGCAGACGGTGTTGGTCAACGGGGTGAAACCCCAGCGGCCGGGCAGGTTTACCTGACGCAGCGGCTCCGCGCCGGAGACCCCGTCGAGATAGAGGGCGTCGAACGTGGGCGCCGCGCCCGCCCGGTGGCCCGCGGCCCGTACGCCAAAGGTGTCGCGCGCAAGCGGGAGATCCTCGGCATTGCGCTCGCACTGCTCGCGAACGACGGGCTCCGCCGCTCGACCCTCGACGAGATCGCCCAGCGGGCCGGGGTCAGCCGCCAGGGCCTGTTGCACTACTTCGGCTCGCGGGAGGGTCTCCTGATCGCCGTGCTGGAGGCCCGTGACGCCGACGACATCGCCGCGGCCGCCGGCGCAAGCCTCGACACCCGGCTGTCCATGCGTGCCGCGGTCGAGGCCCTGCTGCCGGCCGGGCCCGGGGCTTGATGCTCGTGCGAGACGAGCCGGTCTGTGCGGGCCGGCGGGTGGCCATCGCGGCCACCGAAGCCGTGCGCGGGCGGCATGCCCGCGCCGAGCGGCTCGCTGCGTAGCTCACCGTAGGTCAGGTTTTCAGCGTCGCAGAAATCACGGTTGGCCATTATCCGTACACCGGTGTACGTTTCTGTCTCGATCATTCACACCAACCCGAGGAGAAGCATGGAAGGTCTCAAGGACAAGGTCGTCGTCTTCGCCGGCGCGGGCGGCATCGCCACCGCGACGGCTCGGTTCCTCGGCGCCGGGGGTGCCACGATCGTCGTCAGCGACGTCGTCGAGGCGTCCGCCGAGGCGACCGCGCGGGCAGCCCGCGACGCCGGCGGCGAAGCGATCGCCATGGTTGCCGACATCTCCAGCGAAGCGCAGGTCAACGCCCAGATCGAACGGACGGTCAAGGAGTACGGGCGCATCGACGGCCTGTTCAACGTCGCCGCGAACATCCACCCCGATGAGGTCGCCAAGGACACCGACGCGATCGACATCGACCTGGCCGCGTGGCAGCGCACCATCGACGTCAACCTGACCGGATACCTACTGACCCTCAAGGCCGCCCTGCCGCACATGATCGCCGGCGGGGGCGGCTCGGTGGTGAACACGATCTCCAACGCCGTCTACGCCGGCATGCCGGACAAGCTCGCCTACTCGGTCACGAAGGCCGGCATCACGGCGCTTACCCGCCACGTTGCCCGTCGCTACGGCAAGGATCGGGTCCGTGCCAACAGCCTGTCCCCGGGCCTGGTGCTGACCGAGCAGACCAAGCTCAACCTGCCCCAGGACTTCCGCGACATGATCCTCACCTCCACCCCGTCGTGGCGCCACGGCGACGCCGCTGACCTGGGTGCCACCGCGGCGTTCCTGTTCTCCGACCTGTCTGCCTGGACCACCGGCCAGGTGTTCTGCGTCGACGGCGGCACCACGATGCGGGCGTGACGGCTGGCCGGATCATGGCTTGTAGGCTGCTGACATGCCGCACGATGGTCAGCGCACGATGCGGCGCGACGCTGTGCAGAACCGCGAGCGCCTGCTGAGCGCGGCCCGGCAGGTGTTCGCGGAGCGGGGCGCCGATGCGGCGCTTGAGGAGGTCGCCCGGCTCGCCGAGGTGAGCCGCACGACGCTATACCGGCACTTCACCACGCGCGAACAGCTCGCGGTGACGGTGTTCGAGGAGAACGTCGCGTTGATCGAGCAACGGTCCGCCGAGCTGCGCGACGCTGACGACGGCGTTGTGACGCTGCTCGACTTCGTGCTCGAGCAGCAGCAGCGCGACCGCGGCCTGTCGTGGCTGCTGTCCGCGGCCGACATCACCTGGCTGACCGCGCTCTCGGCGCGCACGATCGCCGCGTTCGAACCGTTGCTCGACCGGGCGTGCACGGCCGGGATCGTGCACCCCGGGATCAGTGTCGATGATGTGATGCTGGCCTTCCCGATGGCCGCGGGCGTCATGGCGGACAGCGACCTCGCCGGCCGCGAGCAATCCGGCGACCGGGTGCGCGCGATGTTGCACCGCGCGCTGTTCGCTCGCTCGTAGGACCGTGCACTTCCTCGGGCGCTTCGGCTTGGATCAGCTTCGCGGCGGTCTCGGTGCTCGGGCCGGCTGCCTACGAACGGGCCTGCTCACTGGCCCGGAGCGTCGCCGCGAGGCGGGGTGAGGCCTGGACGGCGGTCCGCTGCATCAGATCGACGACGCCGCGTACCCCGGCCAGCTCCGAGCCGCCGCCAGCCCGGCCGGGCCCGCCGTGTTTCAGCGCGGCCAGCGGCGACCCGTGGCCGGTGGTCTGGCCCAGGTCGGCGGTGTCCAGCACATGCAGCCGCCCGTGCCAGGGCGCTGCCTGCCGCAGGACGGCGAGGGTCCACGGTATGTCGTCGCTGACCAGGGTCGCGGCCAGGCTGCCCCGGCCGCGGGCGAGCAGGTCGGTGGCGTGCGCGGTGTCCCGGTACGCCAGCACGGTGGCGACCGGTCCGAACGGCTCCACCTCGTGCGGGGCGCCGGCATCGGGGTCGGCCGCGATGAGGATGGTGTCCAGGAACGCCCCGCGCTCCGCATCGGCGTCCACCAGCGTGACCTTGCCGGGGTCGCCGTGGACGAACCGACCGGCCGCGGCGATCGTCCGTGCCGCGCGGCGTACCTCGTCGCGCTGCGCGAGGCTGACCAGCGCGCCCATCCGGACCTCCGGCGACGCGGGGTTGCCGATGGTCACCGCCGACAGCGCCGCCGAGATGGCCGCCAGGGCGGCGGGCTCGACCTCGCGGGGGACCAGGATCCGCCGGATGGCGGTGCACTTCTGGCCCGCCTTCACGGTCATCTCGGTCGTGACCTCGCGGACGAAGCCGGCGAACAGGTCGGAGCCGGGCCGCACGTCGGGGCCGAGCACGATGGCGTTGACCGAGTCCGCCTCGGCGTTGAACCGCACCGACCGCGCCACCACCCGCGGGTGGGCACGCAGCAGGGCGGCGGTGGCGGCGGAGCCGGTGAACGACAGGACGTCCTGTTCGCCCAGGAGATCGAGGGCCGGCCGGATCGAGCCGACGGCCAGTTGGAGCGTTCCCGGTGGCAGCACGGCGGCGTCGGTCGCGATCCGGACCAGGTGCTCGGTCACGTACGCGGTGGGCGTCGCCGGCTTGACGATGCCGGGCAGGCCGGCGAGCAGCGCCTGGGCGAGCTTCTCCAGCGGCGCCCAGACCGGGAAGTTGAAGGCGTTCACCTGCAGCATCAGGCCCGGCGACGGGGTGCACAGGTGCAGCCCGACGAAGTCCTCGCCGCGGGCCAGCCGCTCGGCCGGGCCCTCCACCAGGTAGCCGTCGTCCGGAAGCTCCGCGCGGGCGCGCGCCGCGTAGTCGCGTAGGACCCGGATCCCGCCGTCGACGTCGTAGCGCGCGTCGAGCAGGGTGGCGCCCGCCCGGGCGGACAGGGCGTAGAGCTCCTCGCGGCGCTCGCGGACGGCGGCGGCCAGGGCGTCGAGCAGATCGGCCCGCTGGTGGAAGGTCAGCGCCCGCAGGGCGGGACCGCCGACGTCGCGCGCGTGGTCGAACGCCCCCGCCAGGTCCGGGGCCTGGGCGGCGACGCGGCAGACCACCTCGCCGGTGACCGCGTCGTGCACGTCGGTCGCCGGGCCCGACGCGGCGGGGGAGACCCAGGTGTCCTTCAGGTAGCTCTGGAGCATCGGTTCGGCAGCCTTTCGAAAGGGCGCTACGCGGGGTGGTGGCCCCAGACGTCGGCGGTGTAGGTGCGGCTGACCCAGGTGCTCTCGTCGACCTGCACTCCGCCGGCGCCGATCTCGATGCCGAACCCGGCGGGCGAGGACATGTAGAACGAGAACATCCCGTCGTTGGTGTGCTTGCCGAGCGTGGCCATCAGCGGGATCTCGTGGGTACGCACCCGGTCCAGCGCCCGGCCGACCTCTTCCGGGGTGGTGACCTCGCAGAGGATGTGGTGCGTCCCCTCGCGCTTGTGCGAGCGGATGAAGGCGACGCTGTGGTGGCGCGGGTTGCAGCCCAGGAAGTAGAACGTGCCCCACGGGTAGTCGGCGGTGTCGGTGAGCCGGAAGCCGAGGATGTCGCAGTAGAAATCCACCGCCTGCTGGGTGTGCGGGGTCTTCATCACGACGTGCCCCAGGCCCTGGCCGTCGGTCACGAAATCCACCCCCAGCGGCGAGACGAACTGGCTAGGGGCCAGCCGGCGGCCGCAGAACAGCTCGGTGCGGATGTCGCAGGGCCCGGTGAAGTGCACCATCCGGGCCACCTGGCGGCGCTGGCACTCCTCCTCCGTGCCGGTCACCACGTCGACCCCGGCCTCCTTGAGCCGCACGGTCAGCTCCTGCAGGCCGGCCGCGTCGCGCACCTCCCAGCCGATGACCGTCACGCCGCCGGCCGGCGCGTCGTGCAGCCAGAAGCGGAACGGGTGCTGGTCCATCCGCAGGTGGTAGCGCACCGGGTCGTCCCCGGGCTCGGCGGGCAGCACCTTCAGGCCGATCACCTCGCCGGCGAAGGCCGCCCAGGCGGCCGGGTCCGGGGCGCCGATGCCGAGATAGCCAAGGCTCTGGATCGTCATGACCAGACCATAAATGTCAAAGCCTTGACGGTCAAGACACGTACGGAATACCGTGGCGGCGTCGAGACGAGGAGTCCCCATGCCCCAACCCACCCGCCTGCCGCCGGTCGACGAGGCTCGGCTGCAGGAGAAGACGCTGGCCGCGCTGGCGCCGTACCGAGACCAGGACGGCCGGATCTACACGATCTGGGCGACCCTGGCCCACCACGAGGAGGCGCTGCGCCGCTTCCTGGTGTTCAGCAACCATGTCCTGGGCAAGAACACCCTGCCGCTGCGGTCCCGCGAGCTGATGATCCTGCGGATCGCCGCGCGCGCCCGGGCGGCGTACGAGTGGGACCAGCACGTCCGCATCGCGCTGCGCGCCGGGATCGGCGAGGAGGAGATCATCGCCGCCGCGACCGGCGCCTGGGACGGGCTCGACGAGCTCGACCGGCTCCTGCTGGCCGCCACCGACTCGCTGCTCGACCGCCGGGGCGTCGACGACGAGTTGTGGGACCGGCTGCAGGAGAGCCTGACCGCCCAGCAGGTCATCGACGTGCTCTACACCGTCGGCCAGTACCTCACCATCGCCACCGTGATCAATACGCTCGGCGTGCGGACGGAGGGTGAGCTGCGGCTCGCCCTGCCGCCGGTCGGGCACCCCGACTCCGAGGACGTGTTCGCATGAGGCTCGCCATGATCCACGGGCGTCCGTCCGTCGTCCGCGACGACCGGGCGCTGGACATCGCCGACGCCAGCAAGGGCGCGATCGAGCCCCGGCTGGAAGTGCTCTCCGACCTGTCGCTGCACGACGAGATGCGTACCCTCGCCGAGCGCGCCGCGGACGCCGACTGGCGCCCGTTCGAGCCGCGTGAGCTGGGCCGCGTCTCCCGGCCGTACAAGGCGATCGGGGTGGCGCTCAACTATCGGGGGCACGCCGAGGAGTCGAACCTGCCGATTCCCGACGAGCCCTCGGTGTTCGCGAAGTTCGCCTCGTCGGTGGTCGGGCCGTACGACCCCATCGTCGTCGGTGCCGGGTATGACAAGGTCGACTACGAGGCCGAGGTGGTCGTGGTCATGGGCGCCACCGGCAAGCACATCGCCGAGGCCGACGCCTGGTCGTACGTCGCCGGCGTCACCGCCGGGCAGGACATCAGCGACCGCCGGGAGCAGTGGCGCAAGCCGATCAACCAGTTCACGCTGCCGAAGTCGTACGACACCTTCAGCCCGGTCGGGCCGTACCTGGTGACGGTCGACGAGTTCGCGGACCCGGACGACATCGAGGTGGTCGGCTGGGTCGACGACCTGGAGGTCCAGCGCGGCAGCACCGCCGAGCTCATCTTCAGCGTGCCGGCGCTGATCGCCTGGCTGTCGCAGCGGGTGACCTTCGAGCCGGGTGACCTGATCTTCACCGGCACGCCCGCCGGCTGCGGTGTGCGCCGGACCCCCCGGCTGTACCTGCGCGACGGGATGGTCGTCCGCACCGAGGTCGCCGGCGTCGGAACGATGGTCAACCCCGTTGTCGGCGGGTGAGCGGCCCCGGGGCGCATCCCGGGTGGTAGCGTCCCGGCGGACCGCACCGAGCCGGTCCAGGAAGGGGCGCGAGATCGTGAGCGACCCCCAGCCGGTGCCCCGGCGCCGGACCCGGGAGTTCTCCGAGCTGCTGCGCCACAACCATCGCGAGCTCGGCACGACCGACCCGCGGGTGCTCGACGCGATCGAGATGATCCTCGATCTCACCCGCCTGGAGGCCCGGCTCGTCCAGGATTTCGAGCGCACCGTGCACCGGGAGCTCGGCCTGACGTGGGCCGGGTTTCGCATCCTCAACGCGCTGTGGGTCTTCGGCGGGCTGCCGCAGCAGGAGATCGGCCGGATCTCCGAGTCGTCGCGCGCCAGCGTCTCCAGCGCGCTGCTGACCCTGGAGGGCCGCGGGCTCGTGGCCCGCAGCCGGGCCGACGACGACCGGCGCCAGTTGCTCGTCGAGCTGACCCCCGAGGGGATCGAGACGCTGCGCCTGGCCATCATCGGCCAGACCGGCCGGGAGCGCGCCTGGACCGCCATCCTGCGCGACGACCAGCTCAGCGAGCTGGTGCACCTGCTGCGGATCCTGGTGACCCAGGAGACTCCGCCCACCGAGAAGTAGCCCCGCGTCGCCGGAGCCGGACGAGTCGTCCGGCTCCTCGGCGTACCTTCATGCCGGGAGTCCTTTCCGCAGATCAGGCATGATTGTCAGGGCCTTGACGGTCAGGTTTCGAACGGATAGCGTGCGTGTGTCGCCCGCCACACCGAGGCTTCGCCCACCCTTCGGTATCGCCATCCTGAGGAGGAACACCATGGTTCGTCGCGTAGTGACCGGCGTCAGTGCGAGTGGCAAGCCCGTGATCGTCAGCGACGGCGAGCCGCCGCGCTCGCGGCAGTACGCCCACACGCCCGGCTTCGCCAACTCCCTGGTCTGGACCACCGCCGCCCCCGCCGTCCCGGCGAGCGACCCCACGGCCGCGCTGCGGCACTGGGTGCCCGGGCCCGGCGAGACGATCGCCCTGGCCGTCACCTTCCCGCCCGACAGCGTCTTCGCCGACCCGGGCTTCGACCCGGCCGCCGCGGGCGCCGAGCAACTGGCCACCACGCCGGGGCTGTCCGAGCTTTTCGAACCCGACGCACCCGGGATGCACACCACGCCGACGGTCGACTACGCCGTGGTCCTCGCCGGCGAGATCGTCCTGGATCTCGACGGCGGCGAGACCAGGCTGCTGGGCGCCGGCGACATCGTCGTGCAGAACGGCACCCGGCACGCCTGGCGCAACCCCGGCTCCGCCCCGGCCACCGTCTTCTTCGTGTTGATGGGCGCGGGCGCTGCCTCATGACTGCCCCGGTGGTCGACCTCGACCTCGCTGACCTGAGTCGGGACCCCTACCCGGCCTACGCCGGCCTGCGCCGCAGCGCGCCGGTGGCGTGGGTGCCCGCCGTCGGCCGGCACCTGGTCACCCGCTACCAGGACATCGTCACCGCCGAGAAGCTGCCCGAGGTCTTCAGCTCCCGCGAGGAGGGCTCGCTGCTGCTGCGGGTCACCGGGCCCAACCTGCTTCGCGAGGACGACCCCGCGCACCGGCGGCTGCGGGCCGCGGCCGAGCCACCGGTGCGGCCCCGCCAGGTCCGCGACCTGTGGGCGGAGACCTTTGAGCGCAACGCACAGCGGCTGCTCGACGACCTCGTCGGCCGGGGCGCGGCGGACCTGATCCGCGACTTCGCGGAACCCTTCGCGGCGGCCAACCTCGCGGTGGTCCTCGGGTTGCGCAACGCCACCGCCGCCGACATCGCAGGCTGGTCGCAGTCCATGATGGATGGCAACAGCAACTATGCCGACGACCCCGGCGTGTGGCTGCGGGCCGAGGGCGCGACCGGCGCCGTCGACGGCGCGGTCGCCGAGATCGTCGACGCGGTCCGCCGCGAGCCCGACGGCTCGGTGATCTCCTCCATGGTCCACGCGGCGGAGCCGCTCGCGCTCGCCGAGATCCAGAACAACGTCAAGGTGATCATCGGCGGCGGGGTCAACGAGCCGCGCGACCTGTTCGGCGTCGGCGCCTGGGCGTTGCTGCGGCGACCGGACGTGCTGGCCCGGGTGCTCGCCGACCCGGCGGCCTGGAAACGGGTGTTCGAGGAGTCCGCCCGCTGGATCTCGCCGATCGGGATGTACCCGCG
>Ga0307516_10006092_pt1 | contig 14236 bp, 13 predicted proteins | sample 19_EM_MG_FD_203310 | JGI IMG/M metagenome (GOLD analysis project Ga0307516, IMG submission 203310) | Populus trichocarpa ectomycorrhiza microbial communities from riparian zone in the Pacific Northwest, United States - 19_EM | ecosystem: Host-associated > Plants > Roots > Unclassified | place... | reverse complement strand
CGTAGATGTAGAGCTTGAGCATCGGCGAAGGATGATACGCGGGTCGGCCGGTCGCTGCCGGATCGACACCATCGAACCCGAGGTCGCGGAGTTCCAGCGCATCGACGAACACATCAACCGCGCGAACAGGATTGCTCTCGCCGACCCAATCATCAAGGCATTCCGGCAATAGTGTCGTCTGCTGGCGATCCGATCCCTCAACGAAACCCTTCATCATCCCCCCGCGATTCAGCAAGGGGAACCATAGCACCGATTGGGTTTTCACACGGCCTGGACCCAGAGCGGACTTCCTGGCCGTCTTGTCCAGAGATCAGTGTGCTAGTTTTGGAGTGGTCTCGCTTCCCCCTTGCAATCTCGGAGATATCGATTGACACTTCTCGGCGACCGTTTTCTTTACAACCCGGCCGCTCAAAACGGTCCGATTGCAGGTTCGCCGCCGCCCTACGAGTAAATCAATGGCATACGTAGTCAGATCGCAGGTTACTCGCGAAGAGGGACACGCGGTTGGCTGACGAAGATGTATTTGAACACCGGGGACACTCGTTCAGAGTAGCGAACCAGGATCCGAATCCTGCGAACATCGAAGCCGGTCAGTGGGTACGAATTTGCTACGACCCGTATGACAGCAAAGACGATATCGTCGCGCGTGTTCTCTCTTGCCGCAAGATCCGGCGCAATAGCCCCTATTGTGTTGGACCATCTCTCATAAACGACTACCTCCTTCGCCTTGCAAGAGATGGGGACCAGGCGGACACCTTCAATCAGTTTTACAGTGATCATGAAGCTATTGAAGTAGTGACAATGATGCGCCCCCCAACGGTGGGCAGCGACGAGAACCTCTCGGTGAAACAAGGTCGGGACCCTTTGAACATTGTGGTTTGTCTCGACGGAACGTGGAACGAAAACGAGAGACAGGACACCAACGCTCACCGGATCGTAAGCTTCGTCGACAAGGAGCGGGCGATCATGAACTACTATTCCGGAGTCGGCGTTGGTGGAATGAGAATGCAAAACGGATTCGACGGGATGACCGGACGAGGGGTCTTTCGGACCGTTAGATCTGCATTCACGTTCGTACGCGCGAACTATTGTGATGGTGATCGTATTTTTATTTTTGGCTTTAGCCGAGGAGCGTACGCAGCACGGCACTTAGGAGGCATGATCGCCCGCGTCGGTATCAATGCACACCCGGAAATTGGGTACGAGGACTACAGGCGAAGCGTCGTCCGAGCAGATTCAAATTACACTGGCCGCACAGGAACGAAAGTTCATTTTCTTGGCCTATTCGATTGCGTTCCAGGCAACCAGATTTATTCCGTAAGAGCGGCTAACCGTCTCATGAACAACCCGCATCTTGAGCCCAACATCCGAAACTTCGCTCACGCCGTTTCTAGAGACGAGCGCCGTTGGTCATTTCGGCCTTTGATGTTTGAAAGACATGAGCAGGATCTGTTCGAACAGCGATGGTTTCCAGGCTGCCATTTTGACATCGGTGGAGACGAAAACCCCGATTTGAATAATTTCGCACTAGTCTGGATGCTCACGCGAGCCCACCGATGCGGATTGTTAACCACGAGTGGGCTTTCTCAGCCTTTCAAACCGAGCGCTCCTAAGAAACCACACGAATACCTCACAACGAAATGTGGGTTTAGGTGCACGCGCTCTCAAATGACTGAAGCTCGCTTGGTCGACAGCGAAATCGACACCGACGAACTGCGCAAGGACATCAGCGCTCTTACCAGACTAAAGGAAACGCCATGAGCTTCGCGGTGCGACGGGAGCTTTTTTCGTCAAATGCGATCGTTTGCGAGCCACCCAGCGCGCGATCGCCACAGTCTCGGCAGCGACGACATCAAGCGAGGCTTAGAGACGCCGACGGCCCAGCGGAAATGCCATTTCAGCAGGCGCCTCGTCGGTAGCATTGAGTTGATATCTCGTGCTCCGGCGCAAGCGCTGTATGTCGCCTCCTGTGGCACTTAGCTGAACAAAATCACAGCGGCCAGCGCGTCCGCTGTCAGGGGTAGACGGACGAGTTTGCGTGGGCCTCATCGGCGCCAACACCCGCGCTTCTCCCGACAGCACCTATGAGACGTCTTTGGTCGACACGCAGCATCAATTTGTCCCAACCATCAATCCATTGCCAGCAAAATACTAAATACCTCCGTTGTTGGGGCCGACGTCATCTGTCGGTCCGCAATTCCAACACGCAACGAAACGGAGGTAATCATGGCCGAAGCGCCATCGCCCTGGCACGAACCAGCACCACGAATTAGAAAGCCCGCCAAGAAAGTAGATCGCCGCATTGGCGAGTATCCGTTCCATCTTCGTGGAATGGCGACGAACCGCTATGGCGGTAACAACCTGCAACATGAATGTGGTCTGAGGGGCGGCACATATGGCCCTGCTGGTCCAGCGCGCGTTTACAACGACGCCGAGCGGAAGGAGTACGAGGAAGAGTTGCGACAGCGGGGCGACCTCTAATGAGTCCTCGCAGCTTACCTCTGACGATCTCTGACCAACAAGAGGTCACATCACCGGCGCTCTGGGAACCAGAAGAGCTAGATATTCCTTCACGATTTCCTCCGGCAGCATCGCTAGGTGCGCAGCGACTAGCGGAACATCGAAATCGCTATGCGAATGCGAGCCGGACGGACCTGATAGCTTGGCTAGAGCAAAACGATCCAGTCGACTTCGCAGACCTGATGGACCTGCGGCGGGCATTGTATAGCTTTAAGTCAATGGGCAAATATCGCATTCAGCTTCAAGGCACGACTCAAGGCGGTGAGGAAAAGATAGAGCTGATCGGTCCGAATACTGCCGTGTTGATCGTAAGCAACAAATCGCGACACTATCTTCTGCGAACCCTCTGTCGGCTTCGAAAAGCTCGCGGATGGCCGCCGATCAGGTACTGATGATCCATACTCAAACCGCGTGCCGAAGTGAACTGCAGAAACTGATATCCTCCATCCGATTCCAAAATCCTGCGGCCGTCACCCTTACTCTCAAAAAGAGATGCGGTTCGCGAGTAGCGGATGAGATAGCCGCCTCAGAAAACTTTCGCCTCTTTCGTACTCGCCTGGAAAGCAGGGTTCTAGGTCGGGCAGCCAAAATACATGGCAAGCGACTTCGGATTATCGCCGTTATGGAAACGAGCGCTGATCTTCGCCTCCACTATCACTGCATCATTGATCGGCCGTATTATTGCTCGCCCGAACGTTTCAGCGCAATCGTTAGAGATCAGTGGGCGAAAACCGACTTTGGCTACCAGCAAGTCGACGTTCAACACCAATCGAGCGATGGCTGGACCGACTACCTCCTCAAGCAGCGTCAAAAGACCTCGCTGCTCGATTCCATAGATTGGGCGAACTGCTACTATTGAGGGCAGAGCGAAAGGCTCCTCTCAGGCAACCGATCGTTAGTGTGTTTGCAGAAGGCGTCCTCGTGTGGAGGTGCTTTAATAGCTAACTGTATTCCAATGTAAGTATGCATCCCTCGAAAGCCGTTAAGCGGATCGCTCAGGTTCAAACCGATAGTCAGGACCAAAGTAGCAAACCGTATCGATACCATTGGTCTTGTGGCCGGCCATCATTTTAGCTGTGCGGTCCACCCTTTTCGAGCCATCCTTGAGGCCGGCCAGATAACTATTCCCTTGTTGCCGTCGAGTGTCTTCCAACGTCGGTTGTTGCCGCCGATAATGGTGTCAACAAATTCATGCCAGAGAACGACCTCGCTTGGTCCCATGACGGTCCAAAAGGTTTCGATCTGGCCATGCGTCTTGGTTGTACGTTCGGACTTGAGTTCAACATTGACGATTGCACTTTCACCGCTGCGGTTGACACGAACAACGAGCAAGTCGGCTACGACTCGCTTGGCCCTGTCATTCGGGTTGGCTTGGTCCGAAGTGTTCAGCGAAATCTCGTCCGATACGAACCAGTACGAGTGGTCATCATCTAGGGCCTTTTCGATGGAGGGGAAGCCGACCATCATTGTGCATCGCTCCGTAAATCAACCACGACTGAACGGACTTCTCTGGAGTAGGTCGAGCGGGGGCCTCAAACGGCACCGTCACGTCACTGAGGGCGGCAAGCTTGCGTCGTAAGGCCGGACCAGTCGTCAAGTTTGAAAATCGGAGCTGAGGCGTCAGATGCGAGCAACTGACAAGGCTTATCGAACCGACCGATGGCCTGAGGCGAGAGGAGTGCCGATCGAACACGTCCGCAAATTCGGTGGCCACTTCCGTGAATTCGTCAGTCTTGATCCGCATGGCATTAGCGAGAAGCTGTTCAAGGTGGGCAGTCAAAACATTCATTTGCTAGAAACTCCGGCTTGCAAATTTTAATATGCTCGCCACTATTGGCCAGCACGACCTGCACGTGACGCCAGTTTCGTGGTAAGCAGCGAACTCGTATGAGCAGCGCCGACGTTGCGGGTGTTCCGCGAAATCAGCTATTGTCTCGCAACAGTAGACACTGCCCGTCTAAGGGAGCCCGCGACCGCGCTAATAACGGGGACGGCGTTTCATCAAGCAAGGCAATGAGCGGCGAGAGATCCCGAATGCAAGAAGAGGCTAATCTGAGAGACTTTAGTCCAAATAAAACGTTGGACGTTATTGAGACGCAACTGCAGGCTGAAATCGCTTGGATCAAGGAATGGCAGGAGATCTATGGAGATTTACTTGTTGACCCTGAAATGATCGAGCTTTCACGAGATAATCCTCACTTGAAGCGCCTTTTCGAAGCAACGAAACTGAATAAGCGAGATCCAGATCACTGGAAGTTTTTGCTGTCGGTCGTGATCGATGCGATGTACCGGAAAGGCAAAGCAGGAAGGCCAAAGAAAAAGCAATTGGATAGGGAAGCGCAGTTCCTTCTTGATGCCGAAGCGGAGCTGCGGGCCGATGAGAACATCAAAACGGCGAAGGCGCTCGCAGAGAAATTAATCGAGGGAAAGTACAAGACGCTTGCCTCCGTTCAGTCGCTTCAAAACAAAATATCCATTATTCGGAAGCGGGCCCAAGAGGAGTTTGCCGACGCAAACCTTAGGCCTCGCCTACCGATTGATCCATCGCAACTGGAAAGAATTATCGCTCTATTCAATGAAAGACTGGTTTTCGGCAGCCGATAACCTATTCGCTGCGGAACGCGCGACCTACGAATGACCGCCGACGGCGCGTGCCCGGCCCAATGACGCCTTGGGGCATGATCGACGATTCATGAACTTGCCAAGCTGTCCCCCAACAACGACATCGCCAAGGCGATGGACTACATGCTCAAGTGGCTTATGGCATTCTACCCCTTCGTTCCAGGATGACCGCACTTTCGTGAGCGACCATGCTTCGGAGCGCGCATCGCCCTGGGCCGCAAATCGAGGCTGGTTTCGTGCTCCGATCGCCACAGCGAACGAGCCGCGATCCTGTTCACGCCGATATCGCGAGTTCAATGACGCCGACCCGCAAGCCAGGCTCGCCGGCCTGCTGCCTTGGAACTGGCGCCTGGTCCGCTCGGATCTAGGATCAGACGGCCCGATCGGCTCTGGGGCAGCCGGCCGCCACGTTCGGTCCACAGCGGAGGGTTACCTTGAGCCAGCATGCGCCACGGCTAATTTTGCACTCCTAACAATAAATCACCAGCAATTTTGGATGATAGAGATAACTGATCCTGCGGCCTACGACACTGGCGGCCGTAATGTTGCGGTCGGTACGGCGCCCCTCAGGGCGCGAGGATCAGAAGTTGTGAGGTTGTATGATTGACAAAGAAGCGCTGACCAGTGGTCAGCTGTGCGAACTTCGCTCTACCAAGGGGCTCACGATCCATCTTGCAGATGCCCGGAAAGTCAACGAGCTGCTCAAGGCAGTTGGGTTCACGCCGGAGATCTCGCTAGAGAGCTATGGAGAAGTTCTGGATGTCTGCTTCACTAATCCGACTCACGTGAACGTCGGAACCGTGCTCGATCGAAACGTTTACACGATTGAGATTGGAAAGGGACGCGGCGAAGTGTGGCTCGACGAGTGCCAAAAAATTATGGCGCTCTACTTGTACAACGTGAGTGCTATTCTCGCAGACGGTAAACTGTCTATAGGTGATTTTGAAGATCCGAAGAACGATGATGCTCCTTCGTTCGCTTCAAGCGAGTAGGCTGACGACTTGCTGACAAGTCGCTTTGTGGCGGGGCGATCAACGCGCCCCGCCACAAGGCAGCATTGCGGTACGCAACCTTACGCCGGAATTCATCGCTCGCCGTAGGCGGCCTTGCCGAGCGAGGCGAGGTCTTGAGAGTTATCCTTTTAGGCATTGATACACGGGCGGAGTCGATACGAACAATGCCGAGATGCTCAGCGCATCCAATATGGTATGTTCCTGCGAAGGACGTCTCGGGGCATCTCGAAGTGGCCCTTAATAGTCGTGTCAGTCTGACGACGAGCAAACTCCAAGAGCCAACGTGATCCTTCCGGTGCCCCCTCGATTTCATCAGCTGATCCGTATGGGCGTCGCTCAGGCAACGTGGAGACGCCACCCTCATATTCCGACCACAACGAATTTGGAACAAATGTCGGAATCTTAGCTTTGAGCTTCGCAGCGGCGGCAATCGTTCGATCGGTTAAGGGCACCGAATGAGCGGCGAACACCTTCTTCTTACCATTTTGCACGTCATCGACTTTGCAGGGGATTCCGCACTCTGTCAGCGCAGCCGCAAACTGCGAGGCAACGGTGATTTCATTGAACTCGCGGACCCCGCATGCACTGGAGTGCCATGCAACACAAAGCATTTGACGAAGACGTTTGATGTCGCCTTTCGTGGTTCGGACATACGCTCGGTACTCAGGCGCCAACCTGCTCTTAGTTTCGACGTAGTAGGAAAAGGAATCGAAATCGCCAACTGACTTAATACAGACCGGGGTACGATCCTGATACTGGTCAAAGAACTCACGCATTGCCTGGAATTGCTCTACCGAATCCCAAGGAACGGTACAAAAGGCCACGTGCCCGTAGTCCATGGAGTCGAACAGAAGCTCAGGCTTGCGCTTCCAATCGAACTCCATGTTGACGCGCCTGCTTACCTCCTTCGGGACGAGATCAGAGTCAAATTCGACGATATCGCGGATGCCTGTCAGGGTCTCGAAGGTCAACTTGTCATCCGGCTTTCGGTCAAAAAACATCCGTACAATTTCCGCATTGCGAAGATCTTGAGTATCGAATTTATCATCCAGTCGAAGGCCTCCCTTCGCCAGCACAATATTCATGGGGTGATCAATTGACCCCTCAATCAAAGTCGCTTGCCCACGTGTTCTCCAGCCAAGAGGACAACGAACCTGATGTTTAATTTCCAGAACAGTCGGCTCGCCCGTCAGCAGCCCGCGCGTCTCCCTGAACGCCTTCGCTATAGGACCCTGAACGGCGGCATCTATTTCGGAGTTGGTGGCATTAGTCAAAAATCCGTCCGTTGTGCAGCTGAATACGCAAACTCGATGAGGCAGTGCATTCAAAAGTTCGCCGATGACAGCGCGGACAAACGAAGTGATGTACGCCGCAAAGTAGGGGTTCGTGATCTTGCTCGGCGGGAGTGGGACCATATCCATCTCTCGACTGTCATACACACGCTTCTCCCGGAGTCCCTGCGCTGTCTTCCCATACGTCGAGTTGCTAAGCTCCTTCCAAAACAGATCATCAAGCGACTTTTTCGGATGCTTGCGTCGCTCGGTAATGCAATGTTTGATGTAACTAGCGAAAACAAGTTCACTGTTGTTCGTCGCGATAACGACACCATGCTTGATGGTCAGCTTTGCCCCAAGCGAGTGTGCCAAGGCGATCTCGGGCGCTGCACAAAAGGACTGACCAGCTTTCGGGAATACGAGCCCATTGTCGGTCCTGATGGGGAGCGATGGGAATCTAACGGTGTCAGGAAATTTGAATTCGACCAGCGCATAGCCAAGAGTCTGGATGCCAAAATCCTCAACTGCCAGCGTGTGGCGTAAGGTTGTCCAGTCCGGCGTTCCGATCAACGCCATGCCCGTAGCGTAAGCGCTCGACAAATCGTAGTCTGTCCATTCGTCGGCGAATGCCGGCCCGAACCAGTATTGTTCGTTCCTTCCACCGTGATAGCATTCGGTGGCTAGTGTCTCATAAAGCGAATAGTTGAGTTGGGGTACCTCCCGTTTCTTGACCTGATAGTGGCCACGGCGTTTGTTCCAGCGCTTCTCTTTGACGACCTCTCGGCCAAGGATTGCGGCCTCATCCCTTGTCTCCGCGCACCACTTCTTCAGCAGCAGGTCAACGCCAATTGCGGTCAGAGTCACAGGGAGACGAGGCTTTCCGAGATGCTGTTCGCACAAGCGAATGATTCGTTCGGCATATTCCGCACAGATTACAGCGTCTTGTATCGCGTACCGGCGAAACAGCGGCCAATCACGCGACCGCAGGTCATCCATGCGGCTCTTGATTTCACGTTCTTTGGCAGGGTCGGCATGGAGCAAGACTTTCGGGATGCCAAGGATCTCACCAAGAGACGCGAGCGACTGAGAGCCAGCGGGTGCGAGGAGGAACGTATCTCGCAACAGAACACATAGTCCGATGTCACCACCGCTCGTATTTACCGCAAAATCAAAGCTGGCATCTGTTGATACGAACGAACTGCGGACCGCAGCGGCTACCTTCTTAATCGAATCAAAGTCACTGAAAGCAGGGAGGTCTGCTTTCGTGTAATGGCCGACAAGGTAGATCGAGCGCGGGAGCAAGGAGGCTTCTGGATTTTCCGGTCGTGATCCGAGAGCGAAAACGATCAGCTCTCCCATCGATATCCGCTCCCCTTCGGCGGGCACGGTGATTCCTGACCAGGCTTCTCCGGAGGGCAGGAGACAATGGAATTGATACGAGAGGACCCGGTACTTCGCTCGACCCTCTCGAATATCATCGCGGCTGGAGGGCGATTCGGGTGTGACATATTCGGTATCGAAACCGACGATCACATAATCTGTCACCCCCGAAACCTTCTTCTCCGGCTTCGGCTGAAACCGGCTTGCGTCGATAAAGAACGTGCAGGCCTCCGAAGAAACTTCCGGCGGCGTCAGATTGAGGGTTACAGAACCCGAGATCGATGTCGGACCCTTGGGGCTACTTTTTTGCATTCCGGGCAATGAGGCACGCTTCAGTAAATGTATTTCCTCTTCTCCCATAGCAGACATTTACTGAGGTTCAGGTCGGGCTCGAAGATTCCTCATCCCAGGCCACACCCCAGGTTCAGTAAAAGTGTTGCCTCTTCTCCCATAGGCGACATTTACTGAGCTGCGGAACCGGCCCGATCAATTGACCATCCACCCGGGGACAGATCAGGCTCTCCTCGCGCGCATTGGCCCCGATCGCGGCCGGTAGCATCCCGGCGACTGGGCGATTGATCCGCCAAGGTCGAGAAGCAGCCAGCTACCCCACATCCACCCGTTGGCTGACGCAACTCGGCGTCGGGTTAATAGTCTTTACCATTGCCATCGTCGGCCTCCCGGACAAGGCGGTGTCGGAGGCGCGCGAGCGGGTCCGCTCCGCGCTGATCGCCTCGGGCTTGGCGCTGCCGGCCCGGCGCATCACCGTCAATCTCGCGCCCGCCGATCTGCCGAAGGAAGGCAGCCATTATGACCTGCCGATCGCGCTCGGCCTGATGGCCGCGATCGGGGCCCTGCCGCCCGACGCGCTGTCGGGGTTTACCGTGCTCGGCGAACTCGGTCTTGACGGCTCGATCGCGCCGGTCGCGGGTGTGCTGCCGGCAGCGATCGGAGCCAATGCGCGGGAGGAGGGCCTGATCTGTCCCGCGGCCTGCGGCGCCGAGGCGGCCTGGGCCAGCCCCGACATCCAGATCGTCGCGGCCAATTCGCTGATCCAGATCGCCAATCACTTCAAGGGCACGCAAGTGCTGTCGCGGCCGCAGCCGAAGGTGCATGCGCCCGAGACCAACCGGCTCGACCTGCGCGACATCAAGGGCCAGGAAAGCGCCAAGCGCGCGCTCGAGATCGCCGCCGCCGGTGGGCACCACCTCCTGATGATCGGCGCACCCGGCGCGGGCAAATCCATGCTCGCCGCTCGGCTGCCCTCGATCCTGCCGCCGCTGTCGCCGTCGGAGCTTCTCGACGTCTCGATGATTGCCTCGGTGGCCGGCGAAATCCGCGACGGCGCGCTGACGGCGCGACGCCCGTTCCGCAGCCCGCATCATTCCGCCAGCATGGCGGCGCTGACCGGCGGTGGCATGCGTGCCAAGCCGGGCGAGATTTCGCTCGCGCATCAGGGCGTGCTGTTCCTCGACGAATTGCCGGAGTTCGATCCGCGCGTGCTGGATTCGCTGCGCCAGCCGCTCGAAAACGGCGAGGTCTCGGTCTCCCGCGCCAATCATCGCGTCACTTACCCCGCGCGCTTCATGCTGGTCGCGGCGATGAATCCCTGCCGCTGCGGCCATGCCTTCGAGCCCGGCTATGCCTGCAAGCGCGGACGGATCGACCGCTGCACCTCCGACTACCAGATGCGCATCTCGGGTCCGCTGATGGACCGCATCGATCTGCGCATCGAGGTTCCGGCGGTGACCGCCGCCGACCTGATCCTGCCGCCGGCGGCGGAAGGCTCGGCCGAGGTCGCGGCCCGCGTCGCCGCCGCCCGCGACATCCAGCGCGCGCGCTATGCCGCGGCCGGACTGCCGCACATCGGCACCAATGCGGAGGCGCCGGCTTCCGTGCTGGAGGAGATCGCGCGCGCCGATGCGCAAGGCGAGAGGCTGTTGCGCGATGCCGCCGAGACCATGCGGCTGTCGGCGCGGGGCTATCATCGTGTTCTGCGGGTGGCGCGCACGCTGGCCGATCTCGACGGCGCTGAGAAGGTCGGACGGCTGCATCTGGCCGAAGCCCTGTCCTACCGGGCGCTGTCAGAGGATGCGCGACGAGCAGCATAAGCGAAGCGACAGTTGCGGTATCCCGTTCCGTAAACCCGCCGGTAACGAGTTTTCTTTACACTCCGACAACCATGAAGCCGTTTTGTTTTGTCGGCCTTGGAGCTTGATCCGGACCCGCCGCAGGGCTGCGCTGGCGCGGGACGGTCATGCTCGGGCAACGGTTCGAGCGAGTGCGTATCATGTTGCGTTTCAAGGTCCTGTTCTCGGTCGTTCCGCTGATGGCCGCCGCGGTCATGGCGCGCCTCGAACTCCCGCCAGTGCCGCAGCCCTGTGTCGCGGTCGGATCCGACGCGATGCGGATCGCCACGAGTCCCTGGCATGCCGACCTCCATGTCAGCTTCACCGACGATCCATCGCTTGCTTCGATTCGAGTAGCCCTCACCGACAGCGCCGATACGGCCGATTTCACCGTCGTCGATGACACCGGCGAAGCCGAGGACAGCGCCTGCGCGATAACGCAGGCGACCCGCTTTGTCCTGATTGCCGACAGCCCCCCGGATGGCGCACCCGTGATCTACCTGTCCCAGGGCGGACCGGCCGAGTATCGAATCTTCGTGCGATCAAAACGGATGACGGAACGCGAGGCCGCGGCCCTGATCGTCGGCGCCCGGGGTCTGCCGTCACGCCTCGCCGACGGCTCGCTCTGAACGGCTTTAACCAATCATCAACCATGTTCGCATCGGCCATGGGAAAGCCACGGTTCCTCAAGCAGTCAGCAACATCGCCGCCGCATCGTCGGCCGAGAACATGATCCGGAAAAGCGGGCACCGGTCTTCCGAAAAGATCATGGTCGAAAAAACGTAGAGCGATCGCACATCAATCCAGGGGTCACAGGCGATGGGACGCGCTTTCCGGTTCAAACTGCGCTTGCGGCGCTTCGCGAGACGCCATTCGCGCGTCATCTTCGTGGTCCGCTCATTTCTCATTTTTGCGGCCACGTTCGGCGGCGCCTATGGTTTCGTTGTCGGCTCCATGTCCAAGCAGGCCGGCTACGACCCCAACACGTTCGCGATCGGCGCGAGCTTCCTGTTCGCCATTGCTTGCGTCGGGCTCGCGAGTTTGAGTATGCGGCTACGCTGGCTGCGACGGAAGCTGCGCATGATCGTCCTGCAGAACGAGGCGCTGGCCGACCGCAACTGGGAACTGCAGGAAGCCGAGGAGCGCGCGCGCAGCCTGTTCGAATCGCAAGGCGATCTGATCGTGATGCGCGACGGCGACGGCATCATCACCTTCGTCAACGACGCCTATTGCCAGATCGCCGATCGGCCGCAATCGGCCTTGATCGGCAGCCGCTTCAGCTTCGACGTGCTCGAGCAGGGCGATAGCGCCCGGGAGCCCAACGGCACACGCGTCCACGACCAGAAGATCACGAGCCCCCTGGGCCCGCGATGGATCGCCTGGCGTGAGGGACTGGTGCGCGCCGACGCCGGCCAGCCGGCCGAACTGCAATGCGTCGGACGCGACGTCACCGACCGCACCGAAACCGAACGGGCGCTGAGCGAAGCGCGCGACCAGGCCGATGCGGCCAATCGCGCCAAGTCGCGCTTCCTCGCGATGGCGAGCCACGAGATCCGCACGCCCTTGAACGGCATCATCGGCATGAGCGGCCTGCTTCTGGACACGACGCTGACGGCGGAGCAGACGACCTATGCGAAGGCGGTGAAAACCTCGGGCGACGCGCTCTTGGCCCTGATCGAGGAGCTTCTCGATTATTCCAAGATCGAAGCCGGCAAGATCGATCTCGAGCAGCGTCCCTTCGCGCTGACCTCGCTGATCGAGGATATCGCCGAGTTGCTCGCGCCGCGCGCGCAAGCGAAGAAGCTCGAAATCGCCGCCTATGTCGACGACCGGCTGCCGATCCGGGTCGTCGGCGATGCCGCGCGCCTGCGTCAGGTGCTGCTCAATCTGGCGGGCAATGCCATCAAGTTCACCGAGGCCGGCGGCGTCGCGCTGATCGTCGAGCCCGGCATCTGGCCGAACGAAATCAGTTTCCTGGTCCGCGACACCGGCATCGGAATCGCGCCGGAAGCGCAGCAGCGGATTTTTCGGGAGTTCGAGCAGGCCGACGAATCCATTGCCCGCAGCTATGGCGGGACCGGGCTCGGCCTCAGCATCTCCGACCGCATCGTCAAGCGGATGGGCGGTCGTATCGCGCTCGACAGCGAACCCGGGCGTGGCTCGACCTTCGAGGTGGCGCTGCCGCTCGCCGCCGCCGATCAAGGCGATCAAAGGAACTTCGATAGCCCCGATCTCGCCGGACATCCCATCATGATCGTCGCACCGCAGAGCATCGAATCGGCGCTGGTGGCCCGGCGACTGGAGCGCTGGGGCGGACAGACCTGCATGGTTTCCGACGCCGATGTCGCGCGCGCGCTGCTGCCCGAGCGCCCCTGGCATGCGGTTTTGATCGACCACGCGCTCGGGTCCGACGTCATCGAAAGCCTCGGCGCCGAGGCGCGCGGTTATGCGGCGGAGCGGATCGTCATGTTCACCCCCTCGACCCGCCACGATCTCACGATATCCTCCGCTTTCACCGGCTATCTGGTCAAACCGCTCCGCGCCGCCTCGCTCGCCGCGCGCCTGGCGAGGACGGCCGAAGTCACCGCGCCCAGTCTCGCCAATGATGCGCCAATCGAACAGATCGTGCCTGCGGCGACACCGGCGCCAGCCGTGCCGAGCCTTTCGGTCCTGGTCGCGGAGGACAACGAGATCAACGCGCTGTTGATGCGCTCGCTGCTGACGCGGCTCGGGCACCATGTCGTGATCGCGACCAACGGCGAAGCCGTCCTCGAATCCTTCCTGGCCGCGCGGTCGGCGGGCACGCCCTATGATCTCATCCTGATGGATATCCAGATGCCGCAGCTCGACGGCGTCGAGGCGGCCAAGCACATCCGCATCCGCGAGGCCGGCGAGCCGGGCCGGCGCACCCCGATCCTCGCCCTGACCGCCAATACCCTGGTCGAGGATCGCTACGCCTGCTTCGAAGCCGGCATGGACGGCTTCCTGATCAAGCCGCTCGACCGCGACAAGCTCGCCGAGGCGCTGGCGGGCCTCACCGCGTCACATCAACTCGCGGCGTAGCTAGTCCCGCCGTCATTCCGGGGCGCGCCACTTGGCGCGAACCTCAGATGCGCAATTGCGCATCGGGGAATCCAGAGGTAACGGCTCCGAGATTCCGGGTTCCTGCTACGCAGGCCCCGGAATGACAAAAGCAATCGTTAGAGTCAGAACATCAGAGCCGCCGCAAGGCCACGGCCTCGACCACATGGTCGGCGCCCTTGGTCAGGATCAGCGTCGCGCGCGGCCGCGTCGGCAG
>Ga0307516_10006091_pt1 | contig 14236 bp, 13 predicted proteins | sample 19_EM_MG_FD_203310 | JGI IMG/M metagenome (GOLD analysis project Ga0307516, IMG submission 203310) | Populus trichocarpa ectomycorrhiza microbial communities from riparian zone in the Pacific Northwest, United States - 19_EM | ecosystem: Host-associated > Plants > Roots > Unclassified | place... | reverse complement strand
AACTCCGTCTATCTCCGGCCTAGACTCTCTGATTTCCTTCGCCACGGCCTCCGCCTCCTTTGCCCTCAGCCACGGGATCGTCTCTATCTAACTACGTACTCGTGATAAAACGTTCAGGTGTAACACTCCGGCCGGGGAGATGGATGAGCGGATCCATCCCCGCTTCTCATTGACATCAAGGTATTCTTTGAGAGCCTTCATTTTTTCCTCGTTCAGGGGTTGCAGGGGCTCATACGGGGGCGTCTTCCCTTCCTCTAGTGGGATATGGTGGTCTTGAGTGCGGTGGGGCGGAGGTGCCGTAGCCTCTTTTTCGGTGAACACTTCGATGAATTCGTGATATTCCGGTGGAACTGGATTTTTGCTCGTTTTGGAGGTTTCCTTGATTTTGTTGATTACGGTCTGACATACTTCCCATGGGTCCGTTTCGCCGATCTCCCAATTTTCTTCTTCTTCCGGTGTTTTCGTGTAATATTGTTCGGTGGCTTTTTCTTCCCGAACCGTGTTGGCTCTCGGGGAGCTAGGCAAGCACTTCTCGGCACAGTGGTCCGAGTGGAATTTCACAGTATGATTCTTCCATCCTATCACCGGGTCATGGAGCTTGAGCCATGGGAGTCCTAGGATGATTGGTGGGTTTCCGATCGTGATGCAGTGTAGCCGGATGTCTTCTTCGTGATGATTGATTGTGAGGTGGACCTGTGCGTCGTGGGTTACTGGCCCACTGGTAACCTCGCTCCCGTCTACGGTCAGCACCCGTCTTGGTGTTGCTTTTTGCTGCATGGGAATTCCGCTTGCTTCTGCATAGGCTATGTTGATGAAGTTCTCGGAGGCTCCGCTGTTGACTAGGGTGGTGGTGTTGTGTTCTTTCCCGTCGGCTCCTATGATTCGGACTTTGATCATGATTTTTTCTTCTCGGTCGTATCTGGTCGTTCGTATCCTGTAGGGTGGGTCTGGTTCTGCAACTGGTTTCTCCCTCGGGTGGCTGTTGCTTAGGCCTGTTCCCAAGGGCTGTCGTTTCCTGCCGGTTCGGGTTCTTCCCTTGTTTCAGTACCGATGGTGTTTTCTTCGTACGTGGCTTCCGCTGCCCGGTATGGCCTTCTCCATGTGGTCCGTCGTTTTTTCGGCTGGGGGCATTCCCTCGCGAAGTGCCCCTTTTTCGCGCAATTGTAGCACTCGTCCGTTGGTGGTCGTTGTGGGAACCGGTTTGCTCTTGGTGCAAACTTAAATCGTCGGGTGGCGTCTAAATCCATTGGGTTCCCCCGGGGTACTGACGGGGGTTCTTTCGTGTGGACATGGAAGCGTGCTTCTGGACTCGCTGCCGGTCATTGACTAATGACTCCGAGGTTGCATAGGCGGCTATCTGTTTTGATGGCCGCAGTGGCATAGTCTATCAGGAAGGTGGCTGGTACTTCGCTCATGACCAAGTGTCATTTTACTTCTGGGTGTAATCCATCTCGAAACCGTGCGATGCATACGTTGTCCGCGTACGGGAGGTCTGCTTTGATTCGCTGGAATTCCGCCCAATAGGTTGCTGCTGTCCGACTTCCTTGCTGGATTTTCTCGAACTTTTCGAAGACTATTTCTTCGGCATCCACCTGGCCGAAGGCGTGCTTCATGCTAGTCTTCAGTTCTTCCCATGTTTGGTTGATTCCTCCTTCCTGATACAGGAAGGTTTCCACCCAGTTCCACGCTACTCCTCGGAGAAGGGAGGATGCGTATCCCGTTTTTTTTTCATTGTCGTCGAATCGGTTTCCCTCGGTTTTAAACTTCAGCTCGCACTGGGCTAGGAACGTTTTGAACTTCGCTTTTTCTCCTTCGAATGGTTTGGGGTCCCGGAGCTTTGGGTAGCTGGTCTGCAGCGGTCTGTCGCGTGCTGCCAGGAGTGTTTGCAACATTTCTGTTGTCAGTAGGTGGGGTCCTTCCGTCATTCTTCTGAGTTGTTCGGGTGACTCAGGTGTCTGTGCTCGGGATCGTGGTTCTGGGGTTACTGGGCTTGGTACCCGCTGGTCATCAGGGACGTCCCTAAATTCGCTAAGGTTGAGGGGGTCCCCGGTGTTTTCGTCCTGGGAATCCACTGTATATTGCTACGTTGGGTATCGATGGGGGAGACGCAATCTAGTGTCAAGATCCTGCCTTGACTACTCCGTGGGGCTCGACAGGCAACGTAGACTTCCTTGGGAGCGGGCGCTCCTGCTCGCACTTCCGGCGTATTCACACTTCCCTGTGTCTTCACACTTTTGGCGTACTCACGCGTCACTGGTAGTCACACTTCCGGCGTACTCACGCGCCGCCCGTACTCACATTTCCAGCGTACTCACCCGACGCTCGTCGTTCTCGCGGTATCCGTCACGCCCGGCGTGGTCTCGTCATGGTCCTCTAACACACCTTGCGTGGGCTCGTTGTTCTCGCAGTATCCGTCACGCCTGGCATGGTCTCGTCACGGTCCTCTGACATGCCTTGTGTGGGCTCGTTGTTCTCGCGGTATCCGTCATGCCCGGCGTGGTCTTGTCGCGGTCCTCTGACACGCCTTGTGTGGGCTCGTTGTTTTCGCGGTATACGTCACGCCTGGCGTAGTCTCGTCGCGGTCCTCTCACACGCCTTGCGTGAGCTCGTTATTCGTCTGGGGGTTGGTGTTTGTAGCGCCGGTTTCACGGGTAGAGAGAGGTAGGTCTGTGGAGAGAGATATTAGATTGCGTGGAGAAGAATCTCCAGACTAGCTACCGCGCCCTTCCTTTATACTTTTCCTTCCCTCTGTGGAATCACAGCTTGCCCGCAAGACTGACACAGTTCCACCATCATGACTCAATCGTCGCGCCCAAGGAAACACATGATCGCACTTGGCCGCCGCGCGGCCACCACTCTACTCGCGGCAACAGGAGAAAGGACACGCAAGCAAGAACAGTACAGGAAGAGAAGAAGGTCGCGCAAGCATAATCAAAGGGAAACAACATATGTAAGAAGACAGGAGAAGGACGCACAAGCACTATAAACAGGAAACGGCAAAGACGAGAAGGACGCGTAGGCAACATAGAGGAAACAAAGGAGAGAGGTCTAGACCGGCCAGCGGTCGGGGAATATCGCTACCGGCGCGATATGGCGGAGATCTGTCGAGGCGCCTAAGCACGGAGGATGACCGTGGCTGCGGCAGTGGTGATGAGGGCCAGCCACAGGGCGACAAGGGTGACGGCGGCCACGGCCGCGGCGCTTACGAGCCTGCCGTGCGAGATTCGTGACAGGTAGCTTGTCTGGAGATTCTTCTCCACGCAATATATTATCTATCCACCTGGACCTACCTTTACCCATTTCTGAGCAGTGTGACGAAACCAGCGCCGGGATCAGGGATCACTTGCGCCGATGACCACCAGGTCATCCGGCAGTGCGACGAAGTGATCCGGGATCGCCTACGATGAACGACATCGAGATACGATTATCTATCTACCATGACCTACCTTCACACATCTCTGAGCGGCGTGACGAGAGCAGCACCAGGATCTCGGATCACTTGCGCCGATGATCACTGGGTCATCCGGCAGCATGACGAGTGATCCGGGACCACCTATGACGGACCTGCAACACTGCCGCGCAACTGGGCTGCGCCAGACAGAACAGAACACCGCCGCGTATGCCGCTCTGGGCGGAACGGGAGACTGCCGCACATGCAGCCCCGGGCGGAATGGAAGAACGCCGCGCATGCCACGCCAAGGAGAACGGAAGAACGCCGCACGTGCCGCGCCGGGCAGAATGGAGGACCGCCGCGTAGACCGGGCCGCGCCGGAGAGAACGGAAGACCGCCACGTATGCCGCACCGAGCGGAACGCGAGACCACTGCACATACCGCCCCGGGCGGAACTGAAGAAGGCCACACATACCGCGCCGAACAGAACGGAAGAAGGCCGCACATGCCGCGCTGGGCAGAACGGAGGACCGCTGCGCACACAGGGCCGTGCCAGACAGAACAGAACACCTATACCGCGCCGGGCAGAACGGAACATCGCCGCGCACACCGGGCCGCGCCAAACAGAACGGAACACCGCCGCGCATACCGGGCCGCGTCAGACAGAACGGAACACCGCTACGTATGCCGCACCGGGCGCAATGGGAGACCGCCGTGCATGCCGCCCTGGACGGAACATAAGAACGCCGCGCATGCTGCGCCGAGCAGAACGGAAGAACGCTGTGCATGCCACGCCGGGCAGAACGGAAGACTGCCGCACACACCGGGCCGCGCCAGACAGAACGGAACACCTATGCCGTGCCTGGCAGAACGGAACACCCCAGCGCATACCGGGCCGTGCCAGACAGAACGGAACACCGCCGCGCATTCCGCACCGGGTGGAACGGGAGACCGCCGCGCATGCCGCGCCGCGCAGAACGGAAGAACGCTGAACGTGCCGTGCCACACAGAACAGAGGACCGCCGCGCACACCGGGCTGCGCCAGAGAGAATGGAAAACCTATACCGCGGGGGGCAGAACGGAACACCGCCACACACACCGGGCCATGCCAGACAGAACGGAACACCGCTGCGTATGCCCCACCGGGCACAATGGGAGACCGCCGCGCATGCCGCCCTGGACGGAACATAAGAACGCCGCGCATGCTGCGCCGAGCCGAACGGAAGAACGCTGTGCATGCCACGCCGGGCAGAACGGAGGACCGCCGTATACACCGGGCCGCGCCAGACAGAACGCAACACCTATGCCGCGCCTGGCAGAACTGAACACCCCAGCGCATACCCGGCCGTGCCAGACAGAACGGAACACCGCCGCGCATTCCGCACTGGGTGGAACGGGAGACCGCCGCGCATGGCGCGCCGAGCAGAACGGAAGAACGCCGCGCGTGCCGTGCCACGCAGAACGGAGGACCGCCGCGCACACCGGGCTGCGCAGAGAGAATGGAAAATCTATACCGCGGGGGGCAGAACGGAACACCGCCACACACACCGGGCCATGCCAGATAGAACAGAACACTGCCGCGCATACCGGGCCGCGCCAGACAGAATGGAAGACCTCCACGTATGCCACACCGGGCGGAACTGAAGACCACCACGCATGCTGCCCCGGGCGGAATGGAAGAACGCCGCGTATGCTGCGCCAAGCAGAACGGAAGACCAGCACGCATGCCGCGCCGGGCAGAATGGAAGAGCGCCGCACATACCGAAGGCCGTACCGGACAGGATGGAAGACCGCCACGTATGAGGGAAGTCTGCTGTGCATACCGCAGGCCATGCCTGGCAGGAAGAAAGACGACAACGACGATGCCACGCTGGGCAGGAAGGAAGACGACAACGATGATGCCACACCGGGCATGAAGAAAGACGACAACCACGATGCCACGCTGGGCATGAAGGAGGACGAGCACGACGAATGAGTGGGAATCACTTGCGCCAAACGACACCGAGGTATAAGTAGCGATCCGAGATCGCTCAAGAACAACGAGAGAATGATATCGTGCTACAGTAAAGACCACCGGGTGGCAGTAGACGAAGACTGCGTAAGACCGAGCACGGCCGCATGGAAGGCTGGGAGCACAACGCCTCGCCAGTGAGAAAGGCACGCCGAGGAGCTACTTTGCCAGTCGAGCCCAAGACAGAGAACGGAAGTCGGGCTCAGGTTTTTGACAGCCGCGGTCATCCTCCACGCTTAGGCGCCTCGACCGATCTCCACCATATCGCTCCGGTAACGATATCCCCGTCCGCTGGCCGGTCTAGACCTCTCTCCTTAGTTTCTTCTATGTTGCCTACGTGTCCTTCTCCCATGTTCCTTACGAGTATTGTTTTCCCTTGAGTAAGTTGTACGTCAGTCTTCCTTTCCTTTACTGTTGCTGCTTGCATGTCCTTTCTCCTGTTGCCGCGAGTAGAGTGTTGGCCGCACAGTGGCCGAGTCCGATCTTGTGTTTTCTTTGGGCACGGTGATCGAGTCATGATGTTAGACGGAGGAACTGTGTCAGTCTTGCGGGCAAGCTGTGATTCCACAGAGGGAAGGAAAAGTATAAAGGAAGGGCACGGTAGCTAGTCTGGAGATTCTTCTCCATGCAATCTATTATCCTCACAGCACCCCCCAAAACTTCACTGTTTTCGCGACACCAAAAATCTTCTTTTCCAATTAAGTTTTTAACAACCCCGGAAACCCACCTCAGGAGTCGGCCAATAGTTTATTAACTAGAGGCCGCACCCCTCCGGAACCCTCCTGGGAATTTTCCCTTCTGTCGCTGCCTGTTTTCCGTGATTTTGGCTCGCATCGCCAAACTATCACCACCTCACTTACAGGCTTCATGTCCTCCAGCAACCCTGGTCAAGGATCCCTCGACTCTTTCTTCCGCCCCAACACTCCAGCCACCGCAGAGATTTCTGCACCGAACCCCACCCAGCAAACCCTCCAGCCCCCCCCCCCAAATCGCGACCTCACGGTCCCCCTCCCCTGCCAAGGGAGTACGCGAGGACGACGAAGCGGCATCCGAATACGGATCCGACTCCGGTGACGAGAACGAAGAAGAAGGAGAAGAGGAGACAAACGACAACGCCATGGACTTCCAGCCCACCCAACATATCACCGAGACCCAGGCAATTGGCGGAGATGCCAACGAATTCGCCAACACAGCCCCCCAGATGGAGGCCCCAATGAGCCCCGAACACGCCGCACTGCGCGTCGATTTCGAAATAATCACCAACAACGTTATGGAACAACTCTACAGGACCATCTCCACGGAGATCAAGCAACTCTTCGCTAAAAATGACGTTACAATCCACAATGCCACCAACGAACTCTCCAAACAAATCTCCTCGCTTGGAACCCGGGTCACCCAGATACAACAACAACTCCTCTCAACCAAACGTAGGCTGGCCCTCCGCAAAACCGACTAGGGCCCGCGCCCCCGCCGACGCCAACCCGAAGCAAGAGAGAAGGAGGAAGGAGAAGGGAGCAAACAACAACAACGCTGATAACAACGAACCGAACACGACTACGAACACCCACCCCACCACCCGTACTTACGCTGATGCCGCCAAGACCCCGAGCACCCAGCCACAATTGCCAACCGAACAAACCACTCACGCCACCAACGTTGAAGGATGGGAGAATCTGCGAAAGAGGAGCCAAGGGAAGAAGCCGGCCCCACCTAAGCTCGTCCCGACCATGTACCCCCAGGCTGAACATGAGGTCAAGTGCCACTTCCCAGCTGAAACCCGCACCAAAGCCGCCGCCCATACCAAACGAAGCTACAGTGCCCGTCAAGCCATCTCCGATGCCGCACTTCACCAAGTGAACAAAGCCCTAGTCGACAACCAGGACGTAATCGCACCCCCCTTCCTCCGCGCCCGAGTTACCATGCGCGGATCCATCAGTGTCCTCACCACCGGCAACACCCAAAACAACATCATCTATGAAGACTACGCCACGATCATCGCAGATGCCCTCTCCTACTACGGAAAATGCAAGAAGGTGGAAATAGGGAAACGTTTCAGCCAGTTCCTCCTGCATGGCGTCCCTACCCACCTCTCCCTACCCAATATCTCTAACAGCATCGCCACAAACTACCCACAACTAACCCAAGGACAGACCCCGCGCTGGCTCGCCCCGGCAGACCGATGCGAACAAAAATCAACCTCCACGATTGTCATGACCCTCACCAGCAGTGTCAAGATGGCCGACATCGGACGACACTACCTCACAATCTGCAACCGCGAATGCCAACTCAATGACTACATCTCGTACGGGAGAAGCACCCAGTGTCGTAACTACCAGGGCTATGGACACCCAGCAGCCCTGTGCAGGAACCCCTCCGACTGCGCCATCTGCGCGGAAGCCCACGAGACCAAAGACCACCCCTGCACCATCCCGACCTGCAAGAAAGGCCCAGCCTGCACCCACCCACCAATCTGCTGCACCAACTGCCAGACCCCCTACAAGGCCAGCGACCCCAACTGCCCGGAGCGAATCAAAATCCAATCCTTCAACAACAACGCGAACACGAATGCTACAACCAACCCGGGAGACACTCCCATGGCGGAAGTAGCCGAATAAAATGCCGTCACATGCTGTCGGGTCCGGGCAGCTGTTGAACTGCGCGAGAGGCCATGTGACTACGATTTCTACACTCCGAGATTTTGCGAGAAAAACAGAAAACCTTATCTGCCTTATCCAAGAACCATGGTGCGATAGTCATGGAAACCCACCACTCCTACCGAACTTCAACCTGTTCCTCCCAAGACCTACGAAGCCCAGATGCGCGACATACGTACGTTAACTTCCTGGGCTCAGCGCCACCACCACCTTCACAGCCCAGGACTCCTTCCTAGGCGCCACCATCACACTGCAACAAGAACAACTTTCACCTCTAAAACAAACCATCAATCCCCACCCACCATCTAAGGAATGGAAGCAACCCCTCCACCATCGACCTATGTCTCACCCATGGAGACACAACTAGGTCTGCCCTCTCACTAGCAATCGACGATGATACCACCTCAGAACACAGCTCCCTGACTCTCACCCTGTCATTGCCATACACCACCCCACCACCTAAACCCTACCGATGCTGGGCAAAAGCCGACTGGAACAGCTTCGGCAGCCACATACAAGCCACGCGAATGGACCTCTCAGACCTCCAAGGCCCGGAAGCCACCCTTCGCGTAATCAGCAACATCACCCTCCTCATCCACCAGGCCACAGAAGCCACCATCCCGTACAAAAGCCAAAGGAAGGTGGAGGCACCCTGGTGGAACCACAGCCTCACACTGGCAAAAGAAGCCACCAAACAGGCAGATAGAAGAGCCCGTCTTACCCCCACCAACACCAATAGACAAGACAGCCAATACAAACATCGCAAATGGACGACAATGGTATGCAACGCAAAAATAACATACCACGTCCACCAACTGCAAAACGCAACAACCAGAACCATCTGGAAAACAATCCAACACCACAGCACCCACAACAAACCCATCCCCCCACTCGAGGGACAATCTGACTTCAGAGACAAGTGCCAAGCCCTACGGAATGCACTCTTCCCCCCAGTCAACACGGCCCCACGGACACCCCTCCCGCCTGACCTTCTCACCCACACGAGAGACATACGCCACCACACAAGACCAGTCACAATACGCGAAACACACCTGGCCATCGCACACCTGAAATACGGCACATCGGTAGGATCAGACGACATCTTCTACACCACCCTCTGGCACTTCAATGAAGCAGCCCCACTCCTCCTCCCCAACCTCTTCACAGCTTGCCTCACCTGGAGTGTCCACCCCCCAGAATGGAAGACGGCCAACTGCATGGTCATCCCCAAGCCCGGCAAGAAATCCTACTCACAACCGAAATCATACCGGCCATTCTCACTTCTATCATGCTTCGGCAAACTGCTAGAAACCATCATCGCGAAACGACTAGCCCACGCCGCACAAATCTGCGGGGCCACACACCCCTCACAGATGGGTGCTCAGGCAGAGAACTCCGCAGTCAACGCCCTCCTCCGAACAATCGACCCAATTGCCAAGGCAATCAGCCAGAAGAAAGCATCAAATAAATTCCCACTACGACCCACGGTACTCACCCATGACATCGAAGGCGCAATCAACCAGGTCCACCCAGCAACATTCTGAGAGGTCATGACGCAACGACGGATGCCACTCTACCTCACGAACTGGGTCACAGCATTCAACACGGACTGGAAACTCGCATTTGGTTTTGATCAACAGACCGAGCAACCCCAACCGTACGAGTGCGGCCTACCACAAGGATCCCCCATCTTACCAATTCTCTTCCTCATCTACAGCAACGCAATGCTGGAAAAACAACATCACCCCCCCAACGCAACCGACACCTCCTACGTAGATGACGTCTGCATGGTCCAAATGTCACCCACTGGGTCCAGAGCCAACACCCTACTCAAAGAAAGGACAGACCAACACCTACAGAGGGGATCCCGCCTGGGACTCACCTTTGCCCCCCCAAAAAAGGAACTCCTGTACTGCCTCCCCCTCACCAGTGAGGATAAAAACAAAAGCATAGCCTTACACCCCCCTCTTCGAATCTGAAACAACATCATCACGGCAACACGCCAGATTAAATACCTGGGAGTGTTCATCGAAGAATCACTCAGCTTCCTCCACCACACCACAATGGCCGCGGCCAAAGGAAACAAAACACTTGGCAGCCTAGGCTTCCTACACCACCAGTCATGTGGTATCCCCGTACACATCTCTCACCATCTGGCAATGACGGTGGTATTGCCGACCATGTTCTGGGCGTCCCCAGCATGGTGGACAGGCACCCCAATGGTAACAGCTACCCTCAGCACCACTTATAACTCGATCGCCCGATGGATCACATGACTCCCACTCAACACCAGAATCTCCAACCTCCTCACACTCGCCCAATTACCACCCCTGGAAGCATACCTGGACTACCTATCACTACGATACGCCATACGCCTCCACTTACTCCCATCCCATCATGCACTGGGCCCCCCGCGGGCCACACCAAACATCTCCCCCAGCCTCTCGGGGCTCCACCGCCTATACAATCTAAGCAAACACTTGGTAATGGGCAAACTGGAAAACCGGAGAAGTATATCTTCGGCAGAGGGGGTCCCCATCACCCCATCTCCGAACCCGGACAATACAACCCGACCTCAAAAACTCCACGAACAATGGCTCGAATCACAAGAAAACCACACCATAATCATCTACACAGACGGCTCCAAACTCGACAATGGGTCAACTGGATGTGGATGGGCAATCTACTACTGCGGTGAACAACACTTATACCGACTGGACGAGGGCAGCTGTCACCTAGGCAGCCAGGCCGAGGTGTATGACGCCGAAGTACACGCGGTCCAAGAAGCAGTCTCCACTCTCCTCACAACCACAGCCCCACAGGGCACAGTCATCATCTGCATCGACAACCAATCGGCAATGGCCACACTAAACTTGAACAAACGCAACCACGAATATGCCCAACAGGCCCTCGACTCTATCGAAGACCTGCGCACCCTCGGCTGGCAAATCTCCATCACCTGGTGCCCATCTCACTGCAACATTAGAGGCAATGAGAGGGCCGACATACTCGCTAAGCAAGGGGCCGGCAGCTCGGTCCTGTGCCGCTTCGCACTTACAACAAAAACCTGGCTACTCATGCAGGCGCGAGCACAGCTCATGGAACGATGGAAGACCCAGCTTCCCCTCTCCACGCCATCCTTCACCTTCCCCAAACACCTCCAAGAGGTGGAATGGGCCGACACACGAGCTCTCTGGCGGGTCTTCTGCAACCGTACACCAACCGACCCACCCCCCAACATCACCACCGACCCCTGCCCATGCGGCATGGACCTTGTCACCTCACACCACCTCCTCCGGGAATGCCAACTGCTGAGTACACAGCGAACAATCCTCCAATGCGCCACCACAGGGGACATCCACACCCCACAATTCATCACATCACCAGAAAATGCCCTCCCGCTCCGCAAGTTTCTCCGCACAACCGGCCTAAGCCACTCCACACACCTCCACTTCACGGAGGACTAACCCACAACACAAGGCACCAAAGACTCAGGTTCAGACTCGCCTGAACCAGACTTCGGCGCCTTCCAAAATTACAAACAATCACACGAATGAAACGATGAAGCTCGAAGAAGGACGGACCGGGACAAATTTACTTTGTACTGTCGGAGTGTTTCCTTGCTCGAATGTTTCTGTAGCGTGGCTCTCATGGCGTTGGAATTCTGTTTCCTTGGTGCGAATACGTTCTCGGCGGAAGGGAAGATGGAAGCCCCACAGGGGTGGTACGGCGAGGAGGAGCGTATATTACCTGTAGTGTAAAGCGCAATAGATCGAAGTCGCATATTATCCACTCCACACCCCCAACCTTCCGCGAACGCAACAACAACAACTTCTCCCCACGGCTATCAGAGGCTACCTCTGTTGGCCGAGGGCATCTACAAAACTTCCTCTGTCGCGCCATCGCGACAGATACAACTCTTTCTTTTCCTGTTGTGCTCGCGCGACAGAAAACGACAACTTCCCTCTGGTCGCGTCTTTTGCGTCGGCACGACCAGGCCCCTCCTCAAAAACTCTGGGGGCATGGCTTTGACCCTGAAAAGTCAGCCAAGCCCAGACCCACCCACACCTCGGCTACAGCAGGACCCCTGTCCTGGCTGCCACCCACCAACCACAACCCCTCCCGGCTGCCGCGCATACCCGCACATGTACCCACCGGCCCACCACCACCTGGCGGCCGTGAGTTTTGACTTCCGTAAACCACCACCACAATGCCCAGCAGTCGTGGGCTCCGGCTCGCGCATCCACCAGGCCCCCCCCGGCGCACGTATGCCCAGCGTATACCGCCAACGACCCGAACCAACCCCTCCCCAGACGGCTTCATACACCCGCGTATGCTCCCGACGGCCCACCACCACCCGGCAGCTGTTGACCACAGCCCACACTGCCCCAAACAGCACCGGCAATCGAGTGCCCCGGTACATCCGAGCGCCAAACACCACCACCCAGTGACTGACGGCCCTGGTCTTGTCACCACCAAACCACACGGTCACGGGCTTCGGCACATGCGACCAACTCACCACACCGTCGCGGGCTTCGGCATGCGCAACCACCCACCTTTTCCTTTTTCCTTCGGTTGTTGTCTTTCCTTGGTGACTCTTCTTTCCTTTTGAGATGACTAGAAGGTGAGCCTGGGCCTGTATACTTTGTGCTTCGCGCCATAGCCAGATGGGTACTGAGAGGGTGGTCCGATCCCAGAGGGACTGTTCGTAGGCTAGCAGGAGGAGGGGAATATTTATCCAGAAAGTTGGGAGCCCCATGGGGGTGGTACGGCGAGGAGGAGTGCATATTACCTGTAGTGTAAGGCGCAATAGATCGAAGTCGCATATTATCTCTCGCCACAGACCTACCTCTCTCTACACGGGAACCGTTGCTGCGACCACCAACCCCGATACGAACAATGAGCCCACACAAGGCATGTCAGAAGACCACAATGAGAGCATGCCAGGCATGACGGATACCGCGAGGACAATGAGCCCACACAAGGCATGTGAGAAGACCGTGACGAGACCACACCAGGCGCGACGGATACCATGAGGACAACGAGCCCACACAAGGCGTGTGAAAAGACCGCGACGAGAGCACACCGGGCATGACAGATACCGCGAGGACGACAAATCCACACAAGGCATCTGAGTATGAATGGCGTGTCAGTACGCCAGAAGTGTGAGCACAAGCGACGCGTCAGGATGCTGGAAGTGTGAGTACGAGAGGCGCATCAGTACACCGGAAGTGTGAGTACAAGCGGTACGTCAGTACGTCCAAAGTGTAAGTACGAGCGGCATGTCAGTATGCCGGAAGTGTGAGTACGAGCGGCATGTCAGTACGCCGGAAGTGTGAGTACGAGCGGCGCATCAGTACTCCTAAAGTATGAGTACGAGCGGCACGTAAGTACGCCGGAAGTGCAAGACACCTGCTGTTGGAATTGCTTCTTGCTGCTCCGATGTGGCGCACCGACAGAGGCGACACCGCAGTACCTGCGGTGGCAGCGACGCTGTGGGGAGCAATGCCATTGCAATGACAATAGCAAGGGGATCCTGGTAACGATGGCTTGGCGTTCTTCCATTGCAGCGTCTTTCGCATTCTTCCTTCTATACTCTTACATACTTCTTCCTAAAGTACTAGGCCAAAAGTTTCCGTACTCTTAGCCTCATTGACGTGTCACCTGCCACCACACCACATTTTTCAAACACCGCTGACCATGACCACAATGCCGAACAACTTCCAAGGACATATGTCCAACTTCGATAAGGGTCAGATAATTGCTTTTCGCAAGCAAAATTTATCTCTATCTCAAATAGACAAAGAGATAAACCGCCCTAAGTCCACGATACAGACTTTTCTCGATCGATACGAAAGTCGCAACTTCTACTAAAACACTCCTTCAGCCGACAGACCTCGACTGATCACCGCTCGCACACGAAGACGTGTTGTCAGAGAGTCAAAGAAGGCTAGACGACTACCTCTTCGCGAATTGACCAACGAGGTTGCTCCCAACACTTCCGTGCGTACCATCAAGCGGGTACTCGCCGAGGAGGACATCAGGAAGTGGACGGCGAAGAAGAGAGCGCTCCTGACTGAAGACCATGTTGCTCAGCGTCTTGCCTGGGCTAAGGAGCATAAGAATTGGGATAAGGCAGACTGGGAAGGGGTTATCTTCAGTGATGAGTGCTCTGTCGAG
>Ga0307516_10006090_pt1 | contig 14239 bp, 16 predicted proteins | sample 19_EM_MG_FD_203310 | JGI IMG/M metagenome (GOLD analysis project Ga0307516, IMG submission 203310) | Populus trichocarpa ectomycorrhiza microbial communities from riparian zone in the Pacific Northwest, United States - 19_EM | ecosystem: Host-associated > Plants > Roots > Unclassified | place... | reverse complement strand
CAGCTGACAGCAGAGATGGAAATCAAAATCACCTTCTTTAGAAAGCCGAACTTCAGGTTGTATGTGTGGTTTCGGGGCTGCAGACGGTGGTGATCCCACCTTGGCTTCTAGATCAGATATATCAATATTTTTACCATCGACTTCGTCAACGCCCGCATCCAGTGAACCCTGTACACCTGCAGGTTCCGCTCCTGTCTTGAGTACCTCGCCCTCCGTTGCCTCGCTGACCACCTCGATTTCAACTATGCCGGGTGGATCCCCTTTACACCCCAAATCAAACAGATGATCCTTCCAGGTGTGAAGAACATTCACGGCTTTCCCTTTCTCAGCCCCCACCACGCTGAGATCTACTGCCAACCGTCCAACCGCAAGCGGCGGTCCACGGGCAGTAGACGAAGTGTTAGTATGTTGTGTGATAGCAACTAGCTGTGGTGGCACCACTGTCTGCGATGAAATTTGCACGACTACAGAATTGCAATTTGACAAATGGGCACCGATGATGAGCTCTGGACGTGCGGCCATATGTGAGCAGGAACGTACCTCCTGGTATCATGAGATCGGCTCCTCCGATTAGAACGGGTATGACTGCTGCAGGAGATGAAATGTACGGAAGTAGGTCGTATTTCTTCCATAACGTGTAGACTGTCCACATCGCGATAATGGGCAACAGAGTCAGCAGCGTAGCGCGTATCGTGCATGCGAGGTATAACATACCTGTAGGAATGAGATCATCCTCATCCTTTCCACCACTAAACCAGAGCGGATCGCCATCAGGGGAAAAATAGGCCACCTTCACGTCGGGGGGGGATCAGGACTCGAAGTGGTTTCAACTCAGTGCGCAGGTCCTAAATACACTCACACCGCGTTCGTTCGTGTACGTCGATATCTTTTGCGACATGAGTCCCTCAGGGACCAAAATATCTCCGATCTCAGGGGATACACCATATGTCTCTATGATGCGCTGCTTGAGCTTGCGTCTGTCGGAACTTCGAAGCGGTGCTGAGACATCGAGTAGGTGTGATGTCCTTGCCTTGGCTATCACACTTACCGGATGTCTTCAGATTAGACAAGGGTTTCTTGAACATGACGAATCTTTGCGTGCCACGGGTTTGACCAGTGCTACTTGGTAATGATTGAACGGACGAAGAATACGGCCGACTGCTGACAAAGCCCTATTGACTCCAAGTCACGTGCATTCAGTCAAAATGTTATCTTAGCACCTTTTTTGTCCGTTCCGTCGAGGGCGGAGCATCAGCCCGAGGCTCGCATCGGGGGTATTTTGTCCGCGATACTGTCCGCGGATATCATGAGGATCGATACGGGTCCTCCACGACAAAGCGTTTGTCATAGACTCGATGACGGCCAGTCCAGTGTGAGTGGATCGGATTCCCGCACCGATCGTCCGTACAGTATGATCACACGTTGACACTGCTAACATGTCCCTCGACGAGCGGCAGACTGATTGGGACAACTACATCATTGGCAGCGTCGAATCTGAATCCATGCTCCTTTTTGACACCGCCGCGACGAACGTCCTCTAAATGCATAGATTACGGAGTGGGCGTCGGGATCTGAATCATATCCAACCCAGCGCCTGCCTTTCGTCTGCATACATATTAAGCTTCGAAGCGAGACCACAACCCATTCAGCTAACTTGTTCAACATATTGAGCCAACATCTTATACGGTATGGTTTTCCCCAAGCCTCGAGTCGCAGAACGGTACCTTCTTCAACCATGTCATATGCATCATTCCTTTTCCCCCAAAGCGTCTTCTGCAATGTAGCATTGCCTACACTCACTCCACAAGCTTTGTACAGTTCAGATGCTCTGTGACACTGTTGTGCTCCAGACTCGAGTGTCACAAGGTGGGTTTGTGTTCTATTTTTTTTTTGACTTGAGAGATGACAGGTGAACACATCGTTTTCGAATGCGAGATGTGTTTATTCCCTTCAGCACCAACCTTGGCACACCAGACCATTCACCAGGACCTGTAGGTAAGCTGTAACTGATTTATGTAAATAACGTCTCTTTGTACTGAAAAATATGGTTGTTTCCATGTCAAGCGGACAGCGTACTATAATAGCCATTTACTCGGGTGATGACAACAGCGACGATGTGGCGACGACAATGACGGTGATCTAGGTCGTCGTCTCCCTAACGATACCCATGATATTGCATACGGATGGCAGCGGCGGTGACTTGTCCCATCACAGATGGTGGTGATGACGACGATCTGTGTATTCATTACTGCTGGTAATTATAACACACTGCAGTGGGTGCGCGAGAAGCCAACGCTGCTGCGGACGCGCAGCGATAGCATTGCACCAATGATGAAGCCTCCAGCAAGAATGGAATGCAGGACACCGCAAGGCCCACAGTGACGACTTCCAGGTACCATGTGCCGTGCCTATGTCTTTAGGTACTGTCAGGCTATCTTGCACATGGGAATGTTCTGCGCAGTTCCTGAACTGACGAAAGGAGACACCATGCTTTCCTGCAGCACCCTAGTCACTCTATTCATTCTCCTGTATTTCCTTTAATGTGACGCTGGCAAGTGAATGAATGCATTTTGCAATACATTTAGCCTGACACTGCAACAATCAATTCCCACCAATCTTCTCTACACTGGCATAAGAAGTTGTTGCGAACTTTTTCCCTTGGCTGTACCTTCATGCAGGTCAGGGACTTCGCACTGACTGACAAGCTGCGGCCCACGGTGAACAGCCCCAAGTTGAAGGTTTGAAGGGGTAATTCAATTTATGTAATCGCCTAGGCCCGTTGGGGGGCTGAAAAGTGCTGGACGCCTGGACCTGCTCCAATAAGCCAGTTGACGACTTTGACTCAGTCTCCTCTCCTTAAAATTTACCTGGGTCTAGTTATTCACAGCATTCAATTGACCTGCTTTCCGAGGACAAATATTCAATCGACACTTCTTCGTGAGGGCTGGCAGAAAGGATGTAATAGTAGCTACTGCTATCTAACGCACATCTCATAAATCTCGGTTGTTCTTTACTACTAGGTTCAATTTATCTAGCAAATATCGCGTGAACCTCTTCTGTTTCTGATTCTTCAAGGGTGTTCTTCAAACCATGCTGCACATAAACTTTGGCGGCTTAAAACGTATTGTGCCCGAGATCCTTGATTTTAGTCACTGATCTGAGGGAGAGAGAATTCTAAATTTCTATACTTAAATCCCGCTCAAGCAAAAGGAAGTGCCAAGATGTGGTGCCATATGTAACGCCGTAGGAGAGTAACATATGGGCATTGATGAGTCATGGTCGCACTCGTAACTCATACTAGCAGTATGAGGCTTGGTCGTTGACTGGCGACTGGCGACTGGCGACTATCAACTGTGCGCGGTTCATCATGCACAAATAGCCTCACCAGTACCGCAAAAAGTGAGCAACGAAGAAACGACCGGCTTTCTTCGATTCTTAGATGAGACTGCTTCTACCTCTGTTGAACAACGTCAATAAACAAAATGAGGCCACGCAGTCCTTCCTCTAGGCCCTCAGCAGTTTGTCACGTTGGATAATAGTGGCAATGAAGCACCCTTTGAACGGAGACGATTACCATATAAACCTCCTTGCTTGTACGCATTTTGCTCGCGTGAGTGTAAAAGACTACGTACTCACCTCACTGAGTACGTATACGGCAATCACAATCACTTCCCCGTGCAGTCGCCATATTACGAAGAGACCGGACCGTATGGAATCCACTATCTTGATCACCTACCAAACTCCATTTTCACCAAGCCCCAACCTCACCACAAGGTCTGCCATCTTGGCCTCTCGGTAATTTGTTATCCATCCTTCAGGAGAGTAATCATACAGCCTGATGGGGGGATACCAGTGAAACAAATCCTGTGGCAGCCCTAAAGCTGTTCAAATGTCTGAAAAACTGAAACCGTATCTCCGGCGTATTTACACAGTCCAGTTCAGTACTGCGGGGTTAGCAGTCGCATTAGTTGAAACTTTTACAATACCTGCCGATACGAGAATATATTATCTCATGGCAATCGACAATGTCGAAGTTGCATTGTATACTTTCCTAGCATAGGTGGCTAGAACGAAGTCACATCAGCTAAAGAAGGGGGTCAATTGCTGGTCAATCAAATTGCCAGCGCAGCTTGATCATTTTGCTATTCACAGCTGACCAACATTGCCACTGGAGGCCTGTTAAGGTCAAGATTGGTCTGTGATATATGCCTCGAATCACAATGGAACTTGGGATCCAAGTGACACCGCAGATAAGAGAATGGAGGTCTTTCCAGACCATTTCATATACCCCCGTTTCGTCTGCATTCTTGATGCCCAAGCCAGCGGTGGTGATCCTACAAGGTCGGAACTTCAGCGAGAGATCCGCCTAAAGAAAGTAGTCATAGGTGTTCGAAGTAGGGAGAATCATGTTCAGGAAGAGCACAGAACCATACCCTGAGATGGCACCTTTTTAAAAAATGGGCTAACAGCAGGCCAGTTGTACGCAACCTTGGACCATCGAAACGTCTACGAACACACATTGAGCTACGAAACACCACCACTCGCGTGTATTAAAAACAGGACAAGCTACTATGAATCCTGCAAGGGCTCGTCACATTAAATCCCTTGCTTTAAGACAAAATGGCATACTAAGGTTGCTGAAGTCTTCTGAGAATGTCGGAAATCGGTGGACGATGCGAAGGCTGGCGATGCCAACATGAGTAACAAACATCCCACCAGGCATTTGTCAGGCGGCCGTAAGTGTCCTTGTCACTGGGACGATTCGGTGGTCCTTGCATGATGCGAGAGATCACTGCTCTTAATCCTATGATCTCTTGGAAAGGTGGCTGTGTCGTGAAGAGTTCCTGCAGGAGTGAAAGTCGGATGAAAATGACCAAAAGAAGCCGAAGGGGCATACCAGTACCAACATCCCAAAGGCCCATATATCATCTTTTGTCGTCAGTTCTCCATAACTCTCCATGGCTTCAGGGGTCATCCATCTGATGCATGCTCCACCAAATGAAGAAACAGCAACGTTATTGTCGAAAACACTGTCAACGAGGGTGGCGACACCATAGTCTGCAATCAAGGCTCGACCATCTTGCGATATAAGGACATTTTTCTGTCACTCGAATCCGTCAGGCCAGCGCCAGGAATACATGCACCTTAACTTACCCCTCTCAAATCGCCGTGGACGATGGGTCGCCTCTGCCCGTGAAGGTAGGTTATTCCATGTGCGACGTCAATAAGCTGGGGAAATGCTGAGGTAATATGCGATTTTCCCTTATGTAATTACACTCACCAGAGGGCGGGGATCAATTGTTCGATTTTGCACATAGTCGATAGCGCTTCCCCCGTCAGCCCACTCGGTGATCAACGAAATAGTATAATCAAACGTGGTAGCAATACCAAACACTGGGACGATATTCCGGTGACGCAATTTGGACCATGTAAAAACCTCATGAAGAACACGCTGAACGTGCCTAAAATTTAGGTTGCCAGTAAATCGAAATGAAAGAAAATACCTACCTTGACGGACTTTTCGTCTGAAGGAGGGCCGAAGCGAAATACTTTTATGGCCAGTTTCTGGCCTGTTGAACGCATTATGCCATGGTAAACCAGTGCTCTGCTACCTCGCAGGGGAGGCCATAAAAGTATTCGGTCAACTTGGTCACCGAGGTTGATGCTGTATCCGGAAGCACCTGTGGATATTCTTTCAAGTCTGAGTCTTGGATCCATCGAGAGGATTGGGAATCGGGTGCCTTCCACCTACCTACATATAAGATTTTTGCTTCAAACCCTCCATTCGGGGGTGTAGAAAGCGGGATCTTGACAACCGATGCTTACTTAAATTGGTTAGTCCATCAGGGTGACCTCCGTTCGGGGACTAACTGCCTAATAAGTATAGGCAGAACTCCGTGCTCGTTTTTCTGGGGTGACATCTAGAACGGAGGGTTGCGGGACTACCCACTGATAATCCTCCAGCTGGCAGTTACTACGGTACACTTTTGAATACTTCAGTGAGCTCTTTGATTGGGTGAGACAACAAGGGTTATATATACGGCACATTAAGTAATTCGATTAGGCTAACGAAACTGGAATCTGTTGTCAACGCAATACTTATGAAAAAGATAGTGACGAGATTCTTGTCAATTTTAGGGTCATTCTGGAACTCTAAATGCCGCCTTCGTTGGCAGAACCCTTGCTTGGCGGATGCATTTTGAATGGCGCAAGGGAAAAGATGCATCCACAAACAATCCACAAAGGGGGGAAGTCTTGTCCAGAAAAGGGAACACTTTCAGAACTGGTGGGTTCTTACGAAAGCCTTGCTTCGCAAGCAAGGAAGTTCTCAGCGCTATAATGCCGGACTTAGGTAACGAAATCCAAAGGGATGTTCTCCTCACAGCTATGGGACTTGTAACTGGATAAAAATATAGAATTCTCACTCACTCACTTACAGCTATGGGACCTACCAGTGGAGAGTGTGGTGTAAATGTCAGTGATGAAATAAATTTTGACATGCCTCCATGTCAGAATGGAAGTATGCCAATGGAGCCCTGCAAAATTTGGAAGCACCACTCCCAAGTTCACAGCTCCATCCTTCATACTGTACCTGTGATGTTCAAGCTGTGAGGTTAGTACTTGTAGGGTACATATTTTTGGCTGCAGCAATAGCATCTGCTTTGGTCTCACTGGAAAGGTGGCAAGCTGCCAATCGTGATGTTCTGGAAAGATGGTAGTTTAATGCACATTCTGTACGAGGCCGTTCAGGCGTCGTAACGCGTATAACCATGCTGGAGAATTTCGAAAGCAGTTTCAAGAAACAGATGATTCTATGCCGCCACAGATCAACTATGTGAGACCCGCGGAGGGGTAACTGGATTGCGTGTGTTAAACGGGTTGGTCCGACAGTAACGAACACATCCTAGAAAAAAGAGTTAGTATGATGTGTATGTCATACAGGAGGTACTTGAGGTGGGGTAAGGAGTAGTTGCTTTTTTTTGAATGCGTTGGTGGTGAGGGGGATTTCTATTAGCGCTTCGACGCCGTCTTTGGTGCCGAGGATGTCTGAAGTGGCAAGATCATCTGAAGCATCCTTGAGTACACGGCGCTGGTTCTCATAAGTTGGGCAGGTGGTTAGTAGGGTGTGGTCTCGCAATTGGATTGGATCGCCGCGAGCAGTTTTCTGTCGGGGCGTATTTGTTGTAATATTCACCCACGAAGGCGTGGCCTGTGTGCATTGGATGAGTTGATCGCTTGCGGGTTGTGTGGGTGAAGTATTCATGAGGCTTAGGAATGGCGCATGCGGGAAAAGTTTGATCAAGGCCTGGAGGAATACACTTAGTCGCTGGAGTTGTCTGTGCCATTCTGCTGTTCATGAGTCGATGAGGCGTTGTCGGGAGCGGGCGTTTTCGTAGGATAGGGAGATGGATGGGTTATCTACTGCGACTCCTGGTGCCGCTTTGGCTAGGGTGCCAGCTCGTTCGTTCCCAACGATTTTATTGTACCCGGGTCCCCATGCTATTTCAATGTGATGTTGAGGATGCGAGAAAGTCAATGATGAGGTTACGGGTGTAGAGTTAACGTGTTGAAACAATCTCGGTATGACATCGAATGTGGATTGGATGGCAGCCTGGTTGCCGGCGAAGGTGTGAGTAGTGTTATGTGCCGTCGACAACGGTCCTTAACGTAGCATTGACAGAGGTGACCTCTGCGTCAAAGACTTCCATGCATGGTCCCAGGGGTATGGATCCGTGGAAGACCTCCTGGTCGTTGTGGAAGCTCGCCCATCCAGCTCCTACACTTGTATTTGCGGAGTGAGCCATCTGAGTATACGAGAACGTGGGGTTGGGTTTGACCAGAACATCCAAATATGGTTGTTGTGCGCTTCGGCTACTTTCTCGGTGGGGGAAGATGGTGTTTATGGTGTGGGCCCATGGGAGAATAGCGAATTTATCAATGTGGGGGATGGTGGGTGACCGGTGACCAGTGACGAGCGCGCTGCAAGCCTAGCTAGGTCGTTTTGGGGGGTTCCTGCTTTTCGGATGAAACTTGTCTGGAGGGAGTGGGGGGAGGGGCGGGGTAGACTATAGCATGTCCGTGCCATCCCTGTGGTAATCTGAGGTGGGATTGGTACAAGCCAGTTTGTGGAGTCTCGAAGCAGCATTGCTGCTAAGGCGGTTGAGGACGTGGGGAGATGGTATTGTCTATTTCTAGCGCGTGGATTGGGGTGGTGCGAAAGGCTCCGTACATGTGGTGAAGGCAAGCACTCTGTATGTGCGTGAGTTTGTCCGCGTGTTTCTTGCTGCCATCTGCTGCCATCCCACCAGACAGGGTTGGCGTACGTCATAACGCTGTGCACACGTGCCACAGATCACGGTGCGGGGAGGGTCCGGTGATACTATCAGTGATAGGCCCCGAACCGTGTTCCCCCCTCGCGATGTTTTCTGCTCTGTTGATGGCCATTTTTACGTGGTCGTTGAACAGTAATTTTGAGTCAAAAGTGATGCTGATCCATTTCATCAAACCCCGGTGAGATATCTAGACGTCTCCATCCGGGTCCAGTAGGGGAGAATGTTGCGACTCGTGGTGACCGTGAAGTGTGAGTTCGCATTTGATGAAATCAACTGACAGCCCAAGTCCAGTCAGGATGTGTAGCACGGTTATGAAGTCGGTACGTAGTGCGCTGATAAGTTGTATTGGAGATTGGTTGACGATACGTAGTACGTACAGGTGGACGTCGTCGATGTAGCCAGCGATCGCGGTAGGGGTGATCTTGGCTACTGGTGGCGCACGGAGGGTGTATCTCGCAGATACTCTGGCGTGATACATAATCCTCCTAGACCGGAGAGGGCATATATGATTGACAACGCGGGTAATATTGGCGACCCTTGGGGGATGCCGTTCACAACAGGCTTTGAGTCGAAGGGCCCATCAGAAGAAGGATAAATCGTATCTTTGCGCGTCGCTACAGAACTCGAGGGGTGCGAGGGTAGAGTAGCTATCGAGACGTAAATACAAGAATAGAACGAGCACAGACGAGAGCTGTGGGCGAAGGCTCTGCGCGCATTCCAACCACGAGGGGAGTGATCCGCTAGCCGAGCGTTAGCTGCGAGGGCGGGCGGGCTCCTCGCTGAGACTCGAGGAGATTGCCGGACGCGGCAGCAGTAGAGCGAGAGAGAGAGAGAGAATTCTAAATTTGTATACCGCTGCAAGCAAACAAATAGTGCTAAGATGCGGTGCCACAGGCCGTAGGAGAGTACCGTATTTGGGGAAAACAAAGTATTATGTATAACGAATATTTGTGGGACAGCTATGTATGAAGTTTTGTTGGGTATCCACGGAGGGTACTCCGGTTGCATGCGGTGGATGGCTTGGTCTAACGGGTATGAGTGCATCCTAGACGGGAAAAAGGGTCAGTATGGTGCCGGTGTTGTGCTGAAGATACTTCGGGGTGGGTGGGAGTGTTGTTGCTTTGGACGTGCTGGCGGATCGAGGGAGCAATGTGGTGTTGCGCGTGTCCTAGAGGGGGAGGATCAGTGAGGAGTTCATTGTCGTGCTGGAGGTACTTCGGGTGGTGCAGGGGGGGTTTGTTTTTTGAACGCGTTGGTTGCTCGTAGGAAGTTTACGAGTGCTTCAATGCCGTCTTTGGTGCCGAGAATGTCCGATGTGATAAGGTCCTCCGATGCCTTCTTGAGGATTTGGCGTTGACCTTCGTAGGTGGGGCAGGTGGTGAGGATGTGGTCACGAGACTGCAGGGGTTCGCCGCATGGGCAGGACCGGTCTTCTGTGGGGGCGTGCTTGTTGTAGTACTCGCCAATGAAGGCGTGGCCTGTGCGGGACTGGATGAGGCGGCCATATAGATTGCGGGGTGTGTGCGTAAAGTGTTCCCGAGGTTTCAGGGCTGGCGCGAGTCTGTTGGCTTGCAGGAACGCGCTTGGGCGTTGGAGTTGTTTGCGCCACTCTATTGTCCAAGACGTGACAAGGTGTTGGCGGGACTGCGCTTTCTCGTGGGAGAGGGAGATGGGTGGGGTGTCTACTGCATCAGGAAATTCACAAAATACTAATTCTACTATTTAGATACTATTTATGACTAGTTATGACTATTCTTGCTATTCTTACTTGTTCCACTATTTATCGAGGTTGAACTAACAGCTAAAAGTCGAAATAGTTACAATAGTCAAAAAAAAGTCAAAAAAGTACAACACATCACAGCTGGTACCATACTACACTAAGTCAGTCAGTCTATCCGTTGTTGTCCGGAGAGTTGTCGTCATTGGGCAAGGCTGGGGATGGCCGCCGTCGCTATCATCATTTGGCAATGCTGAGACTGGGGTGGCCGTTGTCATCATCGGGTGAGACTAGGGCTAGACGTGGCCGTTGTCACGTCATCGGGCGAAGCTGTAGCTGGGAGTGGCCGTTGTCATCGGCAAAACTAGGGCAGAGAAAAAAAAAAGATAAAAATTTGAAAGATAAAAAAAAGGCGCACCTGCTAGTGCTGGCGCGCTGGCATTGATACAGGGTGGCTGGGTGTCATGTCGTCAGGAAAAGCTGGGACGGATGGCCATCATTGTCATCCACCGGAGGCTGGGGGTGGGAGTGGGCACCGTTGTCATTGTCATCAACGCGCTGGTGCTGGGGTGGTGGTGGCCGTTGTTGTCCCTGAGCAACACCGAGACTGGGGTGTTGTCGTCATTGCTGGAGTGGGGGTTGTTGCTGTCGAGTGCAGCTGGGTGGTGCACGTTGTCGACTCCTTCTGGATGTTGTAGTCAGAGAGAGTCCTTCCATCCTCAAGCTGCTTCCCTGCGAAGATCAAGCACTGCTGGTCCGGTGGAATATCCTCCTTATCTTGAATCTTCGCCTTGACATTGTCGATTGTGTCGGAAGACTCGACCTCAAGGGTGATCGTCTTTCCCGTGAGTCTTGAAGAAAATTTGCATCCCTCCATGGAGACGCAAGACGAGATGGAGGGTCGACTGCTTCTGAATGTTGTAGTCAGAAAGGGTGTGGCCGTCCTTGAGCTGCCTTCCGGCGAAGATAAGACGCTGTTGGTTGGGAGGGGTACACTCCTTGTCCTGGATCTTCGCCTTCACGTTGTTGATGGTGTCAGAGGACTCGACCTCGAGGGTGATCATTTTCCCAGTGATGGTCTTAACGAAGATCTGCATACCGCCACAGAGACGGAGGACAAGGTGGAAGGTGGACTCCTTCTGGATGTTATAGTCCGAAAGGGTATGTCCGTCCTCAAGCTGCTTGCCTGTGAATATGAGGCGCTGCTGGTCCGGGGGAATACTATCTGGCACATCAGTGGACATCCTCTTGAAATAGGAGCTAACCCACTCACCCCTCCTTATCTTGAATCTTACCTACTAGAAGTCCGAAATGTGGCATCAAGGCGACAGACGGCATTGAAACCCATGCGGACGTGTCGAATGGGCACAGGCATGTGCCAAGCGTCGAGACGGACGCGAATACACCTACAGACGCACCAGAGATTGTCAGAACAAGTCGAAACGAGCAAAACCTGCTCAACTCACCTAGTAGAGGCACAAGATGTGCTGCAGACGGACTCTTACCCTGCAGAGACTTAGGAAAAATTTTGAAGTGTTTGTGATTACAAATGTGATTTGTAATCACAACACTTCAAAAAAATTCGGAGTCCCAGCTATGTACATGAACGGGCTGCGTCAACACCGTCGACGACAAGTGCCGGTGCCGGTGAGCACCCTCCGTTGTGCAGACCCAACTAACCCTCTTGCCCTTAGCACTGTTGACGCTCATGACATCCACCCTCATCCCCAGCGTCGATGACAGCAACGACACACGACAACCCCAACCCAAGCGTCGACGGCGGCCACCAGCACCACCAGCGACAACGATGATGACGGCCGTGGCCAGCACCGCCAGCGACAACGACAGCAGTGACAGCAAGTAAGGTTTTTTCTTTTCTTTTCGCCCGCAGTGTCCTGACGACAGCAGCAGCAGTAACAGCAGCAACTACCAGCAACCCCAGCAATGATGACCGCCACGGCCAGCACCACCACAAAAGACGATGACCGTGGTCAGCACCCCCAACGCTGACGATGGCAATGATGACAACAGTGACAGCAAGTAAATTTTTTTTTTCTTCTTCTTTTCACCCGCAGCGTCCTGACGACGACAGCAGCAGCAGTAACGATAACGGCCGCGGCCAGCACCACCAGTGACGACGACTGTAACGGTCCAACTTTTTATCTTATCTAATCTGTGATTAGATAGCATCTTATCTTATTGTAGTATACAGCCGTATCTTATCTACCTCAGTCTAGACCCGTACCTCATGCTGTACACGCTGCCTCCCTTGATGTCATTCCGCATAGCCTTAGCTCCATTATGACGTCACTAGCATAGCATCGCACAGTACGTAGCCTTGCGTAGCCCTCGTGTAGAGTAGTATATATACAGTGCAATCCAGCACCCAGAAGCTCCCCATTCGAGCTCATCTTGGGTTATTGCCCTAGTCCTCGCGTCCTATCTTCTCAGAGTCCCAGTGTGTAGTAGGGTCCTTGGTGTCTTCGCCTAGGGTCGTCTCAACGACAACTGTGGCCAGCCCCCCCCCAATGTCAACGACAGCAAGTAAGGTTTTTTTTTTTCTTTTCACCTGCAGCATCCTGACAACGGCAGCAGCAGCAACGGCCGTGGCCACCAGCATCACCCCAGCAACGACGATGGCCGTGGCCAGCATCACCAGCGATGGCAACAACTACAAAGCAACAGCAAGTGTTTTTTCTTTCTTTCGTTATGTCTGCAGTGTCCTGATGATGACGGCCATGATCACCATTGAGGGAGCACACCACCAGCCCCAACAGCAATGACACTGACAGTCACCAGCACCCTCAGCGCAGCGCCGACGATGATGCCCCTGCTTATTGATGCCAACATGCCCAGCAAGTAAACTTCCTTTTTCTTTTCTTCTTTACCCCCTCAGCGTTAATGGCCACCAGCACCCCCAACACTGTGACCAGCCTCCCACCCCCGGTGTATTAATGCCAATGCGCCCACTAAGTATTGTTTTTTTTTTCTTTTCATTTTTTCTCGAGTCACACTTTTGTTTTGGATCGTTGTAGGGCTACACTCATGTAATTGTTTCGTGCTGTGTTTATCCTGAATGCATTGTGTTTTGTTCCCTACCTTTGAGTTGAACAAAAAGACTGGAATAGCAAAAATAAGTGTGACAAGTCAGATAGTTGAAATAGTTCAAAATAGTCAGAAAATAGTTGAGAAATAGTTCAAAGAATAGTATGGATAGTAGATGAACCTACTAAAATGACTATTCTGGCTTTTTTTGACTATTAGTACAAATAGTACACAAATAGTATGAAAATAGTAATGTGTGAATTTGCTGATGTGCGATCTCTGTTGCTGCTTTCGCTAGGGCATCCGCACGTTCGTTGCCGACGATCTTTTTGTGCCCGGGTGTCCATGCAATTTCGATGCGATGTTGGTTTGAGGATTCGAGGAAGGAGACAATGAGAGAGCGTGTGTGGAGGTTGACATGTTGGGAGGATCCTGGCACGACGTCAAACGTGGTTTGTACGGCGGCCTGGTTGTCAGCGAAGATATGGATGTATGTGATATTGTGCTCCGTCGTGTATGCGATGGCAGCCTTCAAAGCGGCGTTGATGGCGGTAGCTTCTGCGTCGTAGATTTCTATGTATGGTCCCAGGGGCTTGGAGCCCTGGAAAACATCGTGTAGGCCATAGTATCCTATCCATCCCGCTCCTGCACTTTGCTGGCCGGTGTCGTCTTTGCACAGGGAGCCATCTGAGTAGGCCAGGATGTGCAGTGGGTCCAGCTGGAAGCTGCGAACGTACTTGATGTGAGCTTCGGCAGCTTTCTCTTTGTCATCTTCGTAGTTTGTACTTCTGACTGAGAGGCGGGGTGAGAACATGGCTATTGTGTGAGACCATGGGGGGATTGCGAAGATATCTATGTGGGGGATGGCAGGTGAGGAGCGTGTTGAAGTCGCACGTGCACCCGGCGTAAACCGTCGACGAAGTGCGCACAAGACTGCGACCCATATTAGTGTAGACTTAGTAATAGTCCTCTTTAGAGTAGATGTTACATGTCACACGTCACACGTCACAGTCACGTGTCACAATGTTTGTTGTATATAAACAGCGTTCATCGCTTATATAATATAACAGCTCTTGACCAGCTACCGCTATCATCTCAGCTTGTCCCTTCCACACAACAGGTGAGCAGGAGTAGCAGTTCCTCT
>Ga0307516_10006089_pt1 | contig 14239 bp, 16 predicted proteins | sample 19_EM_MG_FD_203310 | JGI IMG/M metagenome (GOLD analysis project Ga0307516, IMG submission 203310) | Populus trichocarpa ectomycorrhiza microbial communities from riparian zone in the Pacific Northwest, United States - 19_EM | ecosystem: Host-associated > Plants > Roots > Unclassified | place... | reverse complement strand
AGCGATCATGAGCAAGGCTTCTGAAGAAGGGGGTGATCTGAGATCTTCAGAGAACCTTGCAACCGCTTTCTTGATGCTTGGAATTACTGAAAGTTCAGCCTCAGCGCTTCTCACATTCAAAATCGCCAAAGTCGAATCAACAAACATTCCTGAAGATGAATACGAACCTGCCACCTATGAGGCCGCTCTGAAAAGCCCACAGGCTGAGAAGTGGAAAGAAGCAATGCAGCAGGAATGGCAGGCCCTGATTGAAAATCAAACTTTCGATATTGTCGAAGAAAACCGAAAACACCATCACTTACACTGTGACCGCGACGCCGAGTTTACAGCACTGAGTCCGCAGAGCCAAGTCCGCAGCGCCGAGTCCGCGGGGCCGCGTCCACAGCACCGAGTCCGCAGTGCCGAGTTCATGGAAAAGCCGATCGGTTGCAAATGGATCTATCGAAGAAAATTCAACCCCGACGGAACCACTCGATATAAGGCACGTCTTGTAATTAAGGGTTACGAGCAGAAGGCTGGTATTGACTATGATGAAACCTACACTCCTGTCTCAAAACTGGCAACCTTCCGACTGCTACTCGCACTGGCAGCACAGCATGGTTGGAACGTTGACCATATGGATGTGGTAACTGCCTTTCTAAACCCGAAGATCGATTGAGACAACATCTGCATGTCTCTACCACCTGGAATCGAGTGGCTCGAGACCACTAGTACCATAAAGGCTGAGTCAAGGCTTGTCCTTCGCAAAGCTCTTTACGGATTAAAACAAGCTCCCTGGCTTTGGTACGAAGATATTGATGGCTTCTTACGCTCTATAGGATTCAAGCAATCAGCTGAAGACTCGAACCTCTACCTCCAGCCGGGAGTCTTACTACTTCTCTATGTTGATGATCTTCTCATTGCGTACAACGGAACTGATGGACACCGAATCAAGCAGCTCCTCCACACGAAATACAAGATGAGCGATCTAGGACCGGCAAGGAGATTCCTAGGTATCGAGATTGAGAAAAAGGAGGATGGGTTCTGTATCAGCCAACAGGCCTACATCAACACGATTCTCAGAAGATTCGGATTGCTTGACGCAAAGCCAGCAAAAACGCCTCTCAATCTTCAAGTCGACCTGAACAACGCCCACTGCGAGGACAAATCCGTTGATCGAAAGGAATATCTCTCAATAGTTGGTTCCTTGATGTACGCTGCGCTTGGAAGCTGACCAGACATCGCCTTCAGCGTCACTACCCTTAGTCGCTACAATGTTCATCCCCTTGAGATGCACCTGACAGCAGCGAAACGACATCGGGAAAAAAAAAATTGCGTCCTTAGCGTCCGGACACACTAGACGCTCTTGACGTTTCAGACGCAACCTGCTTAACTCGGACGCAGATCGCCACGGCACCGTGCGTCCGGACGTGATACACCATGGCATTTGCTTACCGGATGGAGCGTGGCAGGGCATTTTCGTTCTAGACGCACGGTGTCAGGGCATTTTCCTTCTGGACGCAGCCGTGTCAGGGCATTATCCTTCTGGACGCAGCCGTGTCAGGGCATTTTCCTTCTGGACGCAGCTGTTTCAGGGCATTTTCCTTCTGGACGCAGCCGTGTCAGGGCAAATGGCATCCGGACGACGCATGTCATGGCACTGTGGTTACGCTGGCTGTCAAGGCACGGAACATCGCAGCAAATACTCGCGTCGCATTCACAAACACGCAGCGGGTTCCAGGCATAGTGACTCAGTCCAGTTCTATTCTCTATATCTAATGTACATCTATATATGCTACTACCACACTTCGCATTTCCAGCACAAGCACCCAGCGTCACATCCATCGCCACTGTTTTTGACGCGCGTAGCATTGCTATGAGTGTCGGAAACAAAGGAAAGTTGGCAAATACGACACGATGCGATGAGCCCGACGCGATGAGCACGACGCGATGAGCACGACGTGATGAGCACGACGCGATGAGCATGACGACTATGAGGAGGATGGCAATGAGGACACCGGCGGCGTGGATGATAGTGAGTAGGACACCGCGAATATGAGAGCGAGTAAGACGTGACGAGTATGGGAGCAAGTAGGACGCGACGAGTATGAGAGCAAGTAGGATGCGGCGAGGACAAAAGCAAGTAAGACACGGCGAGGACGATAGCGAGTATGACGCGGCGAGTAAGATGGTGAGCTTCATGGCATGGTTAGCACAGCTCTCAGAGTGACAGAGATACCGGGAAGTTGTAGAATACACAGTGATGAGTCGATGTCAATGAGGGTGCCGGCGGCGAGGAGGATAGCTAGTAGGAGGTGGCGAGCACGATGGCTAGCTTTGTGGCATGGTTAGCACAGCTCTCCGAGTGACAGGAACAGCGGTGGGAGCTGGTACAATACGATGTGACGAGTATGATGTCGTTTAGGAGGATGTCGATGTGTTTGATGGCAGTGAGGATGGCGGCGAGTAACGTAGCAAGAATGGCACGACGAGTAAGATGTTGATGAGGAAAATGTTGAGGAAAATGTCGATGAGGAAAATGTCGATGAGGAAAATGTCGACGAATAAGATATCGTTAGTTTGATGGCGGCGAGTATGATGGCAATGCGAAGGACGATGACGAGTATCTAGGAATAGGTGAAAGGAGAAGAAAAAAGGGGTCTAGGAGCGATGAGGACGCCGAACCTTGCGCAAGCGCAAGTGTTGGTAATGGCTTGGCGCTTTGCATTGACATCATACACGCCACGTCCTACTCGCTAGCTATCGTTCTCGCTGCCAGCAATCTCATTGACATCGTACTCCTCACCTCGTATTAGACCACTCTCCGCCACTGTTCCTGTCACTCAGAGAGCTGTGCTAACCATGCCACAAAGCTCGCCATCGTGCTTGCCGCCTCCTACTAGCTATCGTCCTCACCACCGGCACCCTCATTGACATCGACTCGTCACTGTGTATTCTACAACTTCCCGGTATCTCTGTCACTCTGAGAGCTGTGCTAACCATGCCATAAAGCTCGCCATCATACTCGCCGCATCATACTCGCTATCGTCCTCACCGCGTCTTACTCGCTATCGTCCTCGCCGCATACTACTCGCTATCGTCCTCGCCACGTCTTACTCGCTATCGTCCTCGCCGCATCCTACTCGCCCCCATACTCATCACGTCTTACTCGCTCTCATACTCACCGCGTCCTACTCGCTATCGTCCACGCCACCGGCGTCCTCATTGCCATCCTCCTCATAGTCGTCGTGCTCATCGCGTCGTGCTCATCGCGTCGTGTCGTATTTGCCAACTTTCCTTTGTCTCCGACACTCAGAGCAATGCTACGCACGTCAAAAACAGCGGCAATGGATGTGACGCTGGGTGCTTGTGCTGGAAACGCAAAGTGTGGTAGTAGCATATATAGATGTACATTAGATATAAAGAATAGAACTGGACTGAGTCACTATGCCTGGAACCCGCTACGTGTTTGTGAATACGACGCGAGTATTTGCTGCGATGTTCCGTGCCTTGACAGCCAGCGTGTTACACCCGAAGGTAACAAAGGTAAAAGGTACAAGGAGGAAGGTAGCAAAACAGTAAGTCACGCAACTAGGGATTCCTGATAAAATCTTGGGGCCTCGGAAAAGCAGTTCGGCAAGAGCAGGTGGAGCGAAGGGTAACCTCAGCAGGTGATGGATCTTAGGCCAGCCTGCCGGGTAGACCCGACGCACTGCCGACTCTTGTAGCCACTGCATACGAGAACGAGATAAGGGCAGAACTAGCTTCCTGCAAAGTCGCATGCCATAAGTGGGGCCCATGTTGCAAAGACAGGTCTGGGAGAGTCTAGACGGGAGATAAGACCCGGAGTTAGGACCTTACGGCCGAGACGAACGGACGAAAGAATAACTCCGGAGAGAGGCCAGCGGCAAACTAGGAGGGACGGCGGACTCGGAAAGAGTTACGACCGATCCTGACTAGGACCTCGATACGAAGCCCGCATGGTCCGAAAGACTAGCGCCGTGGGGAATACGAGGTCACCGACTGTTAAGCCTCCACTCTTATCGCTAGAACTGGTCAGGACCAACCAAACCCATGTGCGGAGCTCTATGAGGCCGCACGTCTTGAAACCAGGAGCCCCGACGTAATGATGGGAAAAAGAACCACGTGACAAAAAGAAGATTTGCATATATACCGCACAGAAAAACTCCACCGACTACCTTCTATTCCCAATCCTCGAAATACGACTCACGAAACGCCCCGATACGACGAACCTAAGATTATTCCGCTGTGAATAAAGAAATCGAATCTGACTCTATGAATATCTTTACCTCCACCTCTGTACCTGCGTACCCAGGTGTCACACAGCGTAACCACGGTGCCATGACACGCGTCGTCCTGATGCCATTTGCCCTGACACGGCTGCGTTCAGAAGGAAAATGCCCTGACACAGCTGCGTCCAGAAGGAAAATGCCCTGACACAGCTGTGTCCAGAAGGAAAATGCCCTGACACGGCTGCGTCCAGAAGGAAAATGCCCTGACACCGTGTGTCCAGAAGGAAAATGCCCTGACACCATGCGTCTAGAACGAAAATGCCCTGCCACGCTCCGTCTAGTAAGCAGATGCCGTGACGAGCTGCGTCCGGGCGCATGGTGCCATGGCGAGCTGCATCCGGGCGCATGGTGCCGTAGTGAGCTGCGTCCGAATTCACATTGCCTGTGTGTTTTGCATTGGGAGCGGTATGTGCGCTGCCAGGGTGCATCCAATGCGTCCCGAGCGCCTGGTGCGTCAGGACGCAGCCTGTGTGTCCAGACACACATTTTTTTTCCTGATGCTCTCTAGAATGGACATGCTTCTTGCTACCCCTCAATTACCAGGTCCCGTCGAGTTTCAACTCGACCCCTGGCTACCCAAACTTCCTTGCTCACCGTTGACGTTGAGCAGGACCTTATCTCTCCTCTCACATCTGCCTTGTGTCGACCGGAGGGAGAGTGAGTGGCTGACAATCAATGTCGTCTGAAGGTCGAATTTCTCAAGAAAGGTGACTTGAACCCTAGATTATAGTGTGACACTGGAACGTCCGGTCAACGTCGGAGTGACGGTTATCTCGAACTAGTCAGGTTTCTTGAAAGTCACAAAGGAGATGGGGCGCGCGCAGTCTTCGCCGGCATTCAGTTATTATACAGGAATAACACCCCCCATGACAATCCTTCCAAGTTCACCCACCATTAAAGGATTCACAGCGAATAATCTAAAGGGGTTTGGTTGGGTATCTAGGGTGCCCGCTGGCTGCGGCTTGAGTGCCGGATCATACGCAGCTCCGCGTTGATGGCTCGCTCAACAGATTGCTCGGTGGACAGCGTGGCGCACGGCGGCTCGCGTGGCGGCGCGTTTTGATTCAAGGCGGACCTGGCATCTTGCCCGACGGCTTGCTCATGTCGCTTCGGTGTCAGGGTTCGGTCGAGACGGGCCTGGCGTACTGCCCAACGGCTCGTTCGCCGCACTTCGACAGATGCCAAACGGCTCCCGCGATAACTGCCTCACAGGTGAGATAATGTAAGGAATACGCTCACACACCAGACCCTCCTGGGTAAGGGCCAGAGCCCGAAGCTACTCGTCCTGGTCGGTCTGACGATAAGAGAGAGTGGTGTCTTGTTGGCACTGCAGAATTCCCTCAGCTCTGGACCGAGTTCTGTCCTGCAGCCCCGGTGGTGTCTGCAGTTCGGACGCTATAGCAGATGAGCTCTCTGGAGAGCCTTGACCGAGTTCCCTTAAGAATCTTGTCCTAGCTGCTTCCTCTCACACCCCCGGTTTGCCGTGGCCCTACTCTCAGGAGTAATCCATACGCCCAGTGTCTCAGCCATATCCTTTACCCCATTCCTTACCTCCCGCCTAGACTCTCGAGCCCCTCCCCTATCCTTCCATCTCCTTCCCGATCCACTGTCATCTCACTCGCCTCGCTTAGGCATATCTGCACTTCGGTGGCTAGTGCAACGTATGCCTGGCAGCATGCCAGACAGCTTGTGTATATCATTTCGGTTCGGCGCATCGTCTGACGCTTCGGTGACTACCAAACGGATCACGTGACGACTACCTCACGGGTAAGATAAGGTAAGTAATACTCTCAAACACCAGACCCTCCTGGGTGCAGGCAGGAGCCTGAAGCTACTCGTCCTGGTGGGTCTGACGATAAGGAAACAAGGTTCTGTTTAGCACCGCATAACGTGCCCAACCCTTTTGGGGGTTAAGTCCCTCATACGGCCCCGTGGATTGCGAAGTCTTTTCTCGTCCATCTTATTAGATGATGTGGCCTTATCATCTCGTAGATGACGCGGCCCAACTTCACTCCGTTTCCCACCAGTTGCCAGTATCCCTTATCTCCCGAAGTTAACCCTCATGACTGCTGGCGGACGTAAGCCTTGTTAACTCTGCTTTTTATCTCCCACCTAGACTCACGAGCTCCTCATGTATCCTTCCGTCTCCTTCCCAATCAACTGTCCTCTTGTTCACAACGCATAGGCAGGTGACTCGGTTCGACATAAGGTGCGCGCTCTGGCTCTCTGTCGGCTTGCGCATGTTGGATCGTTTGCGGCTCCATGGCGACAACTTGCTCGACAGATCGCTCGTGGTTGCGGAAGGTCGTTGACTCGATGTCTTGGTGACTGGTAGATGGTCCGTTGATCATTAGACGATTGAGGTGATGATTCTGCTGAGGATTCCGATGTATCCTCCGATGTCATTGCCAACCACTCATTGGCGGGTCGTCGTATAAGTATCCAGCTCAGCGAAGTCACGTGCTTCGGGGAATTACCATGCACCGCAACGTGAAAACTCTTCACCTTGGTGTTAGCCTCCATCAGCATCAAAGATAAACTCTCGATTAGCTTGGGCAGTAGCGTTCCCTGTATCCTCCTGAGAGTGGCCAGAGCAGGTGCCTCTCCTTGAGTACTTGTCGTGATTGGGTGATGCAATAGGGTTGCGTGTGGGGTCGATTACGTTACTGGGCCGGTGATAACGAACACTCAACCGTACCAGCTAACCTTCTCGGCCACAACGGGTGCCAAGGTATAGCTGCGCCCCATATCGCTCCTATCAGACTCTCGAACTGTTCCTGAGGTGCGGTCTTGTAGCGGCGTTTGCACTTTCCCGAATCACGAGCTGGTACTTGGTTTGGGGGCTACCCAGCACTACAGGAACGGCTTGCGGACAAGCCTACGCTACAGTATTCGTTCAACTTGACGTCCTCACCCTGGTGCACCGTGTGCCCTGCCTCATAATCGTTGTAAGTATCTCGGATAAGTGGGGATACGCTCATGCTGTCGAGTGCTAGCAGAGTTCAGAGTTCATCGCCATAATCAGGTGTCAGTGACAAGGATGCGAGTGGTACAGTACCTCATCAAAAGTCTTCGTGATTGGCCAGATCGTGTCTCAGTTTAGCCGCATTGACCAGGGATACTACCCCTCCACCTCCTCCTCTTCCACTGTGATTTCCCCCCACCACCACAACAAACACCATGATCCACACTCTAAAGAAATCCTGTGGAAAGTTGAAGCCTCGGATGGTGAAGGTTCCGAAATATCAAAAGAATTCTGACGGAAAACGAAGAGATTGAGCAACATCGAGAAGTGCATGATTATTGCTTTCTTCGCCACCTACGGTGCCATCTCGACAGTATCCCTCCTTGTCGGCCGTCCCTGATCGACCATGAAGAGTTTCCTCCAGTGGCACTACAAACGCAGCACAGCGGATAACCTCTCACTATCCAGTCGACCTGAGGTTCTTCGCAAACAAGACAAGCGAACAATTCTACGCGCCGTACGGAAACACCGACAGTAACATGTGAGCAAATTCATCAGATCTACGCCCCCCATATTTCGCTGCCCACCCTCGATCGCTTCCTTTGACAGCAAAATATAAAGTGACTAGCAAAAATGCGACCCAGGCTAAAGGTGGAACACCTAAAGGCACGGATGCAATGGGCTCTCACACGCAAGGATTGGACTGCGGAGGACTTCCAGCAGGTGATCTACAGCGACGAGTGTAGTTTGGAGCAGCAGCCTGTAGGACAGCAGAGATGGGCCTTCAGTATGCTGGGACAGAAGAGGTGGCAGGTAGACTGTGACAATTCTGTGAAGCATCGTCAGGTGAAGTTGATGGTGCGAGGTTGCTTCTGCGGAAGCGGCATGGACTGCTAGTACCGCTGAAGACTGCCTCTGTCAACGTACGAGTGTACCAAGACCTACTACGTCGTAGGCTGCTTCCGCTTTTCCAGCAGGATAACTCCAAGATCCGCACCAAAAAAACTCATGCTGCTGTTCTTTAATCGTTACATTCCCGTCCTGCCTACTCACCTGACCTGAATCCAATCGAGCATGTCTGGACCTTACTCAAGCGACAGCTCTGAGCGGATTATCCTGACCTCATCAACTGCCCAAGAGGCCCCGAGAAAGTGAAGGCGCAGCTGGCGGAAGTTCTTCCGCTCTGCAGGGAGAAAATCCCACCCAAGCAGTTTGAGGCTTTCTGGGTGTCGATACCTTCGTGTGTGCAGGCAATCATTGATGCAATGGGATGGTATACCCGCTACTAGTTACTGTGTCTCTGGAATCATTCCTTTGTGTTTCTACTACTCCCTTCTCTTTAATGTTCTGGACTTTGGTACTTGTTTTATAGTGCTCTGGAGGAGGAGAAAGTGGGGGAGCCCCCTGGTCAATGCGGCTAAACTGAGACACGATCTGGCCAATCACGAAGACTTTTGATGAGGTACTGTAGCATGATCCCTCGTGTCTCCCAACCATGGGGTGCAGCTGTATCGCCTCGGGCCTCCAAGCCGTCCGCGACAATACAGCGATTCCCGACTTGTGGTGTTGTTCGTCTGGACCGTACCTCTGGAAACAACCCTGCCCCTATTCTGCGAACTAGACTTGCAACTCCTTGCGTTCCCCTTTCCTTCCAATTGCTTGTCCTTCTTATGATGACCACCAAGATTGTCTTCCTCCGCGGCAGCGCTTGCGCTTTCCCAGTTTGCACCGGTACTTGGCCCAGGGACCTCCAGGTGCCGTAGAGTCGGTCGACCTGAGCCAAGCCCCGACAGTGTCGGTTGCCTGGTCTCGGGATGCCATCCTAAGACCGTGTGACGAGTTTCCGATACCTTCCTGCCTGGTCCGTATCCAAATTCCGACCCTGTAGTATTTAGGGTGTAACACTATCGAAGTCTGCTTTTTCGCGAATGGGATAAAGCCCACAAAACCCAATTCAATGTTAGATAGGGATGTTAACACATTAGAAGAAGGCTGTAAAAACATACCTGAGATCTTCAATATGATCCTTATCTTCATTACCAAGAGTGAGAGGTGTTCGCATCACCTGCTGGGGGGAGTTGCTGCTGCTGCTGCAAGAAAGCGACAAGCTGAGTTGCAAGCTGCTGTTGTTGCTACAGAGACATTGAAGGCAGTCCCGATTGGTTATAAAGGTCGAAAGGCAGGCCGGAAGGCATGGTGAAGGGGGATGTAAGCGAAGAAGAAGTGGTGATGAAGATAAGGGGTTCAGATGATGATAATTAGAGTAGAACGGAGAGAAAGATGGAGTGAGAGGAGACGGTAGGTGAAGTTATGTGATTTCATTGGGAGGTGAAGTAGAGCTCGCCTCAGTGTGGGGTCAAATGCCAGTTGACGTATGGGTTCCAATGACGTGCTGTTGATGTATGGGCACTGATGATGTGCTCCCATTAGGCATGAGAGAAAGTTGTCGTTCGCTAAGACTAGCGTCAGGATCCTAATTTTCGGCACACCTTTCATCGTTTCGACTGGCAACATAGCTTTTGTTCCCAGCTACTGTTCACGAACGGCATTCCCGGACAGAGGACGAATGAGATCACACTTTTGAAGAGAGAACGGGTAAGCTGATGGCACTCACAGAGAATGGATTAGCAGACGTTGCTCACGGACAGAGAACGGGTGAGTAGACGGCACTTACGGATAAAGACACACAAGCAGACGACGCTCACGACAGAGACAGACGAGCAGATGGCGCTCACGGACAGAGAGCGGGTGAGCACATGGCGCTCACGGAGATAGAAACAGGTGAGCAGATGGCGCTCATAGAGAGAGAAACGGGTGAGCAGATGGCGCTCACGGAGAGAGAAGCGGGTGAGCAGATGGCGCTCACGGAGACAGTTAACGGGTGAGCAGACATCACTCATGGAGAGACAAATGGGTGAGCAGATGGCGCTCATGGAGACAGTTAACGGGTGAGCAGACAGCGCTCACGGAGAGAGAATTGGGGGAGCAGACAGTCACGGCGCGTGGCAGCTGGACCTGGACCCTCGACGTCGGCTGGAATGCGGGAGGATGGAATGTGGAGTGATGCCGTAGGGGCGAGGGGATGTGGAGTGACGCCGTGCGGGCAAGGGAATGTAGAGTGATGCTGGCGGGCGACGGATATCCTTATAAGGAGCCGTCGTCCACCCTTCATTCCTTTTCCTTCCTCACACAACAACTTGTTTCCTGAGTTTCCTAATAGAAGAGCCACACTTTCGTTCCCACTACCCTTCTCTCTTGCTGTGGGCCGTCCGCCCGCCGCCGCCCTTATCTTACCCCTGCTGCGCGCCGTCCGCCCGTGGCCACCCTTGTCTTGCTCCTGCTGTGCGCTGTCCGCCCGCAGCCACCCTTATCTTGTCCCTGCTGCGCGCCGTCTGCCCGCCGCCGCCATTGTCCTGTCTTTACTGCTCGCCGTCCGCTCGCCGCGGTCCCTGTCCTCGTCCTGTCCGCTGTCGGGAGCCTACCTGACCCTGCCCCGTCACACAGACAGCGTTCACAGAGAGAGGAACAGGTGAGCAGATGGCACTCATGGAGAGAGAAACGGGTGAGCAGATAGTGTCACAAATCTCATGTGGCAGGCTGGTCAGCGCCACTGCCGGTGCCGCCGTCACCCATACCGCCCTGTGGCTTTCCCTCATCACCGCTGCCGCAGCCACGATCATCCTCCGTGCTTAGGCACCTCGAAAGATCTCCTCCATATCGCGCGGGTAGCGATATCTCTCCTACCTACAGACCGCCGGCCGGTCTAGGTCCCTTCTCCTTGTCTCCGTTATATTGCTTGCGCGTCCTTCTCCTTTCTGACGTATGTGTTTCTCTTTGGTTGAGCTTGCGCGTTCTTCTCCTTTCTTACATATGTGTTTCTCTTTGGTTGAGCTTGCGCGTCCTTCTTCTCTTTCCTCACTGTTCTTGCTTGCATGTCCTTTCTCCTGTTGCCGTGAGTAGAGTGTTGGCCACGCGGCGGCCGAGTGCGATCATGTGTTTCCCTTGGGCGCGACGATTGAGTCATGATGTGGTATGGAGGAACTGTGTCAGTCTTGCGGGCAAGCTGTGATTTCACAGAAGGAAGGAAAAGTATAAAAGGAAGAGCGCAGTAGCTAGTCTGGAGATTCTTCTCCACGCAATCTATTATCTCTCTCCACAGACCTATCTCTCTACCTCTGTGACCCGGCACTGCGACCACCACTTGTAAGAACCTACTAGAGATTAAGGCGAAGTCGGATACCGCCACAGCGAAGTTGAATACCGCAACGAGACCATGCCGGGCGTGCATAGATTAGGGCGAAGTCGGATACCGCCACAGCGAGACTACCGGACCTCCTACGTTGCCTGTCGAGCTGCACGGACTAGTGAGACAGGATCTTGACACTAGATTGCATCCCCCAATCGACACCCAACGTAGCAAGTAAAAAGATAGAGTGGAGTCCCCGGACGAAAATACCGAAGATCCCCTCAACCTCCGAGAATTTAGGGAAGTCCCCGACGACCAGCGAGTACTGAGCCCCGTGACCCCGGAACCACAAACGAGACCGCAGACACCCGAATCACCAGAACAACCCAGAAGAATGGCGGAAGGATCAGGCACGGGGGGAACGGGACCCCATCTGTTAACAACAGAGATGCTACAAGCTCTCTTAGCAGCACGCGACAGACCACCACAGAATGGCTACCCAAAGCTCCGAGACCCAGAACCTTTTGAAGGGGATAAGGAAAAATTTAAAACGTTCTTGGCTCAATGCGAGTTAAAATTCCAAACAGAAAGAAACCGATTCGACGACAATGAGAAAAAAACGGGATATGCATCATCCTTACTCCGAGGGGTGGCATGGACCTGGGCGGAAACCTTCCTGAACCAAGAAGGAGGAATCAACTTAACATGGGAAGAGCTGAAGACTAACATGAAGCATGCTTTTGGCCAAGTAGACGCAGAAGAAATAGCATTCAAAAAATTCCAGAAGATCCAGCAGGGAAACCGAACGGCGGCAACGTACTGGGCAGAGTTCCAGTGACTCAAAGCAGATCTCCCATAAGCGGACAATGTGTGCATTGCGCGATTCCGAGATGGGTTGCACCCTGAGGTAAAACGACACCTGGTCATGAGCGAAGCACCCGCCACAGTCCTGGTAGACTACGCCACTACAGCCATCAAAACAGACAGCCGCCTATGCAACCTGGGAGTGATAAACCGGCGACCAACGACCAACCCCGAAGCACGGTTCCACATCTCCACCAAAGAGTCAGCGCCAACGCCTCCAGGAGACCCAATGGACCTCGATGCCATCCGACGATTGAAGTTCGCACGGAGACCCCCATAGAGGGGTGGCAGACGAACAAGCACCTATGAGTGTTATAACTGCGGGAAAAAGGGGCATTTCTCGAGGGAATGCCCTCAGCCAAAGAAGGCACGAATCCCATGGAAAAGTCCATACCGAGCCGCAGAAGCCAACTATGAAGAACCAGAAGAGGAGCCTAGTACCCACAGTCCCGAACCGGCGGGAAATGGCAGCCCTCGGGAGTACGCCCCAGCAATGGCCACCCGAGGGAAAGACAAGTTGCACAAGGAATAGGGACTAAAGAAATGCCATTTGACGTATCCAGCACCGGAAAGTACGACCGAGAAGAGAAATTGATCATCAGGATATGCATACAAGGGAAAGACGGCAACGAACACAAGACCACCGCCCTAGTCGACTGCGGGGCATCAGAGAACTTCATCAATAGAGCATACGCAGAAGCCAATCATATTCTAACATAAGAAAAGACAGTGCCAAGAAGAGTCCTCACAGTCGATGGGGGGGAAGTTGCCGGCGGGCCGGTAACCCATGATGCCCAGGTACGAATGAGAATCAACCACCATGAGGAAGAGATCCGATTACACTGCATCACTATCGGAAACGCACCCATCATCCTCGGAATGCCATGGCTAAAACTCCACGACCCAACAATCGGATGGAAAAACCATACACTGAAGTTCCACTCCGATAGATGTGCGGAAAAATGCCTAATGACCTCCCCACAAGCCACCAGCGTCACAGAAGGAAAAGCAATCAACCAATATTACCGGAAGACACCAGAGGAAGCAGAACCCGACCCGTGGGAGGTTTGTCAAACGGTCATAGACAAAATCAAGGAAACCAGCAAGGACAGCAAGGGAGGAATCCTGGAAGAATATCAAGACTTCCTCCAAGTCTTCACAAGTAGAGAGCCAACCGCCCTTCCACCACACCGTGACCAAGATCACCATATTCCACTGCTAGAAGGGAAAATACCTCCGTACGAACCCCTACGACCCCTCAATGAGGAAAAAATGCGCGCCCTCAGAGAGTACATTGAAGTCAACGAAGAACGAGGATGGATCCGGGCATCCACCTCGCCGGCAGGGGCACCCATCCATTTCGTCAAAAAGAAAGGTGGAGGTTTGCGACTCTGTGTAGATTACCGGACACCATTGCCACTCATCGGCGAATCACTGGACCAGTTGTCAAATGCCACGATCTACACCAAACTAGATATCAAGGATGTATACTACAACCTCTGAATTGCATAAGGAGACGAATGGAAGACAGCGTTCCGAACGCGGTATGGGCTGTATGAGTACTGCGTCATGCTGTTCGGACTCACAAATGCCCCGGCCTCTTTCCAGCGATGGATGAACGAGATTTTGAGCAAATATCTGGATATCTTCTGTGTGGCGTACCTGGACGATATCCTGGTCTTCTCGCAAACACTGGAGGAGCACAGACGCCACGTACGAGCTATCCTGACACGAGTCCAAGACACAGGACTCACACTGAAGGCGTTAAAATGAGAATTCCATACCACGGAAACCGAGTACCTGGAATATGTGATATCACCGAAAGGCCTGCGCATGGACGAAGAGAAAATCCGAACGATCAAGGAATGGAAGGAACCCATCAACGTCAAGGGGATCCAAAGCTTCTTGGGATTTGCCAACTTCTACAGACGC
>Ga0307516_10006088_pt1 | contig 14240 bp, 23 predicted proteins | sample 19_EM_MG_FD_203310 | JGI IMG/M metagenome (GOLD analysis project Ga0307516, IMG submission 203310) | Populus trichocarpa ectomycorrhiza microbial communities from riparian zone in the Pacific Northwest, United States - 19_EM | ecosystem: Host-associated > Plants > Roots > Unclassified | place... | reverse complement strand
CCCGTGGCGGGCGTCGTGGCGGCGGCGGACGCGGAGGCAGCCACCCCCACCAGATCAAAGTCCCCGTGACGGACTTTGACTTCGAGAGCATGAACGCCAAGTTTGACAAGGCGTCCTTGACGCCGCGCTCTTCGTCTGCCGCTGGCAAGGCTGATGCGGAAATCAAGGTCGGCGGAGAAGCTGAGGGAGCGAGAGTAGCCTCGGAAGGAAGCAAGGAAAATGGAGGAGGAAAAGTTGAAAAGAAGAAGGAGGAGACGGAGGTCAAGGCTGCGTATAATCCGCAGAAGTCGTTCTTTGACTCGTTGTCGTCTGGGACGCCTGCTCCTGCGCCACGTGGAGGTGGAGGGAGGCGAGGTGGGAGAGGTGGGGCGGGTGCGGGAGGGAGGAACAGAAGGGAGGAGGAGAGGGAGAGGAATGTGGCTACGTTTGGAGAGCCGGGTGGGGTGGGGCTGATGGGTCCCGGAGCGTATGTCGGTGGCTGGGGAGGGTATGGGAGAAGGGGAGGCGGTAGGCCGAGGAGGGGTGGGCCTGCTGCAGGGGCCGCTGTGGCTGCGAGGGGATGAATCTGATCAGTTTATTCGCCAGTGCAAGTGTTTTTCTGTGTGATGCGTATGCGCTTCTTGTCCACCCCGTTGTTCGTAGTCGTAAAGTCGTAGGAAATGGAGTTGGTATCAGTCATGAAACGAATAGGCATGCACATATGCGCGTCTAAATTGAAAAAGTATTACATTTTCTATCCTTCCGATCTTTCCATGTTTCTATTCCTTTGATCAACTTAAATTCGCACTGAGCACACTCTTGTGCAACATACTCTCCCTTCCGGGCCCAACCCCGATCCACTCCACCGGCACACCCAAGAATCTCTCGATGAACTCGACGTACCGTTTCGCGTTCTCTGGGAGCGCGGCGTACGACTTGCATCCGTCGATGGGCGTGCGCCATCCGGGGAGGGTGGTGTATTCGACTTGAACTTTAGCGAGGACATTGAGGTCGGCTTTAGGACTTTTTAAGCATCAAAGGAAGAGATGAAAAGATGAAGGAACATACCCGGGAACCCGAGGAGCTCCTCCCCGTCGACGAGGTACTTTACCCCGACCTTGATCTCCTCCAGCTGATCGAGGACGTCGAGCTTGGTGAGGTTCAAGACATCATATCCATTGACACTGTGCGAGTGACGGAGCACGACGAGGTCGAGCCAGCCACAACGGCGACGACGGCCTGTCGTCGTCCCGTATTCGCGCCCTATTTCTTGGAGGTTCGTGCCAATGTCCTATTTTTATTTTTATTTTCATTTTATATTTTCTCAAAGCGAAAAGGGACCGGGAGGAGGAAGGACGCACGTTCAGCTGCTCGGTAGGGAACGGCCCTCCGCCGACACGGGTCGTATAAGCCTTGACGACACCGATGATCTTGCCTAGCTTCTTGGGCGGGATACCGAGCCCGGTGCAGACACCGCCGATGGAGGTGGAGGAAGAGGTGACGTACGGGTACGTGCCAAAGTCGAGGTCGAGCATGAGTGCGTTGGCGCCCTCGACGAGGATACGTTTGTCCGCAGCGAGGGCGGTGTGGATGCAGGTGAGCGAGTCGAGGACGTAGGGACGTAGGCGGGTGGCGAGGTCCTGGTGGTTGGTGATTGTTATCTTTGTTTTTTGGAAATGGGTTGGGAGGGGAGTAGGGTGTTTTACCTTGTATCGCAAGATCTCACCCTCGGTGTCGTATTCAAAATGTCCGTACCGCTTGAACCGGCCCTCGACGAGCTTGCGGAATTTGTCGGAAAAGGTGGGATCGAAGAGGTGGTGCACGCGGAGTCCGGAGCGGGAAGCTTTGCCCGAGTAGGCTGGGCCGATCCCTTTCTTTGTCGTTCCGATGCTGGTTAATCAACGAGGTGTTAGAGTTTCATTGTTGGATGTGGGAGATATACATACCTGGACCCGCCGAGCTCAACTTCTTTGAGCCCATCGACGATCTGGTGAAAGTCGAAGACGAGGTGGGCACGGTCAGAGATAAAGAGACGGTTAGTACAGTCGAGACCTGGGAGGTACAGGTTACAGAGTTCAGGCGATCGTCGCGGGAAAAAAAGAATGACCTTGCGCCTCGAGCCCTTCGAGCTCCTTGAAGAACGACGGGACGTGTACCACGACGCCCGATCCGATGATGCCCGTACATTTGGGGTTCACCAGTCCTACCATAGCGAATTCCCGTCAGCTAAACCGTGGCGAGACGTTTCTTCCCCTTACCGCTTGGAATCAAATGGAACGCAAACGTCTTCATCACCTTTGCCACCCCCATCGGCACAACGATAGTGTGCCCTGCATTGTTCCCCCCCGCACAGCGTGCGCAGACGTCAATGTCGGCCGCAAGGATGTCGACGAGCTTGCCTTTGCCTTCGTCGCCCCATTGCGAGCCCAGCACGACCGTTACTGTATGTTCGGAATCCTCAGTCAGGGGGGAACGTCAGGAGTCGGAAAAGATGCTCGTACCGCTCATGGCCGTTGGTTGAAGAGATTCGAGAATGCGACCGGTGGATTTCAGGTTATCTTTTGATCGGATCGGATCGGTCCGTCCGAACCCGATTCTGACGACGACGGCGACGATGGTCAGATTCACGTCCAAGCCTCTCAACGGGAATTCGCTCAACCGGGTGATAACGAGGTACCCTGCACTTTTTGGGGTGCCGTTCATCCTCCTCATGGTTGCGGCTTCGTATGGGATGACGACGTTTACGCAGACTCGGTATGATCTGCACGACCAGCGGGTCAAGCAGGTGCTTCCATTAACCACCTTATGGATACTTGACCTTTGACCTAGAGTTGTGTAAAAGGTGACCAAGGAGCAGGAGCTGAAGCTGAACCAGAACAGGAAGAAGTTTGATATCAGAGAAGAGTATTTCGTGCGTTTCTTGGCTCTGCTGTCCAGCTGGGGTGTTTATTGGGTGTTTTTTTTTGTAGAGGTTGAACGCTGCGGCCAGCGAGGACTGGGAGCCGAAGAGGATAGCGCGCCCCAAGGGCTTGCCGGAGTGGGGTGTCCCCCCTACGGAGCCTTCCCAGCCCCCACAGAAGGCTTCATAGCCGCATCCTTTTTGGCGTCATAATCCACGTTTGGACGGAACATGGCTGCCGCTACTTATTCTGACGGATGGAGAAATGACCATCCAGCCATTCATCTTGTTCTAGGGCAAATTTTAGAGAAGGCGTCGGGGTTACTCCACGGGTAGTGAGGACATGGAATGTCTGTCATTCTCTCTCTCGCTTTGTGGATTGGAAGATGCGCCTACATGCGTTGGCTCGCACTGGATCTTTTCAATGTACTCTAACATGCGACACAACCTAGGCAATGAGCTTCTAATACAGTCGGTCTCGCCCTTCATAAGGCATAGGTTGATCTTGGCTCGTGGTCTGTGGTGTATGATCTGATTCCTTCTACATATGACGGTATATTCGGATATGATATGATATTTAAATTTGTTCCACCATTCACTCCATTGAAACCATCTCATATCCTCTTTTAAGAATCGGATTCGTCGGCGCATGAGTGTTGCGCAATCCTTGTTTACATGCGAAGACTACGAATCACCACCCCATCAAATGACTGAGGAGAAAATATGTCTTGTTCCGTTGGACCACACTCCCTAACGATCCAGTTAAATTTTGAAGGTCAGTTGCCCGTCCTCCCTTGTATGTGAACTTGCTGATACGTTACTAAGATGTATCTTCTTTTGGGAGGCTACAAATGCACTTCTCAGCAAATCCAAGGATGCTTCGAGGGGTCCAGCTCCTATACGATTTCTACACAGTTCAAGGGAACCGTTACCTTCGCAAAGAGAATTTTTCAGCCCTGATTAGGTCGTGCGATTATGAAGGCCAACACACCTTCCTCGTCCTCACACACAAACACACTATCCATGACTCGGTCTATCCCGGTTGATGGAAGGTGAATATCGATCCTTTTTCTCGTTGTATATGTGCTCACTGCTTTCTGGTTATGTGGTCCTTCAGAATGAGAATTTGCATGGGATTCCAGTGCTTGTCAATCTCATCGTGTCCATCTCCAAAAACCCTACCATTGGCAAGCCCACACCCTATTAGAACATTAGTTACGCCCCAGGCTCCAATAAAGAATTCATTCATTGCCACATCCTTATCCATGTTTGGACAGAACACGGATCGCGAAACGACCGCGGTCGCGTCGGAATTGTCCACCAGAAGGACGGGGAAAGGACTGTCTGTCCCTTGGTCAACGTTTGTACATTCCTTCGCCTTGTCCGGACTGAACTTTGAGGTGGCGTGTTGCTCATAAGCCTGTTTCGTGATTCTCGTCTTTGAATACTGAGTCCTCAGATTGCGCAGAAGAGAGTCTAAAGGGAGATTTTATTGGTAGGTTGGTGGGTCCGCCTCGTTCTACGACAACGTCAACTTGAGCCAAAACGAATTTTACTCTAATGTATCGCCTCCCTTGCCAGTTGGGCGGCGTATGGGTTACGGGGGTCATTGCGCCATTCCGCAGCTGGCGAAAGAAGAGAAAATTAAAGAGTCAGCGCGGTGGGCAAGGTCAACATGAGCTTAAAGAGAGACGTACACCGGATACCGCTGTCCTGGGCCTTTGCAACTAAGAACGTGGTGATACCTCCAGCGATCATGAAAGGCCAGAGGGGCTTGACGATCTGAAGGAAACAAAGGCAGAACATGAGCTTTTCCAATGCCGGAAATGAGACGAGTAAAGACTTGCGGGTGTGGGCCATTTGCGGAGACCGAGGAAAGCCATTTCGTTAATATCTGGTGGAGAAAGGGTCAGGAACGGCGAGAATATTGGGAACGACAACCTACTAAGTGGTTCAGTGAACGAGGATGGTGGAAGTTGCAGCTGGATTTTGTCGGGCAAGTCCGTTCGGGTTTGATGACCTCCCGTGAGATTTAGTTACCGCTTTTGGTTGGCCCCTCCTCAACATCACCAACGACCCGCTCATCGCCTGGCACATTCTGACCGTTACGGTGCACGGCTTTGGGCACATTTTACTGACGCTTATACCTTGACGCCGTAATGTCATCTAACTTAGCAACTGCAACTGCGAATGCCACCGCCGGCGCTGCGGCGGCACCTGCTGTAAGTTCTTCCTTTCGAACTCTCCTCAAGGTTCTAACGACATTACGCCAGTGGCGTCAATATCCATTCTTCGATGTTGTCCCAGTCAAAGACGCTCACGACCTCCAGAGTTCACCCGACATCTTCAAGGTAGAAATCTTATTCTGCTCATTCTCTCTCTGCACCTTTCATCATATGCTACTCTCCAGGCAACACTGGAAATTTCGACAGTCGCGTCATCGACGGTTGGCGTGCTTGTAGCGGACATTTATGGGAGTATACACCTCCTCAACCGCGAGTTTGTCTCTGTCGCGAGCTGGGTAGCCCACGTCGGCGGAAGGGTGACACACATGGTGGAACGCAGAGGTATCCTCGTCACTCTCGGCGTACGTACGTTTTTCACTATTCATGATCATTTCCGTCATCCGACGAAATATTTGAACAGGAAGAGGACACTGTCCGATCACCACTACTCAAAATATGGGACATCGCCAACAGGGACAAAAAGACCGGAATCCCCGCTCTTCTTCGCTCCACCAAAGTTCAGCAGAATAATCGACCACATCCAGTACGTCGTTGCATATTTGAAAAATTCTGTTTCTAACGCGAATCTAGGTATCCACAGTTGCATTGTCATCCACCCTCTCTTACCTGGCCGTCGGTCTCAGCGACGGCTCGGTCATTCTTTATAAGCACCTCGACCAATCCCTCGCCAATTCAACCGGCCTCACTGCGCTGCCCAAAGCGCGCACGATACATGAATTACCCAATGAGCCTGTTACGGGACTTGGCTTCAAAGAACCTACAGAGGAGAATCCAACAATGTCATTATTCATTGTGACCATTTCGCATGTCTTGGTGTATCAGGTAACAGGGAAAGTGACTGGAGGGAACCCAACTATTGTTGACGAGATTGGATGCGGTTTGGGATGCGCATCTATAGATTGGAGAAGCCAGGAGATGATCGTTGCCAGAGATGAGGCCATCTTCGTGTGTGGGACTGAAGGGAGAGGAAACTGCTATGCTTACGAAGGCGAGCATCTTTTACCTTCCTATTTCTTATATATGTTAAATTTTTGTTGTACAATAGGTCACAAATCCTCGATTCACACTCACCTCAACTATGTCGTCATCATCTCGCCGCCCTTCATGCCAACAGCCTCGGCGGCCTCAGCGACAGTGCGGAACTTTGTTGCCCGAAGTCCGAACCCAAACGATTCTGATATCACCAAAGTTACCGTTTTCGAGCCCGAGAACAAGTATGTGGCATACTCGGGAACCTTTACGCATGGCGTACGGGAGGTGATTTCCCAATGGGGTCAAATCTACATTCTGTCAAGTGACGGCAATGTACGTACTGCTTAGTTTTACTCTCGGGAAATATAATTGATAGCTGACCAGGGTTCTTCTGTTGCAGCTGTTGTGTTTAGAAGAGAAGTCGACGGCGACGAAATTAGACATGCTATATCGCAAATCACTCTACAGCCTCGCCCTCAGTTTGGCAAAGACACAGAGGCTGGATGAGGCGAGCGTTGCTGATATCCATAAACAATATGGCGACCACCTCTACGCGAAAGGAGAATATGATAATGCGATGCAACAGTTCGTCCAGACCATCGGTCATTTACAACCCAGCTACGTCGTTCGGAAGGTATGTCTCTTGCCGTGATCTAGTCTTGCGGCATGACTCACGTTTCTGGTCGCGCAGTTCCTTGATGCCCAGCGCATTCATAACCTCGTCACATACTTGCAAGAACTGCACGCCCTGGGACTTGCCAACTCAGACCACACCACTCTGCTTCTCAACGCCTACACGAAGTTGAAAGACGTTGCACGCCTTGACAGCTTCATCAAGACTGAATCAACAAAGAAGAAGAATGCTACGGGAGAGCTTGGAGAACCGGAGGAACGACCTTTTGATTTAGAGACTGCAATCAGGGTGTGCAGGCAGGCGGGGTACTTTGAGCATGCCTCGTACTTGGCGAAGAAGTATGAACGCCATGAAGATTATTTGAGGGTCCAAATCGAGGATGCGGGGAATTTTGCAGATGCGTTGGTTTACTTGAGGAAGCTTGGGACGGAAGCGGTACGTCTTTCCCTCTGACCGACCTGTGTCTGGCACTGAATGGGCAAACTAGGCGGAGAGCAACCTTGCACGATACGGTCGAGCCATGTTGGAGAATCTTCCGCAGGAGACGACCCAGCTGCTGATCGACTTGTGCACAACTACGGGTTCCTTAACATCTGAAGTCCGAGAAGACACTGTACCTCCAGGATCGGAATCGAGACCACAGTCTGCTGGGCCATCCTACCTCGCACTTCTAGCCTTGAACCGCAACCCCACCGTTCTCCCACCTGTTGTGGTGACTGTTTCATCCGACACAGCTACCATTCCTGCGCCATCTATCCGAACTGTCAGACCGGGCGATATCGCTTCCCATCGAGACTCGGTTCTAGATCCTCCACCTTCGAGGCCTTCAACACCTCCACCACCCGCCACACCTCCGGTATCACAAGCACCACCGGCACCATTGCCAGTGAAACGATTATCGCCCCGGATATATTTCGCACACTTTGTGGATCACATGGACGAGTTTATCGTGTTTCTGGAGACAGTAGCGATAAAGCGATGGCGGCAGAGCGTAGACGACGAGAAACAGCCTTCGGAATTTCTCGTCCCGGAGCCGCCTGTGGATGAAGAAGAGGATAAGCAGGATCAAGTTGCGGTGTGGAACACGTTGCTTGAGCTGTACCTCACGCTTCCAGGCAAACTCGCCAAGTCTTCCCTTGTGGAATCGACACTTCGGGCAAAGGCTCTGCGGGTGCTGCAGAGCTCCGAAATCCCATACCACCCTATGCATGCGCTCATACTCTGCTCCACGCATAATTACACTCCAGGACTCGTCCTTCTTTGGGAGAAAATGGGCATGTACGAAGACGTGGTGCGGTTCTGGATGGATAAGGACAAGGACAAGGAGGGTGCTGGTGACTCTGAGGCGTCAGGAAAGGTCATAGAGTATCTGGACCGGTATGGTCGGGACCACCCGCACTTGTACCCGCTTGTGTTAAGATTCTTGACGTCGAGGGCGGAGGTGCTGGGGAGGCATTGGGAGGACGTGAAGAGGATAATTGAGGAGTGCGTGGATGGGGTGAACGGCGACGGGAAGGGGATGATGAGTCCTCTGGGGGTGGTGCAGGTGTTGGGGAGGAATGAAGTGGCGAGTGTTGGTCTTGTGAGTGAGTGGTTGATTGAGAGGGTGAGGAAAGCTAGAGCGGAGATTCAGAGCGTGAGTGCTAAGCGTTCGTGTGGTCTGGGTAACTGATCTTGATATTGTGGTATAGGACCAGGAGCTGACCAAGTCCTACCGGCTTGAGACGGCGGCCAAGTTGAAGCAGGTCGAGGAGCTGTCAGATCCTGACCATCCTCGCGTGTTTCATGTTACAAGATGTTCCGCTTGTGGAGGACAACTAGATCTTCCGAGTGTCCATTTCATGTGCAATCACAGTTATCACCAGCGGTTCGTGTTATGTTTACATCCTTTGTTGTCGAACCTAATGTTTATCGCGTCCTCCCAACCAAAAGGTGTCTGGCGGAGCATGAGACAGAGTGCCCCAACTGCGCTCGTGAACATAGTGTGATACGTGAGATCCGAAGGAATAATGAGCGGCTTGCGGATCAGCATGAAGTTTTCCTGTCGGAGGTCAAGGAGAGTGGGTTCGACGCTGTTGCGACGGCGTTTGGCAGGGGCTTGTTGAACATAACAAGGCCGCAGGACATTCTGACATGAACGATATTGCATAGGATCTGGGGTCCTTTCTAGTGCCTAAGTACTCCTTCGTCTCTGTTCCTTGCTGCAGCAATTACGAGCAGGTTACAGCACTTTCATCTCCCTTCCATCACGACTTAATTTCCGGTGAGCCTGTACGGCAGTTGTACGGCGAGTTCGCTAGTGCGATCTAGGAGGATCTCGGACGAAGATTGCAGACTCACCCATCACTCACGGAGATCTCGTTTGATGTGGTGTCTGAAGGATAGATATCGATGAGCATCGAAGCTTAAGTTATCTCCAGAAAGTCTGTGACTGCCCGGTTGCCCTTCGATCTCTGATAGTAATTCAAGGAACAAATGGCAGTGTAACATCCGTTGGGGCGGTCTGGCCAGGGTGGAAGAATGTCTGAATGACAAACACCCCAGGTTGCAGAGAGTTGAACTTATACGCGACTGCTTCATCATCTCAGTGAATTGAGGGTACAATGTATAGGTGCGCCGAACACCTATGCGTGCCAAGAGCCTCGATTCTGAGACCCGCGTTGCCCACCCCGGACCCGACGGTCTACCACAATCGGCATGACGGCCTTTACGTGTTCCCAGCTGGAGCATTTTTTCCAAGACATACAGCGGTCAGCATTCCATACAAGGGACCCCGCCTAGGCCTGCTTATTACTCTTTCTTACTTACCATGTATGGGCAGGCCGCTGGCGGAGATAGCAGGCTTACCAGTTATCGGTGTGTTGACTACTGGAGAAGCGCGTGGGGTACATCTGGTACGTGTAGAAAATTTGTGGACGCATTCGAAAATTGTTAGCAATAGCAATCGCCATCATTTTTGACAAAGCTCCCCAGGAAGAATTTCCATGGAATGAAGTCCACCCGCTTGATGAATGGGCACATTGGTCCCGTTCGACATAGCTGAGATGCTTCATAACTGTATAGAATCACAACTTGAAGTAGTCGCCCGAAATGCTTCGTTCGACCTCTATCTTCTCTTCAAGGTTCACCGAAAAACTTAGTCGTCCAATCCAAAGAAAATGGAGACGAAGAAAGTTCATAATATTGCAATGTTAACAGTGCAACACCACCTGGACAGACTCCTTTTTGATTAATGGCACTGTTAACCGACCGCCACACAGGCCCGTTCTGTTGATTACCGGAATACTAATTCCGGCAATGTCTCGACACCATCATGATGTTACAATTTGATTCCAGGCTGTGCCAGTAATGGCATTTAGAAGGTTCCAGCCCACGACCGCATGTGCATCCGCATGGTGGTATGCAAAATGTCGTGAAGACACCGAGGAAAATTGGGAAACTCCAGCGTGAAGTCGTGAAGTTGAAACACATCTTACCTGCGCTACATTTGAAGAACTCAACATGGTCTCCAGGAGCGACTGCATGCTGCTGATGACGATGGTTTAGTCCGGCGTGGATCAAAGTAGCGGTGGCAAACGTCGAGAGGGCGAAGGCGTGGGTAAGGCGCGATCGGGGGCGGAGAAGGGATGATCTTGGTACGGAGGGTGTGCTGCAGGTTTAGTGGCGAGGATAAGTAAAAGTTAGTTTTGGGGTATGTCGAACTGACTACTTGATGGGAATTTCAGTCTGGGGGTCATCCTTCTTACAATACCTTCCCTATTGTGATATTTCCCTTTAATGATCTAATCTCTTTGAATCCCACCATCCTTATCGTATGCCGATCTTTCTGTATACCTGATTTTTAATACTTCATTTGATCTACATTCCCTCTGACCAACTCAGGTGAACATTCATCAGACTTATCAGACAGAAATCTAATAAATTGTTGTATGTGCAAAAAAGTGACGTTCGAGCATGGCAGAGATTTTTATGGAAAGACAATTAGCAACCAATATAGAATGAACAGACAGGTACACAACAAGGTAAAGGATGCAAAAGAATGTAACGAGAAAACCAGCATACCTGCGCAACAGCGAAGTCAAGGTGGGACGTCAATTGTTTTTGAGTGTAGTAGTCGTAGCAGTTTGGCCACAAAAACAAGACACCGCAACTATGAGTGCAGAGCAATAGCAGATATACATACAAACAGAAAAGATTCGTCACGCGTACGTCCCTCATCAACGGCATCGGCCTGTTAGTGTCGATCTGAGGCCGCAAGGCGCCGGCGCGATTCCCCGGAGTTAAAATTGCCCAGGAAGTTGTTTTCCGTGGTGAGAGACCGTCCATCCTCGTACACCTGGATAAGGACAGCGGGTTGGTTGTCGGTGGCAGTGGAGAAGTTATTGGTACAGCATAAGGTCTAAAATAGAGGGAACTCACACCTGGCTCTCCTTTGTGGGAATGACCATGTCGCGGGGGATCAGCTTTGTGAAAATGTCACCAGTAGTTTCGATACCAAGGACGAGAGGGAAGACATCGACAAGAACGACGCAGGTCGGTGACGAGGACAATCTTCTGGGCAGTGTCGGCCAATTCGGAACATCATAAGCAACCTGACGACATACTTCATCCCTTTCGTCTCATTGGCTTGCTCCACGGGCTGCATGGTTGTCCTGAAGAGGTCCACGTGGAGTTCTTCGAATTTAGCGGGGGTAAGGGTTTCGGAGAAATCGTTACCGTCTTCGAAGGTCTTAAGTTTCATACTTTGCTGGCTAGACAGGGTGCGTTTCGCCTTCTCGACTTCACGTTTGAGTTTCCCGATTTTCCTCACAACAATTTGTATGCCACCAGGCGGTGGCCCGAATCCTTCTAAATGCTGTTATTGGGGACGGCGCCGGCGAGCTTTCGCCAGCGAGGAGCTGGGCGGAGTGTTAGTGTTCGTGGTAGATGAAGTATGAAACAGCGAAGGAGACATACCTCGATGGTTTGTGACTTCGAGGGTCTTAATGAAGGTGAGCATCTGAAAAGTGGGTAAGTTAATGTTGACGGGTGAAGAAAGATGGTCCAACCTTCCTGTGAAAGGAGATCTACGACCTGCTGAAAAGCCGATTGCTGGGGCATCGAGCACAACTGACGGCACGTCGAGACAGTCGAGCTAACACGCTGGCGGAGTTAGTAACCCGGTTTGGTCATCTGCCGGTATTAGTAATCCGGCACGGGAGATCGGCTGACCCTCTCGGTAACTATGTGGCGGTCGGCTAACAGTTCCATTGATCAAAAAGGAGTCTGTCGAGGGTGCTGCCGTAGGTCCATATGAACCATATCCGGCTCGTTGTACATTACCTTGGTTGTCAAGGTCCTTCGTTTGATTAAATTCTAATTAGACGTATCTCACCGGATCATCACCTTGTACATAGAGCCAAATACCCGAAACGGAACCCACCCCCAAACGCCGATGGTGCGCATGGACCCCAGTGAACAGTGAACCAGCGCCAGGTCCATATTCCCGCCACACACACTATCCGCCCACTTTCTCTCGCCGAATCGAAAATACCTTATCCGGATCCCTCCTACTCCGAGCTGCTACGTCACCCCGCCGACTCGGACAGTGTGCATCATTGGACCCCCAGTGTACTAGTGGCAGGACCAAATTCTCGTCACACCACCTGCCGACTTTCTCTCGCCGCACAAGTGTCATTACTCCCCGAAAACATCGTATCCTTGTGATTCACCCATCGTCCCCAGCTAAACGAAAGATCAGCAAGTAACTAACTCACTTGGTACACCCATCTCTCGTTTCAAAATACTCGGCGTAGTCCACAACTTGAATATCATCGATATATCATCACTTGATGCTGGGATGTGAAGCGGATGCGACAAGCAAGGTGTGCCACCGCTGCAGGCGGAGCTTCCCGAGTATTAAATTCATATTGAAAACCGTCTGATCTGACCATCTAATCGACACATGCTTCAGAATCAGACGGTTGTCACTGAAAACCGTGCGGCCGTGTATACTTATATGAAGCTTGATCTTGAGACAATGTGCTCCAATAAATACTGCAACATGAGATTTGTTCTACCATTCATACCATTGACAGGAAATCATTTCATATCCGAATCGGACTCGTCAGCGCATGGGGTGTATCCGTGTATGTGGCGTTCTTGTTTGCATCCGAAGGTCGGCTGACCATGATACTTCCAGTTAAGCATATGAGCGGGCCCGATGATCGCCGTCGAACAAGTTGACACATTCTGGATGAAACTTTTATTTGGATCGGATCCATCTCGATTTTCCAGTCATACCTGCAGTTTTTCTGGACCGCTTGTTCAATCTGGGTTACTTTAGAGTACCCTTCGGCCTGGGAAGTGCGGAGATCGTCACGACAACCCTCCCGATCGCGGAATGCAACCAATACTGGCAGTTCCTCCTCGCGCGGGGTATGATATGTGAGGGTCAAAGTTGAGGCCGTATGTCTTATCTCATTCATAGAATTCAAAGTTGTATCTGGTCCATTAGATAATAGTAGTAGGATTCTTCAATCTCAGCCGTGTGACGGGCGCCGTGCGCGCATGACTTAAGATGGCAGGTCGGTGGCTTGTTGTGAGCAGGGCAAAGGAGTGTTAGCCGAGATCGTGCCTCATCGCGGACGATGAAACTGCTGACAAAGGATTTAGGAACATGGATTTAGAACTAGAAGAGGGGGGTACCCTCGTCTAGATTAAAGTTTAGAAGAGAGTATGGTTTCAAAGTCCGATGACAGCTGCGATCCATTTGGTAACTGTCATCTCGGCTAACTCGCGTAACACGTCGCTTAACGATTTAGAAAATAATCTGCGTTTCTAAATCTTGCGGGAAGTCATCCATTGATGATAGCTGGAGTACCCAGGTCACAACCGCAGAACGACACGACGACAATCAATCTTCCTGCCTCTGCTACTCCCTTCACTAGGTCACGACGAAGTGAGGACCAACGCGGACGACAACTGCCACGAGAGGTAGATGCACGACGCACGACTGTTTTACAGGAGAACCATAACAATAAGGTAGGGGGTGTTCCGTTCTCCTGGAAAAGATAGTGACCGGCAGTCCGCAATTGCCTAAGGTCGTACCCGGGCTCGGCTTGAATTCGACCCTGTAGGGGAAGAGAGGAACCACTCTCTTCCCCGACTCGGCCTTAACTATGAAGACTCGATGACTGTTTTCAGCAGCTCGTGAATGGATACTAGCGGTAAGTAGTACGTACACAGGCATCATCCCATGATGTCCGGACCAGGAATCTATCCTACCATGACCGATGTTTGGCCGTTCAAATGTCCGAGAATCCGGAGCGAGACGATGCCATCAAAGTTGGCGCCGAAGTTATATCTGCTTACCGTGTATAAAGCACCAGACATCCAGGTGTGTCCCTCAGACCCTACACATGGCCGACGCTTTTGAACCAGCCCAGCTTTACAAGCAACCTACACCAAGTTTGGGGCGAGATGTACTGAAGTACTTTTCCTTCGAATATACCAACCTGAATTGCGGTAA
>Ga0307516_10006087_pt1 | contig 14242 bp, 23 predicted proteins | sample 19_EM_MG_FD_203310 | JGI IMG/M metagenome (GOLD analysis project Ga0307516, IMG submission 203310) | Populus trichocarpa ectomycorrhiza microbial communities from riparian zone in the Pacific Northwest, United States - 19_EM | ecosystem: Host-associated > Plants > Roots > Unclassified | place... | reverse complement strand
GAACTTGGCGATGCGAAGTGGTACTCGTCGAAGCAAGGATGTTCGACTGTGTGAGCATACCTCGACGGCTATGTTATAAGAGGCTGCTGGGAGGATAGTTCGGTGACTGTGATCCCAGTACCACAACCAGAGCCTAGGGCTGCAGCGACCGAGGAAGATTGGAATGAGAGCGTCTCTTCAAGACTCACCCCTCTTGAAGAGCAGGCTCTCCTAGAGAAAATGTCATCTTCCTCCCAGCCAAAAGATCTAGCATGGCGTCTCATATCGCGCCATGTAACAGCTGATCAGGCCTCCTCGCATGTCGACCTTTTGGAACCCGTTGTCCAGCTAGGACTGATACGTGCTGCTTTTGAAGGACAGTATGTGATTCAGGTAGGTTTCAACGAAACCATGTTACAACAGGAGACGCTCCTGGAAGAAATTCATCTTTTGCTGGATGGGAATCTACGACTACGCAAGAAAGATATCTGCAAGATCTTCGCACCGATCTTTGCTCCATTTCCAGGAATCGTCTTTACCCCCGGAGAGACTTTTTACATCCCAATCGATCCGCCTTCGCAAGGCATCCCCGGTCGCTGACTTGAGTTGCAAGGCTCATCTGGCAGCTCTGGGACGACGGCGGTTCAGGGTGCAGGCGCTTCCGAAGACACAAGAAGGGGCAGCGAGGGGAAGAAAAAGAGTGCCAAGGATGGCAATCGATCACACCGCAAAACTCCGGATAGGAGACCAAACCCGGGGGATAGTTCCAGTGGCGGTAGCTCCGGTGACGATGGTGACGATGACAAGGGCAAGAGAGGAAGTCATCATGACCCCCAAGGAAAGGGAAGACAACGTGGCCCCCGTGTTATCAATATTCCTTTCCAATCCACCCTTTTGACCACGAGACCCAACGGGGAAGATGATGAATATATCACTAGTGCTGGTTTTGACATCACGGTGCGGTTTTTTTGACGGATTCCGGTCCGGTTTACTGGAAGGTTATTTGTTAATGATAAGTCGCTGCAGGTCCACGAAGATCGGGCGTCTCGTCCAGCTGTTTCGCAATGGTGCGGGTCATGGTTTGAGGTCAAGACGACTGGGCTAGATCTTAGTTCAAGGTCTTCATGTCCGGCAAAAACCATGAGCCATGGTCTGGTATTTTCTCGAGATCGACCAGCACGTTGACCTGATAGACGAAATTAAAGAATATAGGTTTACTGCCTTTCGCCCAGGGGAACTGTATAGGGTAATAAATTTTTCGTTTGCCTTGCGAGTCCCGGGAACTGCGATCCGACGACCAAAGCAACGTCACTTCAAACTCTACTTCAGTCTTCTCTGTTTCGAACCCAAACATAGCCCCAGGATGAAGGTCATGATTGAAGATCCAGCTCTGGACGCGATCCGTGAAGAGGTCGTTGTGAGCATATTTCCATACCGCCGATAGACCTGGAACCGCCACCCCTGCCTCTCGGTCCGTAAGGGGTGTAACAATCCATCGGCTCGTATTCCTTTCCACTCCAGAAATCTTAGCTGCAGACACAATTAATTTTGCACCCAGATTCACGCCCAACGCCAGTGGTCCAGCAAATGATCGGCTGCCAGCATCTGTCGTCTTTCCCAAATCTGTCTCTTTGGATCGTAAAGGATAACTTTCCACTATCACCAGTTTTCCCTGTGGAAGCGCTTTTATCCTGGTTTGGACGAACGACAAGCAATAAGCTGGCTGGTTAACCTGATGAAGGAGGACCTTGATACCTCGAAATCTCCCATATTGTTGGGACGAACCACAGAAATTGTGCGACAATATCCAGAGAGTGGCCAGATGAAACGTGTTGTGTCGACGGATTGCAAATTCGACATCAAGATGGCAGTGGAAGGAAGAGTGAAGTTAACGGCTGAGGAGAGAACAGGTGTGACACCCGATGCTTTGCCACATTGTTGCGACACGTCGGAATGCTAAAGCTCATTTGCTATATGACAGGTCGCCAGTCGGTAGTGCTGCGGGTATCTCAGAAGGCCCCACAGTCACCAAGCACATCATCCTCAGGCTCTGCAGGATGTTCTGCATTTCCGACCCCTTTACCTACTCCGGAGCCACGGCCTGGCCCACAACCTGAAGGCGGTCTTCCATCGGATGGAACGCCTCCCGGTATGAGTTGATGGGAATGTTTTTATATTTATTTTTGAAGAACAGAGGAAAGGGTAGCGGCTAATGTCGCGGTTGGCAGCTGAGAATTTACCTGATACCTTGAGCACGGACGCCGGCGGGCCCCAAACCGGAAGACATGACTTGGAGGCACGTCGTGTCACGACCCGCGATTTCGACGCGTCCATTTGGCGACGACATGTCTCCTCTGCCTGCCCGGGGTAGGTATTTACTGTAGCCATCTCTATACTTACATATGTGTATACTCGTAGGCTCTCTTTCCCAAATCAATAAATATTTGACTCAAAGCCATGTCGGGTCACTCTCATAGTTACTTAGTCGCCGCTGATTGTTGCGTGAAGAAATGAGAGGGAACCTGAGGCGGCAGAGAGACCAGCACCTGTCGAAGAGTGCGAAAGCGTGACATGGGAGCACGTTATGTCACGACACGCGACGCGTCCATTTGGCGACATGTCCCCTCCTGCCAGCAACGCCGGGTCGCTCTCAGAGGAGGAGACATCCGACAGCGAAGACAGCAGTCAATCCGACCCTTCTACCCCCAAAAAGATATCCCAGACACTCGACAGCGAGGATAATAGTAAATCTAACTCTTCTATTCCGAAAAAGACGTCCCAGCGCTGTCCAACCGAAAACAGCCAGTCGGACGGGCTTTCTGCACTAACCGACCTCGATTATGATCCAGCAACCAAGTCCACGCCCCGTCCAACAAGTCAACCGCGTCCGTTCCCTCTCTCACCCCCACCACTAACACAGACGTTGGACGCATCCATCCTACCCGATCCCCCTTTGGACGACTGCACCTCAGATTCCGACGATCTTCCAACGGTCGTCGAGATGCTGGCAAAAATCCGCCCATCACAGAAGTCTGTTCGGGCCCGAAACTCCACACGCTCTCCCGCCAAGAACCCTGCATCTGCATCGAGCTCAAAGATGGATGTGGACCCTCGCACACCTACACGGCCACTCAAGCGCCAACCTACCGAGAGTCCTCGCATCCCCGATCTTCCCGCCACCAGCACACGAAAGGATTACAGTGTTGTCAAAACCCCGAGTGGTGAATACATTGAGATTCTAACCGATACTGAATCACCTCCCCCACCACCCCAAGGTATGCACAAAGGGCCGAAAGGACGATCTCTTTTTTGACCTCAATCGCAGCCGCAGCCGCACTCACAATCACACCCACAATCACCCATAGCCAACGACCGAAACCAATCTCCAAACAAAAGCGAAAGCGCACAGTCTCCGAATCCTCAACGACCGGACCTGGCCCTACCGAAGGTTCTTCCTCGGCAAATCTCAGGGCTTCTGCTTCCTCGCACTCCCGACTCTCGACAAAACGGACAAAACTCGAAACTACCGCTGTTGTTTACCGGAAACACCCAGTTCATTGGCAATTAGACGGTAACGTTCTTGTACAAGCTGGCCCAGTGCGCTTCAAACTTCAGCGCAGTCGCCTCGCACGCCAAAGCATCTGGTTTCGAGAGGCCTTCGTTAAAGCAGCAAACTTGAAAGCGGCAGCACCAGAAGACGACATTATTTTCTTAGATCCGAAGGAGGTTAAACTGAAAGATTTTGAGGTGTTGCTGGGCGCGCTAGATGACGCCATCTATGTGTTTCTTTCCTTTCTACTCTGTTTGTTGTTGAGCATATTGTCAGCTCGTTCGTTTATACCCAACCATCATTTCGCACCATGGCATCCATCTTACGCACTCGCTTTCCAAGCCTTCGAGGAATGGGCTATGCAATTCCTCCAGAACATGTGGTCCCAAGATCTCGACGATCTCACGACCGATCGGATCCCCTTCGCTACAGAAAGCATCATGCTCGCGCGGAGATGCAAGGTTCCGGGAGTCCTCAAACACGCAATGTACGAACTTGTGCGCCTCGAAGGATTTGGACAGAATGACCCCGACGATGAGGACGATCTCGAGGAGAAAGAAAAAAAAGACGAAAAGCATGGGCTCCCGACTTCCGTAGTGGCTGCGTTGGTCAGAGGGAGGGAGAAGCTCACGAGTATGTGGATGTTGTCGGCCGCTCCTTTGTCGAAGAACTTTGAGCATTGCGTTGGCGAGACTGGCGCCCCTACTCCCTCTGGTGAAGACGCTTGTCCAGGTAAAAGCACCGACTCGGAAGCACTCCCGACTCCAACTTCTTCTGAACCTTCTGAACCCCCGAATATATGCACGACGCTTAGCCCTTCGCTTTCCATCCAAGCATATACGAAAATTGTCCATGTGTCAGGGATCTTCGAAGACTTCCATGCCGACCCCTTGTGTGGGCTCCAAGCGCTCATCGACGCGCCATGGGTCGAAGAGGGGTTTTGCGACGCTTGTGTCAAACATCGACAGACAATTTGGGGAAGAGAGCAAGAACGAGCTTGGGAAAATCTGGCAATTTGGTTCGGATTGAACGAAGGGACCTAGCCAATGCATCAAGCACTTGCAGTGTAATTGACGGATACTTCAGAATGGTGAATGATGATGTTATTGACAGACCACAGCGTCATATTACTTGAGCTCTTTGTCATGCCGGCAGGTAAAGACTGTCCTTCAGCATGTTCATCATCTTCTCCATCGAGTCGACACGAATAGGATCAGGGATATCATCAAAGAGCACCTCAAATTGGACGGTCTTGTCCCTCTTCTTTCGGTAGCTAGTGACCTCATACATACTGGACTCGTCTGGCATTTCAGGCGAAAGAATGAACTGCTTTGCGTGCAGGTTCTTTGGGTCCTGGAACAGCTCGAGCTCTTCGGCGGTAATAGGTCTCGGGTCGACTGATCGTTTGAGCAGGGGCGGCTCCGTCTTGTGTGCAATTGGGATGGTGGGAGTAGGGAATGGGATCCCCCTATAAATCATTGATACAGTGCAGTGGACAGGCCAGTCGAATTACTCACCGAAATTGAAGTTCATGATGTCGCTTTGCGATCGCCAACCCGATGTGTTGAGGTTGCGAACTGACCTTGCAACATACGAGACATGCGAGAGCCCTATATGCCGTGTACATTATTTTGACGCGACTGAGTATATCAGATGATTTGCAAAACCGGGCCCGATGGTTACGGAAGACTCAACTCATCAAAATTCTGCGGCACGATATCGCATTGAACCTCGCAATTCGCAAGATACTCATCGACTTTATCAGGTGCGGGTAGCCAAGCTTGACCGGGTGTAGCAGCAAGTGGCGACTGCTGAAATTGCGCCAAAGCTGCCTCGAATGAGGGTTGGTCTTCTATCATGATTTCGCGCTGCTCGGGCCCAATCGTTTCGTATCGGACCTGCTCTTGCGCCATGCATTCGACGAACTCGGCCGCTTCAGGAGTGAGAGGCGTCGTGCTGGAAAGAGACATCTAGAGAGTCTGGGTCCGAAGTGGAATTGGCAGACTTATATCCGTTGTCATCTGAGACCGGTGCACCCCTTGCAGGGATAGGATGGTAGAATAACCCCCTTTACAAAGTATTGACGTTTTCTGGGGCGTGATGGAAGTAAGGGACGAGAATAAACTTCTCCGTGGCGGCGTGTCGATTTCATTGAAGGCTCGGTCGGCGCGGCTACGGAATAGATTGGTGGGGTTCGGCTGGGCTGAAGTTGTGCTGATGCGCAATGGTCTAACGCAGATCTACATAGTGAGCAGTTCGTCCTTGTGAACCGGTGGTCAATGGTAATAAGATAGTTAGTACCGTGCGAGAACATGTCAGCTACCAGACGTAATTTTATTAAACGATGAAATGGGGTTTCGATGAGAAAGCTTGACCCATTGGTACTCAGTACTCATCTGTTATTCCAGATACCGGATGAAAAACTTGAGAAAGGTACATGTTAGCACAACATTACAAGAAAAAGGTATATCAGCCTTCGATCCTACGAATCATCCGTTTCTCCCTGTCCCCAACCACTTTGGCCAAACCCTCATTCTCCAACCCTTTGACAACCTCCGAAAACTCGGCCGCATCAACCTTGATGCTGCTCTGTTCCCCCAACATCCGCATCGCATCCGCCCACTTGATCCCTCTCGCCCCTCCAGCCCCATCCAAAATGCCCAACACCCCCTTCCTCATATCATCCCTCAACTTCCTCTGACCTTGCCCAGTCCCCGTGTTCAACAACCCAATATCAATCTTCCCTGTTCTCGGATCCATCGCGCTCGTCCTGATCGCCTCCCGCATCAACCGACACGCTTCCTTCACATCGCACAACTCCACAAATTCAGAGAAACGCATCCGCGCATGGGCCTCAGAGAGCCGGATCATGCTTTCGAGTTGTCGAGTCGTCGCCGTGATCCGCTTCTCACTCGCGCGCGGGTCGTCGCCCATGTTGCGCATTTCGACGTAAGATTTGACGAGCTCTGTGCCGGCCTCTTCGGTGATGACAGGATGGATCTTTGAGCGCGCGTAATCAACGTAGGCGGAGAGTTCGTGCAGAGGCTGCAACGAGAGAACTGTTTAGTGTCTTGTAGGTGAGTAGATGAAATGCTCGTACCAGAATGTCTTCGTCATCTCTAGCTGGTGCGTCTTCAAGGTACAGTCCTACAAGGTGCTGAGCGAGCTTGCGATCCATCCCCTCGTCCACCTGGTCAAGGACAAGATAGAGGAGATCAAAACGGGAGATGAGCGTAGGTGGTAGGTCTATATTTCGCGTAATGGGCAGTTCGACATCGTATTTGGAGCCAACGGGATTGGCAGCTGCAAGGATGGATGTTCGCGCATTCAAAGTCGTAATAATTCCGGCTTTGGCAATTGAGACGGTTTGTTGTTCCTGATGAAAATGATTTAGAGCATCGAAAAAGAGAGATACTCGAGGAACTCTACCATGACTTCATGCAAAACACTTCGTGTCGCGTCAGACATCTTGTCGAACTCATCGATACAACACACGCCACCATCACTCAGAACAAGAGCACCGCTGATAACAAGGTGAGACCCACAATCAACCAAATTATTATGACACCCAAACCTTTCAAGGACCAGTTGTTTGGAGTCGGGATCACGGGTGACATAGGCAGTCAGACCAACAGCAGATGAGCCTTTTCCAGACGTATAGACACCTCGCGGTGCAATCTTGTGGACATACTAGACGAAAAATTATATCGAGAGCGGTGGTGTCATATGATAAAGGCGACGTTACCTGCAAGAGTTGAGATTTGCTTGTTCCGGGATCTCCAACAAGTAGAACATTGATATCGCCTCTGTATCGAGGCCCGCCTCCGCCTCCGCCGCGCGCAATACTCTTATTAGTACCACCAAACAGCTGAAGCAAAATTCCCTTCTTCACATCATCCATCTCCCAAATTGACGGAGCGAGCGCCCGAGCAAGCAGTTCATAAATATCAGGTCTTGTGCTCAACGCCCGAAGCTTTGTCTCTAATTCTGCCTTGCGGGTTTGTCGTTTTTCGCTGCCAGCAGCACCATTCTCCTCTTCTTGGTCTGCTCCATCACCAACGCCAGGAAGGCGATCGCCGCCCGCAGGTCGGGTGCTGCGGTCGAATCTAAGGGTACCCCCACCCCCGAGTTTGATGTGTACGACGTCGAGGTATGTCTTGAACAGACTCTTCATGGTTCGCTGGCGTGGATTGACACGTACAGGGATGCTTCTAAATATCCCGGAAACCACCACTCGGTCACCCGGCTTCGAAACGTCGACCAATTCGTCGTACACGCTCAGCGAGACGGTATGTGGGGTTTGGCCATCCGGAACGGCATCTGGTGTTTCCTGTAGACGGATGACTTGTCTGTCGGCGAATTCACAACGGTTGTGCACAAGTGTCATCGTGCCAACGGAGGCGCAGACGTCTCGTGGGCATTTGGCAGGTTCTTCGATCTTTCCGCGGTCGATTTCGACTTGGACGGTGTGTGAGCAGGTTAGGCATCTGAAGAAGGCAACTTTCATGTCGGGTATAACGGGTGTGGCTCGGATGACGAGCCCTTTTATGCAGACTAATTTATCGGTATCTGGAGAGGAATTCATTGAGTCGAGGGTGAATGGGGAAGAAAATCAATGTACCCGTTGGGTTTAGATCTCTCATATTCACGGCTGACAACCCAAAAGGCCGGACTTTGTAAACCCGCCCCATGATTTCAGCAATCTCCTCGTCTCCATCGGCTCCTTCCATACCATCCAGGCCTTCCTGCTGGTCTACATCAGCAACTTCCAGCATGAGATCCTTCAAAACTTGATCCATAGCAGGTATAACTTCTTGAGGGTATCGATAAAGTTGTCCATGTAGCTTTTTTGACGGAGGGTAAGCGAGTAGATTGACCATATCCAAATTCAGATTCGTATCGCCCATCTGTCGCATGCGACGCAAGTAGGTTTCATAAAGGAGGACTTCACCTTCCTCGGGTGCGGCGAAAACGCGGGTACGAAGGCCCAGCTCACGATCGTGGGCTACACGATATTTTGGCTTGAAGCCCTTGAGAAAGTCTCGGAAAATCTTCATAGTCTCTGCGAGGTTGACGGTGGTTCCCCAGATGGCACGAATCTCGTCTGGTTCATCGGATGGGGCGGCCGATGCCGAGAGGAGTGGAGCAGAAGAGAGAGGCACGTCTAAATGCGTCGCATCGGAATCGAGATTGTATCGATTGCGGTTGGCAGTGTAGTCGAGGCGCTGTGGGGCCCCTCTGCTAGGTGTCAGGGAAAGGGAAGAATGAATGTCTCCGCGACGGTTTTTGGGAGTTCTTGTGGCCGCTGGGCTTCTGCAAGTTTTGAGACGATGTTGGCATTGAAGATGAGGAGCAATGATTAGTTCACGCACGACGGAAAATCCAATGGGTCGGAGTCTGGAGGACGCTCAGAATGGGTTTCGACGCGTCTTCGAGGTGTCCTAGTTGGTGAGGAGCTAGGAAATGCCAATGGGGAACTCGACGACGCATCTCCTGGCAAAAGGATTAGATTCCTAGTGACGGATTAGAGGAGCAACACCCACCAGCGAATAACGGCGGTTTTCTGGGGGTACTCAGACCAACCGCTCTCCTTGCTGCTAGCCCTCTCATCGGAGAGCTTCCATAGACATCTGAGCCCAAGGGCCGCGCAGGGGTACCGGAAACGGATGGAGTGGGAGGAGGGTGAAAAAGTGGTGTGCCCCTGCGTGGCGGAGCGCCCGGGAACGATTCTGCAGTGTTTTCCTCCATATCCATATCCGCGTCCGAGTCAGGGAAGTCGATAGCGGGTGGGGAGGACGGGGGCGCGGACATCTTGGTCGTTGAAAGATTACAATAATCGCGAGGACGCGTCGCGTACTCGGCTTAGGGCAGGTTGCAAACCGTCCACGTGACAAGTCGCGAAGTTCTACTTACTACGACGAGACGCGAACGAGGTCAGTACTGACTGTGTGGTTCAGCATATCCCTCACTCATTCTACTGAGTAGCACTCCATTCGGTCCCGCTACGCATTAATCAACAACGGAGCAGAGCCTTGGAAAGGTATTTGATTTTGGGGAGTGATTATTTATTGATAGACGCGATGCAACACTTCACTCTTTGTCACGCGGGTATGTAAAGACTGTCCTTGACCATGGCCATCATGTCCTCCAAGTTGATGCGGTGTAGGATCCATGCAATCACCGTCGAAGAGCACCTCAAGTTGAACAGTTTTGTCCCTCTTCTTGCGGTAGCCAATGACCTCATATATCTCAGAACCTTCCGTGTCAGGCCAAAGAACGAACTGCTTTCCGTGCAGGTTGTCCGGGTTTTGAAACTCCTCGAGCTCTGCAGTGGTAATGGGTCTCGGGTCGACTGATCGTTTGAACAGGGGGGGTGGGGGAGTCTTGTTTGCAATCGGAATGGTGGGAGTAGAGTAGGGCGACGATCTATAACTCGTTGATAAGCTGTGGTGTAGTGAATAGGCTAGGTAGTTGGATTACGACTAACGCTACCTGCAGTTCGTGATGTCTGGTTATGATCGCGAGCTGGATCTGATCAGGTTGGGGCCCGAACTTGAACTGAGTGAGATATACAAGAGCCCCATGTGCCATGTGCATTATTTTGACGCGACTGGGGATGTCAGATGATGGGAAAATTTAAAGGGCGTTTTACGGAAGACTCAACCTATCAAAGTTTTGCAGCGCGAATTGCATTGAACATTGCAATCCGCAAGATACTCGTCAACTTTATCAGGTGATGGTTGCCAGATTTGGCCAGGTGGAGTAAACTCCATAGATCACGCCCAAGCTGCATTGAATCCAGGTTGGTCTTGTCTCAAAATTTCGCGCTGCTCGAACCGAATTGTCTCGTATCTGAGCTGATCTTGCGCCATGTAGATGAACTCGAGAATTTCCGGGGTGTGAAGCATCGCGATGGGTAAAGGAGACATAGACTCAGAGTTGAACGTTGAACCCCTATCACTCGGACGCGTCGCGTCTGTACAGTACTCGCTTAGCAAATCCTCCACGTGACAGTCGCGTTCTTTCATGAGCGGCATAAACATAGACGACGAGAACGAGGTGTGTGCTTCAACATATCCCTCACTCACATTCCACTGAGTAGGACAGACAGTCTTCTACATTCCATTCGCAGGTCTCGTTGCGCATTGATCGACCACCGAGTAAACCTCTGATGCACATACTATAGGCGACGAGAACCTTGACAAGAATGACTTGATACCCCTTCCTGAGTCGCTTCATGCGGAACGAGATCTCGCCAAGCATGAATATCTCCGAATTGAAGCATACAAAATAGCATGGAGAAAGTGTTTTGAGCGTGTAAAAGTATGTGTTTCTTTTCATGACATTCGACATTTTTCTTACGACTTACGTATGCAAGTCGATAATCCGATCTCTACATGCTCCACTGGTAGCAGATATTGTTCATTCTGTTCAAGCCTCGTATGAAAATCTTCTACCTGGGTTACCCTATCCTGAACTTCCCGTCATTTGCATCAAAGGTGAATACTTTTCAAACATTTAAAGCACTTTAGCCCTGCCCCTGAACTGATCCTCGTAGATCCACTCTCCAGCACGACTTTCATGCGTGACATAACATCCCAACTCGACTCATCCGATCTCGGCAACGACACCTTATTTGACATACCCTCCTTTACCGCACACCTGTATCCAACCGACTGCATCAATATCGCGTCCGCCATGAAGACCATGATTACAGGTTTTACAGACAGGCCACATATACTAGAATCAGGTGCGATTGTACTTGGTCTATATCTGGGTTTCCTTCTAATCGCAGCCATAGTCAAGGGCCGAGCTGCGGTGTCACTGGCAAATTATGACATAGGAACGCTCTGTGCTTGGTATCTTGCTGTTTGGGCAACGTATGGTGAGCAGTCCTCGGTTTACAGGAATCGTTAAACCAAGGTTGTTTCATGTCAGAGCTGCAGGAGGGCTTCCATCTCAAACTGGTTGTAATCCTCCACGATTTCGAACAGTTTGATCCACTTGTTATTCAAGACATGTTCAGCATCTCAAGGTCTGTTTTTTCAATCTCTTGTCCGTCATGTGTTCTGACCAATTTTCTCTAGCCTCTACGTGTCGCGCCTGCCATTGGTTTTCATCTTATGCTTATCTTCTCCCTCATCTCCGTCGTACCTTCACAATACTTATTCTCGGTCGACACTGGCCCTGCTCCGAATCCGAACCTTCGTCGCGCCGTCGGGTCCCCAAGTCTCGGAGGAAATTTTGCTCAGGGTGCATACTTTTTTATATCATCGTCATCAATTTACTTTTGAGTGTGTAGACATTCTTTGATGTCGAGTTTAGGCCAGATATCATGATCGGTCCTGAGGTGTTGCTTTACCTCACGGATTATTTTACGCGCCAGAACGCATCGCTGGATGGGCTCCTTACGATTCTCCATGCAAGTCCGAACAACCTTTTGCTTTTGACTATCAATCATGAGCATTCTAGCTCGCACATTTGAAGCATTTCTCGGGGGAGCCGCTTACTCTCTTAGTTCAATCTACTCCTTCACCTGAAATTCTTACACAATCAAGTGCCCTGCCTTTCGTGGATTCGCTCGTTGCAAGGCTGCAATCCACCCAACATCCCAACTCGCTTACGCCGGCAGATATGGGGAAACGAAACTCACCAGCGATTGTGGCTGCCGCCATCGACGATGCCCGAACTAACTTTCGGTCGCGAGTCACACGTCTTCGCCTAGGATTTGGCATCGTCAAGCTCATACAGGAATTTCTTACGACCGAAGGTTACAAAGGTCTAGGCTGGAACAACGAACGAGGGGTCCCCGTGTTGGATGTCTTTGTTGACGTCCTCCGTAGTACTTTCGATCCCGAAATCAAGGCCCTTGGAGGCATCGTCAGGTATGGTGGTTTTTCCCGTCGGCCTTTTTAAGCGCTTCTTATTCAATGATCGTAGGAAGCTTAGGATGAGTCGATTGAGCAATCTTCTCGAGAAACTCGATGCAAATTTCAACTCGATGTCAACCGAAATACGTTGTGGGGAGGAAGCAGCGCGGGAGAAAGTTCTTCTACTCTTGAATGCATTGCCGCGGCATCTCGATGACAGACCCAACCCAGCAGCAGATGTTGAGCTGAAGAACACTTTTGCAGACTGGCTGGTTGGATATTTGAAGTTGGTCCTCATTCGTTCGCCCGACCACTTTACGTTGCTTAATAACCCTCTAGAGGCCTTATAGTACCGTTAGAGGAGGCACCCCTCTGGGACATTTGGTACACCGGTCGGACACAGTTCCCTTCAGATGTGAGCGGCATCTTTTTGACTTATCAGCTGTCTAAAGTACGGTCATGCAGCTTATCAACCCATCCATGCGTACTTCCGTCGTTTCTGGCTTGCTCCTCCCACATGAATATGCTGAGCCGACAGAGGACGACGAAGACAGCCAAGTCGGTTTCTCCCTTTGGGAGCATCCAGACACGAGTATCCTGTTCCGACGCTATCTGGACAGTGGCAAGATGATTAATGTTTATGATTGGTTCGAGTCTTTCTGCTCGGTGCTCGAGACGCAGCGGAACAATTTGAAGAAAAGGGAGGACTTGAAGAGGAAGAAGCAGCATGCATCTCCATCCAAGCGCGGCAAAAGGGGAAGAGGAAAACCAAGCCAGAAGGTCGAGGAGGTTGACAATGGCGATGAAGATGAAGATGAAGATGCGTTCAAACTCCAGATACAGGCGAGGTTCATGAGGGCGTTGCATGAGCTGGATTACCTTGGGTTCGTCAAGCATACGGGACGGAAGGCTGATCATGTCTTGAGGACGGCATTTGATATCGGCGAATAACAAGGTCCCTTATACTTTATGGAACTGATTTTGTCAGGTTCGAATGGAATCAAATGCCTGCAATCGACGAGTAGGCCATGTTGGTCATGAATATTTGAACGGCCGATTATTAGATCGTTGATAAGTCGACAGTCTCAGTAACGCCACCCGCACTCATCTCCCGGATTCGACCTTTATCTCTTTCTCGTCCTTGACCATGTGAATGAAGGCCTGGATCGCATGCTCCCTCAGCACCTTGTGAAGATACACCCAAAGAGATGGATAATTCGTACATAGGAAAGGCTGATACGTCCTTTTTGATTTGAGATAATGGTGTACTGAAATAATAAGCTTCAAACGGCACATTTCATGTGAGTTCCGCGTCGGGAAATACAATTGCTGCTCCCATTGAAAAGAGTTCAACCTCCAAAGTTGGCGTTAGAATGAGAAAAACGCCGTCCAGGACCGCAATAGTCTCCATTCCTGTTGATAAATTAAGACCGAAAGTGTTCCAGGATTGACTTGCGTTAACCCCCATACGAGATATGGATGGTCCGGGCTATCAGAAAAGGTCTGCCGCTGTATTACCTCACAGATAGTATTCAGTTATGTAACAGCTCTCTTTTCAATTCTTCCTCCTGAGTGCCAGACGGTTTCAAATTATGATAGCGAGGAACTGCGCGAGATGCTCCTGAACCCATGGGTACAAACATAACGTGAGGGCACATGTATGCAAAGCAGCTAAGGACATGCGGAGCAGGAACTGAGGGAGAATGAAGCTCTTTGAAGCGTTCCTTTTCTTGTTCTTGTGGATTAATTCTGTAAATTAACAGGCGTCTGCGCCTGGCCAATAGTCCCCGCCCGTCCAAACTTTGTAAACCGGGTCCCATTTACGGCAACCGACTGGAACCAC
>Ga0307516_10006086_pt1 | contig 14244 bp, 8 predicted proteins | sample 19_EM_MG_FD_203310 | JGI IMG/M metagenome (GOLD analysis project Ga0307516, IMG submission 203310) | Populus trichocarpa ectomycorrhiza microbial communities from riparian zone in the Pacific Northwest, United States - 19_EM | ecosystem: Host-associated > Plants > Roots > Unclassified | place... | reverse complement strand
AACTGTATCCAACTGTTTAGATTCAATTTGATAATAATTTTTTAAAAAGATTTCCAAGATTTTGAACTTTACTTTCTTTCTTCCTTTATTTTTATTTTTGTTTTTGTTAAAACGTCACTCTAATCTAATTCCTATAGCATCTAGATGTTAGAAGTATACGTGTTAAAAAAAAAAAAAAACCTTAACCAATCAAATTTCACAATGTGTCATTTTAATTTTATTTTTACATAAAAAATAAAACTAAAATAAATAACATGGAAAATAAGTTATGTTTCATATATTTCTTGGTTAATCTTTGACATGTGGAATGAGATGAGATATTTAAAATATTTTATCAGAAATACAAGATCTCACAAATAAAGATGAAGCAATATATAAAATAATATAATATGGTATTAGCAAAAGACTAGAGTGCCTCTACAAATCTTTATAAATAAATGGTCTCATCTTAAACAAAAAAAAAAAGATTTTAAGAGATAAATTTTTTTTCAAGACAAGCTCTTCATGTAAGGAAGTTCTCTAAAAAACTCTCAAACTTTCTTCATCCATGCTTGAGGTCTACAAAGAACGAAACTCTTTTGAATCAAGCTTAAACGCCTCATAAGAGTTTTTCAACAAAAATCTTCTTCAAGACAATCTATTCAAGCAAGGAAACTCTTTTGAAAGCTCTCGAGCCTCCTTCATCCATGCTTGAAGTTTATAAGGAACGAAACTCTATTGGATCAAGTCTAAACGTCCTATAAGAGTTCTTCAACAACACTTGAAAGATAAATCAAAGGTACTCTTCAAAGCATTAAATCACCAAATCTCGCTCTACAATACATGCCTAAATTTGTGTTCTAGTAAAGCACAAATCTAGGCTTGGTTTCACAAATAAATCAAGTTATCATAAATCAAATTCAATGGAAGAATAAAATGATTGTTTATTCATTTGTATTTAAAATAGAGATTATACCCATTCATATATTTTAATAAAATTTAATATATGTACATGTGTGCTTGTTTAATTTCAGGTACTCAAAATTATGTTTATAAATATTTGGTGACTCTACTAGGAAAATCTCTACCTCTCATCACTTCCCTTCAACAAAGAATTTCCAACATCTCTACCTCTCAATGGAAACCAGGAAGAACATGACCACAATTGTTGCTTCCAAAGACTACACGACTATTAATTCAAGTCATTTGATACTCTGTTAAAGATTCTCCAACCTCGTCTCTAAAAAAAATCCATCATTGAGTTATATGAGAAAATGCAGTTGATTCTCAACCCAATAAGGACAATGAATACACAAAGGGAAAGAGAGCTCGCTACTCGAAGATTGAAATTATAAGTAACTCCACCTCAAAATTCAAGTGGGGCACATGACTTTTCATCGACCCTCAAGGTGACTACTTTGATAATTAACTTGTGGAGACTTTTCCATGACAACTAACATCTTCAAGAAAGGCTTCAAGTTTTGTTACCATGTCAGTGATGACAACTAAGACTATATCTTTGGCAGAGCAAGTGGCTAACTTGGCAACACTTGTCGAGGGGCTTTCAACTTCACTCAAAGTAAACAATTAAGAGATAGTGAAATTGATGAACAAGGCATAAATGAGGGAGGCCAAACTTTGGTTATTAAGGTTTTGTAAAAAGATCACTTGGATGTTGTTGAGGATTCTACAATTAGAGCTATAAGGAATATCTGTGGTATTAGATCTTTACCATAAATCAAGTGAAAGAGCTTATCAAGGAGGTTATTATGGAGCAAGTAGAAAGTTCAATTTAACCTTCGTATTTTTATACGAAGCTATACAACCGAAGGATTGACCTATTAAGAATAGTTAGGAACAATTAGAATATGAGTTGCTTAACCGCTTCTACAGCACTAATTGTGTGGTCACCATGATTGAACTCACCAATACGTGTTAATGAGCAGAAGAGCCTGTAATCGACTACATTCATCGGTAGAGAAATCTTAGCCTCAATTATAAGAATTGACTTATCGAAGCTTTTACTTTAGATATATGCATTTAAAGGATGTATTGGGGACTACACTACATTTTACAAGGCATCAAACCTAAGTCTTTTGAAGAATTGGCTACTCGAGCACACGACATGGGCTTAGCATTGTTACAGTCGAAAACTCATCATTATTTATGCAAAAGCCTAAAGGTTATGAATTCTCATAAGTAACACAACCATTGGGAATTGGTTCATTAAATATAACACCAGTTGAGAAACAGTTCATTAAGTTCCATAACCATTAAGAAATGGTTTGTCGAGCACAATGAACATTGAGAAACGGTTTGCCAAACACAACAACCATTAAGAAATAGTTTTTCAAGCACCATAACCATTGAGAAACCATTCTTTGAGCTCTATGACCGTTGAGAAATAGTTCTTTGAGCTCCACAATCGCTGAGAAATAGTTCTTCAAGCTCCATGACCATTGAGATATAGCTTGTCAAGCACTAAAATAATTGAGTAACAATTCCTAAAAGCCATAATTGTTGAGAAATGGTTCACATACCAAACTTCAAAAGCAACAACTATTGAGAAATAGTTCACGCATGAAATCCTATGAAAAAGCCAATAATTGTTGAGAAATGGTTAACACCAAACACTTTGAAAAATTATAATCACCAAAGCAACTTATATGGAACCTCAAGTCAAGATGGTCAAACCATATTTAAGTTCCAAAATAATGTTTTAAAGAAACATTGAATATTACAAAAATGAAAATTAAAAAAAAAAACAAAAACATGAATCTTGATATAAAAACCAAAATGTCTAAATGTATGACAAATGCTTTTTTTTTTAATAGGAAAAAATCTATAACTATTGATATGGTGGCTAACTATGGATTTGGTGTCTAGACAAAACATCAATGATATTATCGTAATTTGAATAGATGGTCTTCATGAAAGTTGTAGATAATTGTCTCATCTTTCCAAAAAGAAGGGGTTGATTTGGGAAACTAGAACTCCAAATATAGGCTGAACACCAAATAATATTTGGACTGCAGGATAGATTTGATCAGACTTCTTTTTTGTTTCTAAGATTTGAACTTAAAAACAAGAATATTGAGTCTTGGGCTCTTCATGAATGTTTTAGGCCTATATCTTACCTTTCCATCAAGCTAAACCACACCTAAATTCGAGGTTGGTAGATCGAATTATAACCTAAAAACCAAATGGTGTTCCAGTTTGAATAAAACCAATCCAACTAGGATTTCTTCTCTAATCCTAGCCCTTTTTTTGTCTCTTCACATAAACCTTATTTTCAATAATTAGACACATGAATCAGTTCTCTAAATTGTGAGATATGCCTACTTTACAAACCTACATTTAAAACTAAACATATACCATAAATTAAAGATATCTTATATTATAAGAATTGTTATTATAAAACGTGTTTAAGTCAGGGAATGTAATGATACTTTAAATGTAATATGTTGATATAAAACCTTAATAAAATACACTTTTAAGTACTTATCACACCCCTGAACCTGCTTATTACTAGTCCCTAGTAATTGAAACATTAAAATAGAAAAACAATTATAGAATCTAAAACCAAGACATTCATCATTTTACTTCCACTAATCAATCCAACTAAACAATATTAGATTTATATTTCTACTATATAAACAAAATTTGTTCTAATATTTTTCTAAGGTTAACTTCATTTGGTGTGTGTGTGTGTGTGTGTGTGTGTGTGTATTCTTTTCTCATTTTTTTTAATATCATAACTTAAAAAACAACACAATGCATCTTTAACACTTGTAACGAGCTTTGGGCTAATAACTCTTAGACAAGTTGGCCTTAAGGCATCAGGTGTTGAGACACCCCTACGAGCTTAGTAACTTGGGTTACAAATATTTAAATGTAGATAGTGCAATGTTTGATTCCCTTAAGCTTTCTCCTCGATCTACTTTCTCCTCGATCTATATGACAAGCTTTGGACCAATAACTCTCAGGTCAGTTAACTTTAGGGTATTAGGTATTAAGACATTCCTTCAAGCTTAACTACTTAGGTTAAGGAGGCTACAAAACCGAATTTATCTACATATTTATTGATTTATTTTATTATTATTGATATTATATATAACTACCTGGCTTTTTCAAAGCCAAAATTGATGGATTTTTTTTATAAGTCATCAGGTTCTGAATGTAAAATCACTATATCATTCTGTAGATGTATAATTGCATTCCATTCATTAATAAGACACAATCCACGTAGGATAACATAAATCAACATTCCCATAAAATGGATTCTCAATACACATGCCCATAATATTATATTTTCATACTCATAGGTTTACATTACATCATGTTGACATACTCATAAATTCACATTCTTATTCTAGTCTCGTTATCATCACGAGTTCAGACAAGAGTGTCGAACGACAAGTTACACAACTAGTACTTTCATTTATCATGACCATATATAATTTCACAACATAACATTCTCATAAGAAGAATACCACATATGTATATTCATACACATCATATCTACATATTCGCACATACAAATCCATGTTCCATTTAAATTTTTCATTACAAGTCTTTACAAAAGGGGTTGGACGACTAATTGAGTGATTAACACGTCTGTTCATATAGAATTCATATCACCCATATCACCCATAACATGCGAATATATAGTTCTTTTCAAAATGTGTGAGCCGCGAAATGGATTTTCTGACGCACCATGTTGGTATGATGTTCTTGTTACAGCACAAGGTAATTTCAAACATTATAAGCAATTTAAAAACATAATAAAGCAGTATTAACGTTACATTTCATTCATGGACCAAAAGAGCATAATTCTTTCATTTCTCCTTACTTACGTAAATACCACCCTTAATAATTCGTCAATTACCGAGGCTAATTACAATACTCAAACCTGGTCATCGATCTTGAATATCGTTAGCCGAACTAACATTATTCTCTGTTTAAAGCATAACAATCATTGTTCTTTCATATACTTGGTATATTTAAAATACAGTACACATGAAGGCATCAATTCTTGAAACTAACTCATAACTCCTAAATACGGCTATCCTCTTAGGACGTCATTAGTCAAAACCAATTGTTTATTCATCTCGGTCATCCCCTTAGGATGCCATTAGCCGAAGCTAATCATTTACTCATCCTGGTCGTTCATCCTGGTGATTCACTTAGGATGTCATTAGTCGAAACTAATCATCAATCATAACCTAGTCATCCACTTAGGATGCTTTAGCCTAAACTAATCATCAATCACAACTTGGTCATCCATCTTGGATGCCAATAGCCGTAGCTAATCATAAAACACGACCCGATCATCCTTCTAGGATGCCATTAGCTGAAGCTAATCATTAACCAATCAAACGTTTGATATGCGATTTATGAAATCACTATAACATGATAATGTATCCTTTATAATGCTCATTCAAATGATTCATACAATTTGACATTCATTATAACATAATAGTAAACCCTTCATAATACTTGTTCAGACGTTCCGTAATAGCTTAACATTTAGTATACATAATAATAGATCATTTGTAATGCAAACAAACATTTCGTGTAAACACCGAAAAAAGAAGGAAAAGCCAGAAATAACTCTACCGTCATTGTCGATTTCTGAATTGGCAAGGACAAAGTTTTTGTTGTCAATTTTTGAATCGGCAGCAATACTGTAAAACCCAACAAAAATTAGTGTTGGACCGGCCTATCCTATGGAAGAACTAGAATAGAAACCAGCGTAGAATAACTCACAAGAGGGATAGGAATCCAAGATATCAACCACCCAAACACCTCCCCTTTCATTTAAGAGGGGGTATAAATGCAAAGAGAGAGGGAGGGTGACCTTTTCTCTTTCATAAATGGGCAGCCAACAGCCCTAGACTGCAGCGATCTCTCTCTTTCCCAAAGCGAAACTAGCCAGCTGCATGCGGCAGACCCTCTCTCTCTTCCCAAAGAGAAGACCCCCAACCCAGCTGAATGCATCCCTCTTGAACCCTATAATGGAAAAGAGAGTTAAAGAGTACCAAAAAATGGTTGAAACCATGACAAGCGAGGCTGTGTAAAGGCCGGCTGGTGCAACTATAGAAGGAAGGAGGGACAAACCAAAACTAGAGAGGAAAAAGAAGCAGAAAACCGTGGGTAGAGGGGGGAGAAAAACTTGTTAAATCCCTTCCTAAAACTACTGAAAATAGTAAGGTATGAACCAAATCTTTTCTCCACTTATTCTTTAGAACTTAGAACCGAAAAAAAAAGACCCTAAGAAAATGACCTAGAACTTCTAGCTAGTTGTGAAGGAAACCGAAACTAACTAAAAGGACAAGAAAACAGGGATGAATGTGGGCCAAATTTCCAGAACAATTAACACAAAAAAATGAATAGATTGAATGGACAAAACTTGGTAAAGGGTCGACTATAACTGAAGGGCTGGTCAGATTGCATGCTGGAACTGAAATGCATGTAGATGTTCATACTTGAAAATTGTATGATTCTGCTGGATTCTAAGAACAAATTGTATGCTGGAACTGAAATGCATGTAGAAGTTCATGCTGAAATTGTATGATTCTGTTAGATGCTAAGAACAAAATGTATGCTGGAACCGAAATGTATGTAGATGTTCATGCTTGAAAATTGTATGATTTTGCTGGATTATAAGAATAAATTGTATAATGGAACCGAAATGCATGTAGATGTTCATGCTGAAATTTTATGATTTTGCTGGATGCTAAGAACAAAATGTATGTTGGAACCGAAATGCATGTAGATGTTCATGCTTGAAAATTGTATGATTCTGTTGGATTCTAAGAACAAATTTTATGTTGGAACTGAAATGCATGTAGATGTACATGCTGAAATTGTATGATTCTGTTGGATGCTAAGAACAAAATGTATGCTGGAACCGAAATGCATGTAGATGTTCATGCTTGAAAAATGTATGATTCTGCTGGATTCTAAGAACAAATTATATGCTGGACCAAAATGCATGTAGATGTTCATGCTGAAATTGTATGATTCTGCTAGATGCCAAGAACAAAATGTATGTTAGAACTAAAATGCATGTAGAAGTTCATGCTTAAAATTATATGATTCTATTGGATCCTAAGAATAAATTGTGGTGTCGGCATCAAATTAGTTTTGCTCCATTCGGCAGCAAATCAGTTTTCGTTGTCGAATTGTGGTGTTTGCATCGAATTAGTTTTCGCTTCCGAATTATGGTGTCGGCAGTGAATTAGTTTTTGCTGACAAAGTGTGTTGTTCGCAGTGAATCAGTTTTTGCTTTTGAATTTTGTGTAACCAGTGAATCAGTTTTGCTGCTGAATTCTGTGTAACCAACAAATCAGTTTTTGCTAACGAATTGTATGTCACCAACTAATTATTTTCGCTGTCAAATTTCGGGTCACCAACTAACCATTTCTTGCTGATGAATTGTATGTCACGGTGACAGTTTTCACTGACGACTTTCTGTGGCAGCAGTAGCTTAGCCGCTGATGAATTTTATGTAAAAAATGACTTAATGCTTGTAACGATTTCATTGTATAATTGTATAACGTGTGGAACGCTGAAATGTGAACATGTGCATTTTGAAATAAGTATGGCAATGAGTGGTGTGTTTGTCCAATGCAAATATGTTGATTTATGATCATTTGATGTATCAGGTTGTGCGACCGGAATCGAACCTTCAACTGGAAGAGTACACCGGCAGGAGGAACAAGTTGGTGATTTCCACCCCCTTCTAGCGTAACATTAGTTTCTGAAGTAAATTTATTAAGAAGGATCTATTGTTGTGTTAGATGAAATGTTAAGCTGTCACAAATGGTTGTATGAGTATTACAAAGGATCTACCGTTGTATTATATTGAATGTTTATTTTCACGAATGGTTGTATGAGTATTATGAAGGATCTACCGTTGTATTATACTAAATGTTAATTGTCATGAATAGTTGTATAAGTATTATGAAGGATCTATCGTTGCATTATAATGAATGTTAATTGTCACGAATGGTTGTATGAGTATTACGAATGATCTACCGTTATATTATATTGAATGTTAATTGTCACTAATGGTTGTATGAGTATTACGAAGGATCTACCATTGCATTATACGGAATGTTAATTGTTATGAATGGTTGTATGAGTATTTTGAAAGATCTATCGTTGTATTATGTTGAAGGTTATTATTCACAAATATTTATATGAGTATTGCGAAGGATCTATTATTTTGCTATACATTGTGCTAAATTGTTATGAATTTTTGTATGAGTATTATGAGGGATCTATTGTTGTATTGTACTGAACATTAACTATCATGAATGGTTGGATGAATAATACGAAGAGTCTACTATTGTGTTATATTGAATGCTAAACTGTTACAAAATGTTTTTTTTTAGTATTACAAAGGATTTATTGTGGTGTATGTTGAACCCTAAGCTATTAAGGAATGTTTGTACGAGTATTATGAAGGGTCTACTATTATGTTATAGTGAAAGTCAAATTTTTATGAATCATTTGAATAAGCATTATAAAGGATATATTATCATGCTATAGTGATTTCATAAACCACCTATGGAATGTTTTATTGGTTAATGATTAGCTGCGACTAATGGCATTCTAGAAGGATGACTGGGTTGCGTTTTATGATTAGATACGGCTAATGGCATCTGAGACAGATGATCGAGTTGTGATTGATGATTAGCTTCGGCTAATGGCATCCTAAGTAGATGACCGGGATGAATAGATGATTAGCTTCAGCTAATGATATCCTAAGTGGATCACCAGGATGACCAAATTATTAGCTTCGACTAATGACATCCTAAGAGGATGACCATGATGAGTAAATGATTAGCTTCGGCTAATGTTAGCTTCGGCTAATGTTAGCTTCGGCTAATGGCATCCTAAGGGGATGACCGAGATGAATAAATAATTAGCTTCGGCTAATGGCATCCTAAGTAGATGACCGGGATGAATAAACGATTGGTTTCGACTAATGGCATCCTTAGAGGATAGCCGGATTTAGAAGTTATGAGTTAGTTTCAAGAATTGATGTGTTCATGTGTACTATGATTTAAATATACCAAGTATATGAAAGAACTATGATTGTTGTGCTTTAAACAGAGAATAATGTTAGTTCGGTTAACGATATTCAAGACGGATGACCAGGTTTGAGTATTGTAATTAGCCTCGGTAATTGATGAATTATTAAGGATGGTATTTACATAAGTAAGGAGAAATGAAAGAATTATGCTTTTTTCGTCCATGAATGAAATATAACATTAATATTGCTTTATTATGTTTTTAAATTACTTATAATGCTTGAAATTTCCTTGTGCTGTAACAGGGACATCATACCAACATGGTGCCTAAGGAAATTCGTTTCTCAGCTCACATATTTTGAAAAGAACTATATATTCGCATGTTATAGATGATATGAATTCTATATGAACAGACGTGTTAATCACTCAATTAGTCGTCTAACCCCTTTTATGAAGACTTATAATGAAAAATTGAAATAGAACACGGATGTGTATGTGCGAACATGTAGATATGATGTGTAAGAATATATGTCTGTGGTATTCTTCTTATAAGAATGTTATGCTGTGAAATTTCATAAGGTCAGGATAAACGAAAGTACTAGTTGTATAACTTGTCGTTCAACACTCTTGTATGAACTCGTGATGATAACAAGACTAGAACAGAAATATGAATTTATGAGTATGTCAATATGATGTAATATAAACTTATGAGTATGAAAATATAATATTATGGACATGTGTATTGAGAATCTGTTTCATGAAAATGTTGATTTATGTTATCTTACATGGAGTGTACCTTATTAATGAATGGAATGCAATTATAAATCTGCAGAATGATATGGTTAAAAAATATCCAGAACCTAACGACTTATATATATATAAAAATTCTATCAATTTTAGCTTTGAAAAAGTTGGGTCGTTACATTCCGTAACAGTTTAGCATTCTGTATAACACAACAGTAGACCCTTCGTATTACTCATCCAACCATTCATGACAGTTAATGTTCAGTACAATACAACAATAGATCCCTCAATATTGATACAAAAACTCATAACAATTTAGCACTATGAATAACACAATAATAGATCCTTCGCAATACTCATATAAACATTTGTGACAAATAACTTTCAGCATAATACAATGATAGATCTTTCATAATATTCATACAACCATTCATAACAATTAATATTCAGTTTAATAAAATGGTAGATAATTCGCTGGCGACACCATAATTTGTTCTTAGGATCCAGTAGAATCATGCAATTGTAAGCATGAACATCTACATGCATTTTGGTTCCAGCATATATTTTGTTCTTAGAATCCAACAGAATCATACAATTTCAACATGAACATCTACATGCATTTCGGTTCCAGCGTACAATTTGTTTTTAGAATCTAGCAGAATCATACAATTTTCTAGCATAAACATCTATATGCATTGGGTTCCCGCATACATTTTGTTCTTAGAATCTAGCAAAATCATAGAATTTCAGTATGAACATCTACATGCATATCAGTTCCCATATATAATTTGTTCTTAGAATCCAGTAGAATCATATGATTTTCAAACATGAACATCTACATGCATTTTGATTCCAACATACATTTTGTTCTTAGAATCCAACAGAATCATACAATTTCAGCATGAACATCTATATGCATTTCGGTTCTAGCATGCAATCTGACCAGCCCTTTAGTTATGGCTGGCCCTTTACCATGTTTTGTCCATTCAATCTATTCATTTTTCTATATTAATTGTTCTGGAAATTTGGCCCCCATTCATCCCTATTTTCTTGTCCTTTTAGTTAGTTTCGGTTTCCTTCACAGCTGGTCTAAAAGTCCTAGGTCATTTTCTTAGGGTCTTCTTCCTTTTTTCGGTTCTAAGGTCCAAAGAACAGGAGGATAAAATATTTAGTTCATACCTTACTATTTTCAGTAGTTTTAGGAGGGATTTAACAAGTTTTTCCTCCCCCTCTACCCATGGTTTTCTATTTCTTCTTCCTCTCTGGTTTCAGTTTTTCCTTCTTTCCTTCTCTAGCTGCACTAGCCGGCCTGTTACACACCCTTTCTTGTCATGGTTTTAGCCATTTTTTGGTACTCTTTAACTCTCCTTTCCTCTCTAGGGTTTAAGAGGGATGCATACAGCTGAGTTGAGGGTCTTCTCTTTGGGAAAAAGGGAGAGGGTCTGTTGCATGTAGCTGGTTGGTTTTTCTTTGTGAAAGAGGGAGATTGTTGCAGTCTAGGGCTGTTGGCCGCCCATTTAGGGAAGAGGAAAGGTCAGCCTCCCTCTCTTCTTGCATTTATACCCCCTCTTAAAATAAGAGGGGAGTGTTTGGTTGCTAGATATCTTTGATTCCTATCCCTCTTTTGAGTTATCCTAGGTTGGTTCCTATTCCAATTATCCCCTAAGATAGGCTGGTCAAACACTAATTTTTGTTGGGTTTTATGGTGTCGCTACCGATTCAGAAATCAACAACGACAGTGGAGTCATTTCTAGCTATATTTTTTTTGGTGCTTACATTATATTTATTTTTTATGTGTGATTGTGTGTATAATCTCTATCGTTGGCAAGAACTTAGTCGCCGCCGACGCAAAAATCATCAACGCAATGCAACACATTTCTACAGTTGACGATGAAATCATCAGCGCGCACAATCTACTACTGACTAAAAAATTGTTGACAAAAACTATGTCACTGATGGCCTAGAAATCGTCAATGCAACACATTTCTACGATTGACGCTGAAATCATCAGTGCGTATAATCTACTGCTGACTAAAAAATCATTAATGAAAACTGAGTCGCTACCGACCCAGAAATCATCAACGCAATACATTTGTACGACTAATGCTGAAATCATCAGCACACACAATCTACTGCAGACTCAACGACCCAGAAATCATCAACGCGATCCAGTTATTTTGCGGCTGCCGCTAAAATCATCAGTGAAATCTGTGTCGCTGCCGATTTCTGGATCTGATTATTAAGTCATTTCTGGTCTTACTTTATCCCTAGGTTGTGTATAGGGTCTGTGCTCAGTCTTTCCCTTTTATAACACACCTAAACATAATTTGAACATAGACTGTAACCAACCGTATTCAATTTATAACAAGTTAACAAGCAATACGCGACCGAATCTCAACACACATATTTTCCAATTACTCTCCTAGCTAGCACTTCAAGATCAGCATTTAGCGTTGCTACAATCAATCATTCCATGTTTTCACTTACCTTATGGTAATACATCAACACCACCACTAGCAATTTCATAATTCATAAGGGTTCATTTTCGGTCAAGGACTTAATTCCCTTAAGGTGTTCATCACGACGAATTCTCTCATTGTTCCTTCAATCTTTATGGCCGGACATTGCTGCCCAATACACTTAGCTACACATGCAAATCATCATATTTCTCACAAGTATAATCACAATCACAATTCACAATTCATTCTCTTGATTCACAATTACACATGTTCGTTCATCAAACAAACAAAACTGAAGCATTATATGGTTTGATTCCTGCTTCAGCTGCAACATGCTTTTAAGTTTCATTAATAACACAATTTGCACTTAACATCATTCCAGCACCTTTACATATAATTTCATCAATCAAATATGCAGAATTTACATCATTAACACAAGTATGATTCTGTTATTTATTCAAGAATGTCCCTAGAAGTCTCACAAGATCATCATCCATGCATTTTGTCACTCTAATTCATATTCTATTCGGCCCTCCCCTAGATTCATGCATTCAAAATCATTCATGTTTCTTGAGTCAAGGTTTGTGTATGTGTTCATTCATCTTTTGTTCTACATAGGTCTATCCATTTAGTCAATTTTCCTTGAGTTAAGGTGTAAGAACACCACCCCTTCCATTTTCGAGTTTTCTTCCCTTTCTTTTTTGTCTGAAATATGGGGTAACAACCAACCAAGAGAAGGATATTGGTCTCACCTCATGTTTTTAAACAGTTTTTGAGTAGGTCATGGTGGTATGGTTCTTCCTTTAAGTCTTAGTTTTTTGTTCTTTTTCCTCTGCTGACTGTTTCCAACCAGCCCTAGGCTCCCTTTTTTTCCATAATTTTGGTTTTTCAACCTACCCTCTCCCTCTCCCTTCTTTCTCACGCCTAAGGAGGGCACATACAGCTGGGGTTTGGTCAAGTTTTTCTTTGGAAAGGAGGAAGAGAAGAAAGGGCATGCAGTTGGGCACATGTAGCTTGCTGTAGCCATTTTTTGGGAAGAGGAAGGGTCACCTTCCCTCTCTTCTTATATTTATACCCCCTCTTAAATGAGGCAGGGTGTTTGAGTGCTGGACCAAGGCTGTCCTCATCCCCCTTTTGGGTTATTTTAGATTGGTTTTCTATTCTAATTCTCCCCTAGGATAGGCTGGTTTTGCACTAATTTTTGTTGGGTTTTAGAGTGTCGCTGTCGATTCACAAATCAACACCGAAAACTATGTTGCTAAAAATTGTGTCACTATCGATTCACAAATCAGCTATGAAAACTGTGTCGCTGCCGATTCAGAAATCGGTAGCGATGGTGGAGTCATTTTTGGCTTTACTTTACTTTTTTTGGTTGGGTGTTTACACCCTACATATGATAACTTAGTATATCAAGTCTAAGGATTATTTACACAATTGTCATGTGAGTTTTTCCATAGATATATGTGATCTCTCCATATGAAATTCTAATGTGAGTTAATTCAGTGTACATATCATCTAACAAACATTTATATATCAATTACAAGTATCTCTTATCATTAGGTTACGAGAGTAGTTTAATCCTTTCATAAAAGACGGAATATAATATGTGTCGGTTTCAACAACTCTAATTAATATTCAGTTTTAATAGAACATTAATCAAGAATATTTAGGAATAGTGCTTTGATGCAATAGGAATCTTATAATTATAATAATTTTATAATTTTATTTGCAAAATATTTTTGTCACGTGGACTTTATTTTTAGTCTAGATTTATTAATAAAAAAATACATTAATTAATCAAATATAAATAAATATTAAAAATAAATAAAGTTTTTATTAATAATAAATATATTTTACATAAATAAAATCAATGTTACATGTAAATAATCAATTGGCTACAAAATATATTCACTAGCGCGCGCGCACATATATATATATATATATATATATATATATATATATATATATATATATATATAACATAATCAAGATCACTCTATAAAAAAGAAAAATTCACA
>Ga0307516_10006084_pt1 | contig 14245 bp, 7 predicted proteins | sample 19_EM_MG_FD_203310 | JGI IMG/M metagenome (GOLD analysis project Ga0307516, IMG submission 203310) | Populus trichocarpa ectomycorrhiza microbial communities from riparian zone in the Pacific Northwest, United States - 19_EM | ecosystem: Host-associated > Plants > Roots > Unclassified | place... | reverse complement strand
CCATTGGAGGATATCTGGACTATATCTTATTGGATGATAAGCCTGGGCTAGTATAGTATATATAGAGTAGCACAAAGCCTGTAAACTCTAGTCTTATTCTCTTAGGCTCTAGCTTCTCCCCTCTTGCTCTCCACTTGATCATATAGCAGTGGCTCTAGGACAAGGGTTGTGACAAGTCTGACTGAGTATGGCTCCGGTGTCAGATACATCGTGAGTACTAAGCAACAGCATCATGGATGTCGAGAGTACGGGTCTTCGTTTTATGATTAGAAGGGCTCAAGCAGCTAGTATAGAGTACTAGCATTATTATGTCTTTACTTTCAAATATACTTGGGATTCCCACTTGACTGTGGTGATATCTAAAGTCAATATAAACTGGCACTTTCCTCCACCATTCTCTCTCTCTCTAAGCTTATCTATGTGTGAGCCCACAATGCTTGATTCTCGGCATAGTCTTTGGATTATGCTTTGAGAAGATAGTTAAGTGGTTGCCCTAACATACTCTTTAGCTTTGACCTAGACAATCTACCTTCCTCTTTGCTCACTGAACGATCTCAAACCAAGTATCTTGAATAAGACTTGGCTCATCAGAACGCTTGATTGACCTTGAAGAGGGACAAGTACCGATATCGTATACCGACCTTACAGAGGGGGTACGACAGAACAGAACAGACAGATAGAATATTGTATACCGACCTTACAGAGGGGGTACGATAGAACAGAACAAGACAGATAGAGTAAGACTTGCCGTTGTAACATTGGATTAAACCTTTGTCATAACACCTTGTATCAGTTCAAGATTCAGCCCCATGTAATTCACCTTTGTATGAAAAACTCTGATTATCTGGCCAATTGCATCTTCTGCAGGCGATGCTCCCATTGCTGTTGCTTTGTAATTCCTTGTGTAAATCAGCTCTTGTGGATGCGCTGATAAAAATGCTTGACTTGGCAATGTTCAAGTTTGCCCTTTCCAAATCAGTCAGATTCCAGAGCAAGAGTGATATAAGATCATACTTACCACCTGCATATTATAGCTGTCAGTTGTTCCAAAGGCACATATTGCTTTGGCGTAGTCTCCGAGTGAGTGGATCTTGTAAGTTAATAGGTTGAATGTCCATTCACGTTTCCCTTTCTTCATGCCTGATGTTTCCGGTATTTCGGCAGCAGAGGTGGCTTTCAAAGCCAATGCAGCCTCTTCGGAAGACAGCTTGCATGTCTTAAATATGGCACAGGTTGTTGATGAAAAGCAGCGAAGCATTGATCCGAGTTGAACAGTTGAGTTCTCAAGGGCTTGTATGGTCGACTCGGTATGTAAGCGAAGCTTGGCAAAACCATGCCATGTAGCAAGCTCAAATAAAAGATCGAGAATGATATCATCATGGGGCTCCTGAGAAAGAAGTCCTTCAAAGACTAGAATAGTGGTGTTCCAGCCTGGCTTGGCCTGAAAGCCCCGGCTTTGGCTTTCTCGTATGCCAGGCCAGGCCAAAGCCGTCAACCAGGGCCTGGCTCTGGCTTGGCCTGGCCTAGGCTATGGCTTTTGTATGTAAAACATTTGATTTTCTGCCTGCTACGCTAAAAGTGCCATTCCGACCAAATCTTTGGTTAAACCAGTCTAGGTAACTCTTTCCTGTCCATCTTAACCTGATTGACGTTCTCCTTTCCCTTAGAATCCAACCCCTCAGCAGCCCAGTATGCCAACAACATTGCCCAGCCTATCACTGAAACATTTTTTCCTCAGCTTCAATGCCCCTCTCTCTTCCAAACATCCCTCTCCCTTCCAACAGTCCCTTGGCATGTTTGTTCGTGTGGGGCAGGCTCAAGTCACACTGGAGCACAAAACCTATGAACTGTGAGTGAAAGCATTGAGGGAGGCGTTCAATGTCATCTTGATTAGAACTTGTGTCAGGGAGCTCGACTCTCGAGGCAGAATTCGATCCTTACCATCTGTTCAATCATACCAGTCATCGACGTCGAGATGCGGCACCTTTGGATGAACAGCCTTTTGTGTGAGAATGTTGTTATAGCACAGCCTCTTGTCTTATCTCATCTCATCTTATCAACACTTCAGTTTGGTTGTGTTATGGAACAGCCTCTCAACCCCTTATCTTATCTCTTTGATCTTATCAACTATGCCTCTCTCATCTTATTAAACAAACTATCTATTCTTTTCCATCCCATCATTGTTTGGCCTTGTGGACAATATTATAAAGTTCAAGGGTGAGCACATGTCTAACATGTGTTTACCACACCAATCAGACACTTCCCCATATGGTTACCTTTTCACACCTTATCCCTTACTCTGATTGGATGATACCCATCTCTGTTTCTATTGGCTGATAAGACTACTTATCTACTTATCTACTTATCTTCTTATCTGCTTGTATCTCTGACTCATCTGATAGCAGGATCATATCCCATTGGAGGATATCTGGAGGATATTCTATTGGATGATAAGCCTGGACTAGTATAGTATATATAGAGTAGCACAAAGCCTGTAAATCTAGTCTTATTCTCTTAGGATTCCCACTTGACTGTGGTGATATCTAAAGTCAATATAAACTGGCACTTTCCTCCACCATTCTCTCTCTCTCTAAGCTTATCTATGTGTGAGCCCACAATGCTTGATTCTCGGCATAGTCTTTGGATTATGCTTTGAGAAGATAGTTAAGTGGTTGCCCTAACAAACGTGAGCCTGTGACAAGAACTCATGACCGACAATATGAACAATGTCTGCCAGAAAATCAATCCAGTGTCCACTCTGATATGTCAACAAAGTGAGAACTTGCCAACCCTGACGATGAGTATAATCAAGGTGGCCATGGGGAATGTGATGCATCACGATCATCCCATTACCAATTGTAGAGAAGACGCATTCCTGTGAATGCATGTGGTGAATTTATGTGGTTTTGACTGGATGTGAGGAGGCATACCATGTTTTAACGGATTTCGGTGGTACCGAAAGTGAGGTACATAGTGGTCAGGAGTTTGAATGGTAGGGGTGTGACATTCTATCAAGACGGAGTAGCTGAAAGACATTGAACTGCAAACATGTACTTACCTTGAATTCCTGGCCATGCATTCAGCCTTTCAGGTGGGTCAAATGGTGATGAGACAAGGAGGAGAGAGGGGGATGTGGCTGCCAACCAAAGAGGGGTGGTCGGGGACAGTGGGGGATTACAAAAGTCTTCTGTGTGGCTTGATGTGTTTGATTGATAGTTGGAAGGTTCAAACTCCGCCCTGGAATCCGCCGTACCCACCTGTGAAAAGCCACAGTCTGATGGCCTGGCTTTGGCTTGTGAGAACCACAGGCTGGGCCAAAGCCACCAAGAAGCCGTCACTTTGGCCTGGCCTGGCTCGGCCTAAAGTAGGTCCTCAAAATCTCGGCCTGCTAGTTTTGACATTGCAGAAGCATTGTCACTGAATTTGCGAATTACACAACATTCAAATGTCGGTACCTAATGGTATCTATTCAAGAGTTAATAATTGGATACACAGCAAAGATATTTATCATACCATTCATTCAGGTGCTGAATCCCGTCCTCACCATTGGCATACAAAATATGCATCAAGTGTGTAAAGGTCGCCTTCCAAACACCTAGTTCGAATTCATGAAGGAGATCAGGCACAAACATTGTGTGGTACTAAAATCCATGGGTTTTAAGGCGCTCAGAAAAGGCATTCTATCCTGATATCAGTCTGTTGAAGCATCCCAGAATGGTAAACGTATTCGGGTGGAAAATCTGAACATCTTCCTCTTCGCGATTAGATCCCTGGGCCTTATCTTGAGTTACTGGAAGCTGTCCAAATGTTGCAATGTTATCAAGATGACGTCGCCTATTCTCCTTCAGCATCTTCAAAACATCTGATGCTGATGCTTTCCAGGACTTGCATGACTGTCAATGGACATTCAGCTGTTTGTTGTCATCAAACTTTCTCTTGCAGCCTGGACATGCAATGGCTATAAAGACCTGAGTAGAGATGAACTGAAAAGCAGCGTGTATTGAAGGTATGCCAGTGGAGAATGTCGACAAGATCCAAAGGTTAAGTCCGCTTCATGAGTCATGTGATCAACATGACTTATCAATCAAAAATTGTTGCGCATTGCTGTATCTCTGACCTCTCCACCACCATGGTCCCTCCGCCGCCATCCACCCATGGCCAAGCTGTACTAGAACATCTCAAGAGTGGCCAAACGACAAAGATAGGGTAAGTTTCTCTCATCAATCCACCCTCCTGCTTTTGGCTTACATCTTAAGCAGTTCAAATGATATTCTCACTCCGTACTGGGCAGCTGCATGCTGGATTGCACCCTCAATGAGTCCATGGGTTTCTATGACAAAAGTTTTCTATGATGGTCCTAAGCTATTAGATGATGAACAGTGAGTCTATTAACCAATACTATAATCACTTCATTCTGATATATGTGATATGTTAGACCATGGAATGAACCCTGTCGCATCTACTGCATGTTGCTTGTTATGGAACAGCCATTTAACAACTATTTTTTATTTTGTCCTTGTTTGTTATTGAATCTGACTTCATTTCATTTTATCTTTGTTTGTCCTTGTTTGGCTATCTCTTATCTCTTATCTCCTTATCTTCTTATCTCTGGCTCATATCCTATTGGTTGATAAGTCTTGGCTAGTATAGTATATATAGAGTAGCCCAAAACCTGTAACTCTAGTTGTATTCTCTTAAGATCTCCATGACACTCTAGTGTGAGGACTCTAGTCAATATAAACTTCCCCTTCATCTTTTCTTGTGTGATTCTTGTAAGCCCGCAAAGACTCTTTTGAGTTTAGTGTGTCTTAACAGAAGAATACAACTTCCCCACCTCACCCACTTATAGCTCTACAACTATTATCATTGACTCCTCTCATGTTTGTACGTTTTTACCCCACACCCGGACTCTAGGGTTAAAGAGACACACTAAACTCAAAAGAGTCTTTGCAGGCTTACAAGAATCACACAAAGAAAGATGAAGGGGAAGTTTATATTGACTAGAGTCCTCACACTAGAGTGTAGTGGAGATCTTAAGAGAATACACACTGCGGTAACTTGCTTTTATAAATAATGGATAAATAGGGAACAAATAATGGAATAAATTGTTGTTAGGACCAGATTGAAAAATGTGAGCTCATGAGAAACAATAGTTTCAATGTCTCCTCCCTGAGGATTGCAATATAAACATGCTCATAAAGTTCAATTATATTCAGTCGCATGACTATATCCTGTCCTCTGATTGATTAATCGCAATATCTTTGAGATGTAACTAGTTGATAAATCTAGAGTAAATAACAGATAACAAGGAGAATATAATATTGGTGAATTCTGGGATTTATCAGGTCCCCAAATCGTGGCACACAGCGTGATATATTCCTCAATATATTTGACATATATCCAGTGTTCATTGAGGCAAATTACCGCAGTGACAACTAGAGTTACAGGTTTTGGGCTATTCTATATATACTATACTAGCCAAGACTTATCAACCAATAGGATATGGTCCAGATATCCTTCAATAGGATATGAGCCAGAGATAAGGAGATAAGAGATAAGAGATAGCCAAACAAGGACAAACAAAGATAAAATAAAATGAAGTCAGATTCATGGTGTTGGCCTTTTATAATATCATCCACAAAGCCAAACAATAACAAACAAGAACAAAATGAACAATAGTTGTTAAATAAATGTTCCATAACAGAGACTGCCAAAGACAATTGGATGTCAGAGGAATGACATATGATCAGATGGCAGAGTACTTTGAAGAAATGAAGGCTGCTGCAAAGGACCGCAAAGAACTTGCGAAGAAGAAGGATTTTCCCGACGCGGCTCAGTGAAAGCATTTCCACTGAAGTTGCAAAACAAGTTTGAAGGACTGGAGATTGATGATAGTGATACCGATATTGTAGACACAGGCTGTACTACACCAATGAATGGGGCATCTCCTACTGAGCATGGCGCTGCCAAGGCATTCTTAATTCTCTGTCAAACAAATTATATTGTCACAATCTGCTATGTCAAGAGATTTATCTCCAAACTGAAGGAACACATCAGCTGGCTGAAACCAAAACATTATTTTGTTTGAACGGTTTGACCCCAATCCGAATTGATGATCAATGTTGGATTATGCACCATGGATACCCATTGCATGGTTGATGTGAAAGCACTACTGGATAGTGGTGTTACAGGAATGTTTATTGATAAGAAGTTTGCAGAAGGAAATGGAATTGCGATGTGGTTACTTGACAAGCCAATCCGAGTGTACAATGTAGATGGCACCCTTAACCAAGGAGGCTCAATCACACATGAAGTCACCTTGATGCTATCACACAAAGGACACAAGGAAAAAACAGTATTTGAAGTATGTGACCTTGAAAAGTCAACTGTCATTATTGGGTATACCTGGTTACAAAAGCATAACCCAGAGATTGACTGGAAGACTGGTGATATTAAGTTCACAAAATGTCCATGAGAATGCAATGTCGCAACTAAGAAACGCAAGCAAAAGAAAGCATCGGCTTTCAAGTACAAAGCATCTGTTGAGGAAATTGACAAAGTCATAGAAGAAGAAGAAGAAGAAGAAGAGAGAGAGTGTGAAGATGACGAAGACACAGAGGATGATATCTATCTACGAGTCTTGGAGTACATTCAAGAAGTTGAAACAAAGATCGAAAAGAAAACAGATGACGAAATGGTACCTCCACAATTCCATGCCTATCTCGATGTTTTCAAAAAGGCACCATCAGAGCGCATGCCTGTGCACAAACCATGGGATCATGCAATAGATCTGAATCGCAACTTTGTACCTCAAAAGTCTAAATTATACCCAATGTCTCCAACAGAACAACAGGAAGTCAGGGACTTTGTTGACGATCAACTGAAAAAGGGATATATCCGACCAACAAAATCACCACAGACATCCCTGGTGTTTTTCATCCCCAAGAAAGATGGAAAGAAATGAATGGTACAAGATTATCATTACCTGAACAAAGGAATGATCAGGAACAATTATCCGCTACCACTCATTCTGAAACTCATTGATTGCATTGGCGATGCAAAAGTATTTACAAAGCTGGATCTTTGATGGGGCTATAACAATGTCCATATCAAGGAAGGAGACGAATGGAAGGCAGCGTTCACTTGCCAAGATGGTGCATTTGAACCTTTAGTTATGTTCTTTGGACTATGCAACTCGGCTGGAATGTTCCAGACAATAATGAACAAGGTTTTCCATGATATGGCAGTTGTTGTCATGGTGTACATCAACAATATTCTTATCTTTACAAAGACTGAGGAAGGACATGACAAGATCATCCAAGAAGTCTTGTGCAGATTACATGCCAATGATTTATTGCTGAAGCCAGAGAAATGCTTTTTTAAGCAATGAGAAATTGAATTTCTTGGTTTAATTATTGGACCCAATGGTGTGGAAATGGACCCTTCTAAGGTTGAAGGAATTACGAACTGGCCTATGCCAACAAAAGTCAAGGAAGTCCAGTCATTCTTAGGACTTGCCAACTTTTACCATCAATTCGTTAAGGACTTCTCCAAGGTAGCGACACCTCTGCATAAGTTAACAAGGAAGTATCAGAAATGGGAATGGGATGCAGTACATCAAAAGGCCTTTGATGAGTTGAAGACATGATTTACCAAGAAACCCATCTTGACAATGGTTGATACCACAAAGGAATTGCGCGTTGACAGTAAGTAGTCTGCTGTAATGCACAAGACTACTTGTAAAGGTTCGAGGGGGATGATCAGTAGAAGAATGAGACTAGCACCGGCAGGCGCCTGTAGACTGATGGGTAACGGAGAGATCGGAGGTGATGCGACATAAACGGAAGACAATGAAGGCACTTGTATGATAAGCGCTGCGAATGGAGGTTGGACAATGTTTGCAAGATGAGGACAAAGGACAAAGTTCATGAACTGAGTGGAGGTGGAGGCAACTCAGCGATGGTGCTAAGAGGGAGTGTTTGAAACTGATCTATTGGAGTGTGCTTGCAGTGCTTTTGTAGTTTAGAGGGTATGCGAGTCGGAATCTAATATCTACGAGTCGGAATATTGTTCTACAAGTCCGAAACTATATTCTATGAGTCCAAAACTATGGAGAGCAAAGTGGAACTGTATTCTAATTGAGTTGTAGGTCTAGAGATACGAAATGGAAGATAAAACCATCGGTGCTGGCAGGGCTCTGGCGGCAAGGTGTCAGAGATACGATTCAGAAGTCTAAAGGGATAGAATGAAACAAGGAAGGTACCTGTGGCTTGTATGGCGTGCTCCGATACTGGATTGTAGCAGAGAGTGTGTTGGCATGAGGCGGTGCTGGTGGGCGCCGTGTGTAAGTATAGCTGCAATCGGAAGTTTCCTGGTTCCAAGACGATCGTCGAGAGTGTACTGTGTGCCAGCACTTCGTGGCAGTCCGAAGTGCTGGTGTTTGAACGTCATTTGCCGAGTCCAGCAAGTACATGCTTGTCATCTCCCCTGGACTAAATTTTGACTGTCCTCAGTCAAGGATCAATCATAAAACCATGGACATGTGGCGGGGAGTCGAGGCAAAGGTCGCACACCTATTCTTGGATGAGACGGAACGGTGGAGCAGCGGTCCAATGGTCGCCAGTACAGGTGTGGAGGCGGCGGATAGCTGGAACTGGATATTAGTCGTTGGGAGGGGCAGTGATTGTCGGTCGGGATGGTGACTATATAATTCAGTGTGCAAATGACTTCTGAGGGTGATAGTTTTGGTAGTCCGGCGGTCGCACTAGAGCTTGACAAAGATTTGCTTGGGAATGCGAGGCAACTATTTTTGGATGTTTCCAGCGGTGGCTGAGGATTGGCGCTGATCGCTTCTGGAAGGTTCTATGGCTTCAGGGTAGGCACAGCGGGTAGATCGTGGGCATGTTGCTAAGTTCCTTTCTGACTTCTTCCTTCACCATGAATCCCAAGGAGCGCAGGGAACAGTTCGACAAGTTCAAGATGGTGATGGAAGGCATGGCAATGATGATTCCTGAAGGGGTCGGCATCAACCCGACCGACATTGAGAACTGGGGGTGCAAGTACGCATCGGTGAAGGTAAGAGCATTTGTGATTGTTTTCAAAACATCTGATGATCCCTGTGTATCGCAGGCCGAACACAACGAACTAAAAGTCCATACACCTTTACAGGCGAATGGCACTGCAATTGTTATGCAGATCGCCAATTGCGACGCATTCGTTAAACGGTATGTTGAGCTGGAGTGGCTGGCATATGGATACCCTGGATGGGCGGCCCTCTTGGACGACAATGATGGGGACGAGGAGGAGGTGGCGACACGTTCGATTGTTGTGCAAAAGGAGATCATAGGTGGGAAGAGTAAAGACAAGGCTAAGGCAGCTGCAGTGGTCATTGAGGATGAGGATGGGGAGGAGTCTGGGGAGTTGCGGACGGATCACCCGACGGTGTTCAAAAAGGCGGCGGTGGGCAGAAAAGCAAGAAAGATGGGTAAAGAGGCTGCGGTGGCAGAGCCAACATGTCCCAAGCCTCAGGCTATCCGTGGGGCGTCCTTAGTTCCTGAGGAGGACAAGGACAATGATGAGGACTTTGAGGAAGAGGAAAAGGGTTTCGTGGTGCGTTCCAGTCCCTACGATGTGTGATTTTTGGCTAATTGTATTCAGCCTCGACTTAATCGTCTGGGCTGTGCGCAATGTGTGAAGACGAACAAGGAGTGCTGGTTGATCTCGCCAACTCTATGTGAGATTTGCAAGAAGCGAAAGTGGAAGTGTCCAGGACCAATCGTGGTGCCAGAGGGTATGTTCCCTGCACTCAGTGTTTTTGTTCCACTGATGCGAACTAATTTCAGTAGTCATTACGAAGCTTCCGCCTGTTGGTACTTTGGCGCCGTCGGAGAAGCATCTTTGTGTCGACAGGGTCACCATGTGTGGCGGGTCGCCGGTTCCCAGCGAGTCATCCTGACAATCTGGCTTCAGGTCCGATGTCAGTGGGGCAGCTCTTGTCATGAGGAGATCAAGAAGTGGGAGTACAAAGAGCAGATCCTGGTGCTTAGAGCCAGATGTAACGCGATGGATACACAACTCGAAGGGCTTTTGCATGGTTGGAAAATGAAGTTTGGGGTGAAATATCCTGGTTTGGAGGGTGATGTCGAGGAGTAGTGCATGGTGGATTTCGTTGGATCTGGAGTTGCAGCGCTGTGGTCGGTTTTGTTTGTTTCTTCATTGTTGCCTTTATTGTGTTGTACTTGTATTCCGTATTTGATAAATATCTGGCAGCGGTGGATCAGGAGTGGCATGAACTTTGGGACAATGAGAATGAGATTGGCGCTCGTCGTGGCACTAGTTGGAATGAGCAAAGGAAATGAATTCATAGTGAATCAATAAAAGAAGGGGAGAGATCTAGTAGATTGGAGCGATGAGGGGTTACTTTATGAATCATCGCTCTCATCATCAGCGGAATGGCTAAGCTCTTCATCTACTTCATTGCTTTCCTCACGTCGGTGGAGCTCTTCGGTGGAGATGTCTAAAACATCTTCTAAAGGCGGTAGGGTGATGGTGCGTCGTTGATAATAGGGGATAACTCGAAAGGCGCCGATTGGTCGCTGTAGGACTGCCCCATTGAGCTTGGCAAGGATGTAGGCGCCGCCACGATTGCGTGATATGACGATCATAGGACCAACGTATCGCGGGCGCATCTTGCAATTAAGGGACTTCTCAAATCGGGTATTTTGGATCAAGACGAGGCTTCCAGGAGTAAAATTGTAGTCCTTGATCTTGGAAGCATGTTCCCGTGAAAAGCGATCCATATGGGACAAATGCGCCACATGTACACACTGTCGGAGGTCGTCTAGATTGGTCTGGTGCTTCAGGAACTCCTTTCTCTGACGTGCTAGAAGGTCTTTGTTTGACAGGACTGCGTCGGGCGGTGGAACAAGATATGTAGCTTCGTCGATGTCGAATGGAAGGACAGGGTGGATGCCATGCGCTGCGAAGTAGGGAGAACATCCTAGTGTCCGAGTGGTTGTGACTCGTTCCGACCAGAGTGCCAAATAGAATCCTTGTGGCCAGTGGGCTGTTTCACCGTCGATGACTTTGAACATCACTTGTCTGAAGTCCCAATGCTTGTGCTCAACGGGACCGTTTGCTTGAGAGTTGTAACCGGAGATTTGGATATGTGTGATGCCATACTTGGTCTTGAGTTCATCGAGCACCGCTAAGTAGGGGGTACCGTTGTCGGTGACAAGTTCAGCAATGGCGCCATAGTGGCAGAGAAGGTTCTGAAATATGAACTCCATTAAGGTGTGCCCCATTTCTCGTCGGAGCATCCACGCTTCAGGAAACGAGCTAAGCGAACAGCGGGCATGTACCACATATCCGAAGCCACCCGCTCTTGGCATGTTAAATGTATTGATGTACACCTTGCCAAAGAGCATACTGGGCCTCGCTACAACAGGTGGAATATTGATATGATGGAGGTGTCTGGTCTGACAGACGTGGCAAGAGTCTGTAAACCATTTGACATCCATACTCATGTGGGGCCACCAGAAGCGCTCTATAAGGTGCACTTGTGTGGCATATGTACCTCGGTGTCCTACCTTGTCGTGCGCCTGAGTGAGAAGCTTCAAGCAACGACCTGGCAGAATGACAATCTTGTGTTCGCCGTGTGCATTTTTGCACCATAGGTTGTCGGCATGAATGAAGAAGCAGAGCGCATAGCTGATAAGGCAGCGCCACTTGGATTCAATGACCTGTTCTGGGCGGGATGCAGACTGGAGGACATGAACGACAAGATTGAGGCAGCGGTCAGCGGCCTCGGCTTCTGAAGTTCAGGGAATGAAGATAGTGTCGGTGTCTATAGGAAGGGGTGTAAAGTCGAGAGTATTGGCGGCTTTATTGGAGAATATATGGGCGGGTTCTTGTTCTGCAGTGCTGTGGATAGTAGATGGCGGTGGAGACAATTGCTGATTGTAAGTACTAGCTAGGGTGTATAGCGAGAGTGCTTGACCAGCACCATGGCGGACAGAGCGGGAATTAATCATGTGCATAAATCCATATGATTTATCAATCCAGTCCTCAAAATCATCGGAAGGATTGGGCTCGTCATCTGGCTGCGCTGGCTGCCGAGACCATCCATCGGGACCATGGGTAGTGCCAGGAACGTGCTTAAGAGTGAAGTCGAAGAGTAGGATCCCAGTGATCCAATGGTTGATGGTCGCGTTGGGCTGGATGTCGGGATTGTTGAGCATCCCTTTTATGTACTTTGCATCTACCTCGACGACTAAGTTCTGTACTCCGATAATCCACAAGCAGGCAGCACATGAGCTTCGAAATAGCCCGTAGAGTTCGAGCTTTGGTTGGGAATACTTTGCTTCCCTTGGGTTGAGCAGCATAGAGCCAAAGCAGCTGGAGCGACGAATCTTCGGATTATCAGGGTCGGTTTGAGCAATGACATACCCTATTGCGATGTAACTTGTGTCAACTGAAAGGTAGACCGTTGTGTCGGATTCATAATCTAAGGGTTTGATAGCCGGCGAAGTGACTATAGCATGCTTCAGGCGCTCCTGTGCCTCGATTTCCTCTGGACCAAACCCGAAGTCAATCCCTTTACGTGTGAGGCAGGTGAGTGGGCGCGCAATTGCAGAGTAGTTTTGAATGAAAATGTGCATAAGTCCTGCCATTCCTAAGAAGGCACGCACTTCAGAAAGCATTTTGCACGGGCCCCACTTTGCGATCTTGGCAACCTTTCCACTATCGGCGCATCGACCTTCATATGTGAAGAGGTGTCTGACAATGAGTGCCTCTGGGACACACAATATTCCCTTGGGACCTGACCAAGTACAACCAATGTAGACCATGTGCTGGACGAGGTGCAAGAGGTTCTGGAAGTGTTCCCAGATGAAGCGCCATATTCCAGCATTCTGTGGGATGGTTTCATACATTCCGTCGGGGCCCTCGTAATGTGTGGATGGACCTTTCACTCCAGCGTCATCTAGAAAGGGAATGGTGATGTGGGGAATCTCTGGTTCAAGTGTGAAAGTAACATCTGCATGAAATGCAGGAACTGTGTTCACCCAGCCCATTGGGACTGAGGTAAGATGGTAGGCGCCAAATGGAGTGGAGAAGGTAGTGAGATCTCGGGAGTGGATATCGATGGGGTGCTTGTTATATCCAATGAAGAGGTCAAGGAGTCCAAAGCAACTTCAACCGCCGAATGATTCTGCTAATTGTTCAGTGAACGGCAGGACGGCGGAGTCGCGGATAGTGACGGCATTGAGCGGCTGTACATTGTGGACAATATGAAGCTTGCCATTCTTCTTTAAACTGGTGAGAAGCGAGTTTGTGACGAGCGCCGAAAATGCGAGAGACTCTGGTCAGAGCTCTACAAACACCTCAAACACCCAACAACACTCTCAACAATTAAGTTCAAGGGTGGCAGGGATAATCCACTTTAATTCATAGTAGATCAGTCTCGTATGTCTTTTGGTAGAGAATCAACACGAGGTCACGCACGTCGAAGCTCAAGGGGTGATTCAATAAAATAGTATTAAGGAATCAAGTTTCCTCAGGGTTCACTGAGACTCCCTTTGGATGAGACTTAGAAAATCTTATCACACTCAACAATCACTGAGAGAGAGAGGATTTGATCTGGGTGGGGGCCCATTCTAATCTACTGTACATGGCAGGGAACAACAGGTTTTTATACACAACAAGAGGTGAAATAGATATATAAGGTTTATCACGAGATAAGTCCAAATCAAATCAGTTTCTAGGGTATTGGCCATCAGGCATGTTTGAGAAGGTTCTTTTGGGTCATTTCAATATATTTTCAATGTGTCGAGAGGGCAACTGGCCCTTGCAGAGTGGAGCGCCAAGAACGCATCATTTCGTGAGCATTCTCAAGTGGGGCATCAAGGTTTGATCGGGCCATTCAGGTTCCTGGTTTCCATGAATCAAGAGTTCAAAGCAAGACAGAGTTGTCAGGGACCAGTTCCTGTTCCTCAAAAGTGGTCTGTGACCTCATTTCTCGGGTTTGTTCTATTTCCAGTAAGTTCCTGGCTCGGCATCATGGCTGCAGTGATTGACCATTGAACTATTGATGCAAGGGTGTAGTTACAGTGTGCATCATAGATAATAAGTCCCCCATGTCCTCGTTAGATCCCTGGATTATAGTAGTCATTGGATAGGGTGATAGGTCACTGAATATACTGATAATGGCTCCCTCAATGGTCTTATCCACCAAGAATTGAATAAT
>Ga0307516_10006083_pt1 | contig 14249 bp, 16 predicted proteins | sample 19_EM_MG_FD_203310 | JGI IMG/M metagenome (GOLD analysis project Ga0307516, IMG submission 203310) | Populus trichocarpa ectomycorrhiza microbial communities from riparian zone in the Pacific Northwest, United States - 19_EM | ecosystem: Host-associated > Plants > Roots > Unclassified | place... | reverse complement strand
GGTATGAGCATATTGACCACTTTCTCAGATCTCTCGGTCTCCAACGATGCGAGTATGATCCGAACGTCTACCTCTCGGCAAGCACCACCTTAACCGATCGAACCGATCCCCCACTGGCCATCTGGAATTCCAAGCAATCGGCTCAGAACGACGCACCAATAATTCTGCTGCTGTACGTTGATGACATGCTGCTCTTCTCCCCATCGGCCAACCGAGTCACCACAATCAAACACCTCCTCCGCGCCAAGTACAAGATGACCGACCTCGGTCCAGTTCGCTGCTTCCTCGGTATAGAGATTGAGCGCGACCGATCACGACGGATACTGCATATCCACCAACAGCGCGCTGTCCGGAAGCTGCTTGCGACTAACGGTTTCTCCGACTGCAACGGCCACTGGACACCACAGCCTACCGGAAGCAAGCTCCGAAGACTAGAGTCAGACTCAACAAATGGCACGGCAAGGACTCTTGACTCAGATGGTAAACAACGATATCAGTCAATCGTTGGCAGTCTGATGTGGCTAATGCTATGCACTCGGCCGGACCTCGCATTCACCGTCTCCATGCTCAGCAAATTCTCCTCCACCCCAACTACCGAGCATTTGTCAGCAGCCACCTACACGTTACGATATCTGCGACACACGGCCAACCTCGCTATCCAGTACAATGCATCAGATTCCGAAGCCACCATGCCCATCGGCTACACTGACTCAGACTTCGCCGGAGATCCCGATGACCGAAAATCAACATCTGGCTATGTATTCATGCTTGCCGGAGGTGCCATTACCTGGCGTGCTCGCAAGCAGCCCCTTGTCGCTTTCTCAACGGTGGAAGCCGAATACATAGGCGCCTCCGATGCCGCAAAAGAAGCCATATGGATCCGCTCCTTATATGCTCGCATACTGTATGGCAAGATCCTGTACAAGCATGCCGATCAATGCCCCCACTGCTTATGCTCAGACAACGACTCTAAGGCCACCGAGCCCCAGCAAATCTTCGTCGACAACCAAGGTGCAATCCAACTTGCAAAAAACCCGAAGTTCCATGAGCGCACCAAGCACATCAGCGTCCGCTTCCACTTCGTCCGTGATGCCTGCGAACGGAACGCCATCAAAACTACATACCTCCCGACCTCCGACATGCTCGCCGACATCATGACGAAGAACCTCCCTCGAGACACTCACTGGAAGCACGTTCACGGGCTTGGGCTCGTAAGCTGGGACTCAGGGGAAGTCTCCGACCAACCACGAGTCAAGCGTTTGAAATAGGTTACTCTTTCTGTTCTTTCCTTGGAGGATGCACTCTTTCTCCTATGTCCGTGGTTTTCCCTTAAGGGGGTTTTTTACACGGTTACGAGTTTTAACGAGGCATCCGAGGATTTTGTTTCTTTCTCTCCTGTGTTCCTTTGCATCTTCCGTACGAGGGGAAGTGTCAGAATAATAGGCGTCCGGAGATGACGGACCGGAGGTGGCGTCCGGACATGACGGACCGGAGGTGGCGTCCGGACATGACTGAGTCCCCGAGCACCGTCTCGGGGGGCAGTCTTGCGTCCTTTGTCCTGACGGCCCTCCTGTATATAGAGAGATCTTGTGCCCGCATAATACTGTAATACAATCTTCACCATCATCGATCCATATATTCCAACAGGTGATCATCGACCGGTTCACCAAAATGGCCCACTTCCTCCCGCTGAAGAAAAACAAGAAAACAGCGGCAGACCTAGCAGTCGTTTTCGCCAAGGAGGTATGGAAATACCACGGTCTCCCCACGGATATCGTGTCCGATAGAGACTCCCGCTTCACATCAGAGGTATGGAAGGAATTCCTACAGCTCTTAGGAATTCATCCTTGGATGTCGACAGCGTTCCATCCACAAACCGACGGGTAGGCAGAACGGCTCAACCAAACGATCGAAGCCTACCTCCGAGCATTCACTAGCAAAGAACAGGATGATTGGGCGCGCCTATTGCCCATGACCGAGTTCGCTTATAGCAACTCTACCACAACAGGCAACGGCATGTCCCCTTTCTACACTAACTATGGCTTCCACCCAGTAACGACGGGCCCGAAGCCAACGGAATCCTTCAACCCCGCCAGTACGGTATATGCACACTGGATGAAGGTCATACACGACAAATCCCGAGAGGGGCTAGAAGAGGCACAGGAACGAATGCGGTGGTTCACCGACCCGGGCCGGAAACCACCCCCAGCTTTCCAAGTAGGAGACTTGGTAATGCTCAGCAGACGCAACATCAAAACACGCCGCCCATGGAAAAAGCTGGACCACAAAAATCAGGGTCCCTTCCAGATCGAGAAGATGGTTTCACCGCTAGCTGTCCGTCTCACACTGCCCCGGAAATGGAAGATCCACAACGTCTTCCACGTCTCGGTACTCGAACCCTACCAAACCAGTGAGCACCGAGCCCCACCGGACCGGTCAAAGGTACTCTGAGAGGTGGACGACATCGAGCAGTCGGAGGAATACGATGTCGACGAGGTTATGGCCTCGATCGAGCGTGTTCGGGGAAATAACAAAAGGATCCTTTACCTCGTCAAATGGCTCAACTATCCGGAACGGAAAGACTGGACAGAAGAACCATTCGACAACTTTTCATTAGGCGGTCTAGAGAAACTAGGGGAGTTTCACCGACAAAACCCAGACGCGCCGAGGGACTACCGACTCGACGACCCCTAGACGGGATGTCCATAAAAGGGCCCGACGAAGCACGAGTGGTAGTAGGGATGAAGGGGTAGGAGGACTTCATCTCACACGCAAACAAAGAAAGACCCGCTTCTCGGGCACCGAACAAAGAAAGAACTGCTTCTGGGGCTCCGAAGCCCAGGCACGAGGACCCGTCAAAGAATATGTCGGACTCGATCGGACGAGAGCCGTAGGCGTTCGGTACGGCACACCTCTGTATGTACACCTTCAAGGGGCGAAAAGCGCACCCGGGCACGAACCCTGAGTCGAGAAGGTCACTCGTTCCACGTGTTCCAAGCCCGGAAAAACGTCATATGCTCCTTGTCCGCGAACGACCGACCTAGCCAGAGACGGCCTGAACGACTCCAATCCGGGGTAATTGCCGAGAAGAACGAAACCATCAACAGGTGGCGGATCCTGGCGACATACGGACACCTCTGTGTGCACATCATTGGCTCGTCCGGCTTGTTCGGGCTTGGTCAGTCCTTCCATGTGCCCCAGCCGGAGGTCGACAGGATGGGCACTGGGAAAACTGGCACTTTTGTCTCCACGAACGCAGCTGCCCGGCGGGAGCCATGGATGTAGGAGTACGCACAAGCCTACTCTGAGGGCCCAGCCATTCCGACGGATTACAGAGAATGATGTCCTGATCCGGTGGCTGGGAGGGCTGTAGGGGAGGAGGACTACAGTTGCGGGAACCCATCAAGGTTGCCAGAAAAGTTACTCAGAAAGAGGTGGGCTAGTTCGATAAAAAGAACATACATAGCTTCGGGACGAAGCTAAGAAGAGGGGGAGGTAGTGTTACACCTCAGTCCGAAACACCAGGGAAAAATAGATAGCTACATAGTCAGGGTACGTGAGACTTTACCTAATACCACTCGAAAGGAATAAAGTCGCGCCCAGCCGGCTTCAGAAAGTCTAGGCGGGAGATAGCCTTGGGATTAGACCATACGGCTGTAACGAACCTAAGGGGCTAATCTCCGGACAAACTGCAAACGCAACTAAATACGTGATACGAGGGGTGAGGTCATAGAGCCGATATCTCCTCTTTCTCTGATAGGCCAGTAAACCGCTCACCCGCAGGGCTTGAGGGGTTTAGGTGGTGCAGGGATCAGAAGTTAGCGTGAGACTGACCAGGACCAATGAAGTTGTAAGGACCGAGCCAGTGGGGTTCCGGGGCCTTGGCTGGCGGACAGATCTCCTGAAAAAAGGATAGAAAGTATGGGTTCTCCAGAGGAACCACGTGACACCGGAAGAAGACTATATAGCTAGGCAAGAAACCGCCTCGGTGGAAAGGAGGGAGACAGCACCGACCGACCACTCGAACAAAAAACCCCACAAACAAGATCTAAGATTATTCCGTTGTGAATTGTCGAAAGTAGCCTGATTACCTTTGATTCTCTCCGCACTCCGGTTGCACTACAACCCCAGTGTCACATTCAAACACTGGCGACGGTATCTTGAGGGCACTACGCACCAGGTGCAAGTGTTTTCGGACCACCAAAATCTGGAATACTTTACCACCACCAAGGTCCTCAACCATCTGCAAGCGCACTGGGCACAAGAGCTCGCCGGTATCGACTTCAAGATCTTCTATTGCCCCGTTACGAAAAACGGGAAGCCAGACTCGTTGTCCAGGCGTTCGGAGTACCGCCATGAAAAGGGGGGGAATGAAAGCCAGCCGATAACGACGGTCTTACACAAAACCCACTTCGCAGAGCCAATCCAGGTAGCAGGAGCAGTCAATACCCCACGAGAAGGCATGGCATTCATTATTTCAGCTGCACGACTCTACTCCCTCCCGGCCCGGAACTGGAAGAAGGAATTCCTGGCACTCGTACGAAGTGAAGGGGAAAAGGCCCCGGAATACCGCAAAGCACTCCAGGAATTAGAAGCTGAGGAAAATGAGGAAAACAAGGAAAACGGGGAAGCGGCACGGGCAGGGCCGGTGCCGGATGGCCGAAAGGCAGAGGAAGAGGAGGAAAACTGGCAAGCGGCACGGGCAGGACCTGTGCCGGATGGCCAAAAGGCCAAGGAAAATGAGGGATACGAGGAAGCGGTACGGGCAGGGCCTGTACCAAACGGCCGGATGGCCAAGGATAGGAAGGCGGAGCGAAAAGGGATGATAGAAATGAAGGACGGAGTTGTGTACCGGAAAGGGATGCTGTGGATACCAAGCGCCGGGAACATCATTCGACAGATCCTGGAATCGGAGCATGACACCAAAGTGGCAGGCCATATGGGGCAGGACAAAACGATCAAGCAAATTCGGCGCAACTTCTGGTGGCCACGAATAAACGAGCAAATCACAGACTTCTTCCGCAGCTGTCTTCAGTGCCAGAAGAACAAGGCAGCTCGACATCAGCCCTATGGACTCCTGGTGCCTATGGAACTACCCTATGCACCGTGGCAGTCGATTGCAATGGATTTCATCACTGACTTGCCACTGTCCGAACAGTGCGACCAGCTCTGGGTACTCGTCGACCGCTTCACTAAAATGGCCCACTTCATACCGCTGCCGAAGGAAGGCAAATCGGCGAGCGATCTAGCAAGAACCTTCGCCCGGGAAGTGTGGCGCCACCACGGACTGCCCTCGGATATTGTATCAGATCGGGACTGTCGTATCACCTCTACCGTTTGGCAGGAGTTCCTGACGCTCTCCGGTATCTGCCCACGAATGTCAACAGCTTTCCACCCACAAACCGATGGCCAGACGGAACATCTGAACCAAACCATCGAGGCATACCTCCGGTCATTTATCAGCTATGAACAGGACGACTGGGTTAGTTTGCTACCAATGGCAGAGTTCACCTACAACAATTCGAACACCAATACGACGGACATCTCGCCGTTCTACGCGAACTACGGCTACCATCCCACAGCGACAAACCCAGCTGCAGTGCTACCACTAAACCCCGCAAGTTTCGCCTATGGCCATTCTATGCACGCAGTATACCGGGAGGCAAGGAAAACGCTCGACAAGACATGGGAACGAATGCGCCGATACACCGACCCCCTTAGAAAGCAACCACCAGTATATCAAGTGGGCGATTTAGTGATGCTCAACGGCAGAAACATACAAACTCGCCGCCCATCACGGAAACTCGACCACAAAAACCACGGGCCATTCCAGGTGGAAAAGGTAATCTCCCCACTGGCAGCCAAACTCACTCTGCCGTGGAATGGCGCATCCACGACATATTCCACGTCTCCTTCCTCGAACCCTACCGAACTGGCGAGTTTCAACCAACCCCATACCCGGTCAAGGTACTCTGAGAAGCGGACGACATTGAGAACAGTGAGGAATACGATGTGGACAAAATCATGGGCAGTAACAAGAAGGGACGACGTGTCCTCTATCTGGTCAAGTGGCTCGACTCCCCCGACCGAAGGGATTGGACCAACGAGCCGTTCGATAACTTGTCGGAAGGAGGGCTGGAGAAGCTAAGGGAGTTTCATCGACAGAACCCCGAGGCGCCAAGAGATTACAGGCTCACTGAGGAGTAAGGAAGGATGGAAGGATATAGAGTTGGAAGAGGCTTTGGGACGCAGCCTAGGGAAGGGGGGAGTAGTATTACACCCTAGTATACTAGGCTAACAGCTCGGCAAGAATGAAATTGACATTAGGACACAGGAGGCTGCCGGTCCCTCAAGTGACACTTCCAAAGATGTCGACGGTTGCGCGAATGCCACACCGCAGCGGTGACAATGCCGACAGCGCCGGACGTTGACAGCGTCAACGGTGCCGGCAGCGTCAGACAAGTGACAGCCTTACACCTACTCTAAGGAATTGGGAAAACACAAGGAGCGCGAGAGTCTAGAGGGGAGGCAAGAGTGGAGGTAGGACCTCGGCGGCCAAAGTGGTGTGCCGGGAACTACTCCGCAGCGGCAAAGCAGAACCCGTATAACCCATAGAAGCTATGTGAACGACGAGGTTTGCAGCAGCTGCCGTATCTTGCCGTTGGGACCGATCAGGATGAGTACGCTCTGGGCCTAGGCCCACGTTCACCTCAGCTTTGGCTGGTGCATACGTGAGTGGATTCCTGAGGACAAAGAAGTACGGCATCGGCTTGCGCTTGCGCGCCGAGGACAAAGAAAATGGATCGGCATGCGCTTACTCGGCGCCAAAGGACAAAGAAGTATGGCATCGGCTTGTGCTTGCATGCCGAGGACAAAGGAAACGGATCGGCATGCGCTTACGCGGCACCGAAGGACAAAGGAAACGGATCGTCATGTGCTTACACGGCGCTGAAGAACAAAGGAAATGTAATTGGGTGGCGCGCACGCGCTGAGGAAAAAGAGCAGGAATTGGTATGCGCTTGCGCGCTGAGGAAAAAGAGCACGGAACTGGATGTGGGGCGCGCCGAGGAGAAAGAGTGTGGATCGATCTACACTTACGCGTCCCTGCATTCCTGAAGGCAAGGTCATAGGACAGAGGACTGCGATAGCGTAGGACGATTCCGCTCTTATAAACGTTCGGTGCGCTGTGCAAAATGGGGAGGACACAGAGAAAACCTGCATCGAAACCCGTTAGACAATTCCGTTGTGAATTATCGAAAAACTGACTCAAGATATCGATTCTACCGTGACTCCGGTGACTCGTTAGCACCCCAGTCTTACAGTTTGCCCGTTAGATCACATCAGTGTCAGGGGTCTGTTTGTAGACAATCTTGTTACTGAGTTGATTCGTGCATTCCAATATGTACCACACTTTACAGACTACTGCAATTCCAAGGTTTTTGTCTGTCGCCAGAACCAGGTAAGAATTTGACTGAAGTTCTTGCCAAAGAAGGCGTAGATTTGGATTAAATCTTGCTTTCGAGGTCAACTGTAGTGCTGCCACTTTTTCAAGCAGTAAGTCCTTGACTGCCTCTAGGCCGTGTTCAAAACCAGGATCTTGTATAGCAGGTTTAATATCTGAAGGGATATTAAAGCGAGGTATGTAGAGTCGATCAGGTTGGTCTCGAAAAATGTACCGCCAGTGTACATTTTTCTCAAAGCTTTTCCAAGCTTGGTGGACCAACAGAGGGTTAGGTAGAGAATTGAATATAAATTTACCATTGAATGCGAAGGAGTATTCTGTATTTTCCGTGAGGTTAACCCCCGGAAGCTTGAAAACACCTGTGGGGAAATGGATCGCTCCATCAATCACATCGCATGACAGTTCGTTGGCACAGTGGATACGAAGTGAATCGTTTCCGACGGACAAAAACAATTCTTCATTTCTGACGGCAGTACAGAGGAGAGCCCTAGGAGTGCGAGGCCAACTCACAGACTCACTACACACATGAAAAGTCTTGTACCACGAGCAACACTCAAAAGAAATTCCAACACGTGCTAGTTTTTGGGTTTCCTAACACTTCCTTTTCCTTTTCCTTTCTTCCCAGGCTGTTTTGCCGGTACAGACCTCTTCTCCTTTCCTTTGCCGTTTGGTTTTCCTTTCGGTCCACCTTGTGTCGCTGGTTTCAGAGCCTTCTTCTGACCCGGTCGCTTGCGAGGGTTTTTCTCTAAGGGTCACATTAGCAACTTTTTGTCGTACATTGCTATATGTGGACGGAGGTTGCATACACTTATGAGAATCCAAGTTATACTTTTTGCCAAAGTTTTCAAGCAATTTCTGAATTGCTTGATTGACAGTAGCAGCGCCGGATGCCTCAGAGGAATCCTTCATTTCTACGTCGGCCGAAGACTTGTCCGTAATTCGAGCAGCAGCTGATTTTTGCAGCATTTCTCTGACGAAAGACATGTGCGCTAGGACCGTCATCTGTCGGACGATGGTACCATATTGCTGGGTAAAAAACTTGATTTCCGAGGCAATTGGCTGAGGTTTGGGAGAACCAGCAGCAAAAAGCCCAGCATCAGTAAGTTTAATTCCCGAATCCTCAGGCACCTGCCAAACGGTGGTCGAACACAGGTTATCAACGGACTTGTTGATAGCCGTGTCAGAGCTCAGTTCAACTAGAAACTTGAGCTGTGCTTTCTTGGCTTCAGAAGCCACTTTCAGCATATCGACTCTTGCATCTTGAGCGATCTTTTCATTAGCCACAGCAAGCTTGTGGACTAAATCGAGATCTGAGCGAGAGACTTCTTTTGAGAACTGAAAGGTCGCAAGCTTGACGCTACCCTGGATCTCCGCAGGGAATTCTCCTTTGACCATGTACTGTGCAAGTCGGGCAGACTGGGACCGAAGAGAGTAGATCTTGGTCCACAGGTTGTAGTGCTCGACGAGGATAGGCTTGAAATACGCGCGGATAGAGCCGGCTACGAGGTCGACGAGTGTTTGAAGGGTCGAGGCAGACGCGAGGGCTTGAGGGGCGGTTGACGTTATGCCACTGAGAATGCGAACGATGGAGGTGGTGGATCGTACAGACATCTTGATGGTGGAGCGTCGAGGGAAAAGTTGAGAACGCAAGATGTGTGAGGATTTTGGTAAAGAGCGCTGTAACTGCAGTAAAAACGATTGAAGGTGTGGATTCAGATCGTTTTTCGCCAATGTGTGCCTCTTCAGTACTTGGTCCAGACAGCAGCTTTTATATATTATTTCCAAATAGCATACCCTAGGGCTGACTTTGCTAGTCTTGTGAGTAGCAATGTGAGTTCGTTTACTGAGAAGCCCTACACACCTGTTCGTGCGGATGTCTAGGTCTCCAGGAGTAAATGCTTCACCCAGGGCATGCTAATTGAAAATCCTATAATTGAATGTATACAGCGCGTGTATAGATACTGCGCGCCGAATTCTGACTCGTGTATACATTTGCATACACAACGAGTTCAGAGTTTCCAAAGTCCGAAGTCACGAGACTGAGCTCCTACAACCAGCGATGTGCCATCACTGATTAGGCAATCATTTTTCTGAAGAATCCGAACTCAGTCTCATGACTTCTGACTTCGGAAACACTGAAGTGGTTGTGAATGCAAATGTATACACGAGTCAGAATTTGGCGCGCAGTATCTATACATGCGCTGTATACATGCAATTATAGAATTTTCAATTAGCACACCCTGGGTGCAGCATTTACTCCTCGAGACCTAGACATCCTTATGAACAGGTGTGTAGGGCTTCTCAGTAAACGAACTCACATTGCTACTCACAAGACTAGCAAAGTCAGCCCTAGGGTATGCTATTTGGAAATAATATATAAAAGCTGCTGTCTGGACCAAGTACTGAAGAGGCACACATTGGCGAAAAACGATCTGAACCCACACCTTCAATCGTTTTTACTGCAGTTACAGCGCTCTTTACCAAAATCCTCACACATCTTGCATTCTCAACTTTTCCCTCGAAGCTCCACCATCAAGATGTCCGTACGATCCACCACCTCCATCGTTCGCATTCTCAGTGGCATAACGTCAACCGCCCCTCAAGCCCTCACGTCTGCCTCGACCCTTCAAACACTCGTCGACCTTGTAGCCGGCTCCATCCGCGCGTATTTCAAGCCTATCCTCGTCGAGCACTACAACCTGTGAACCAAGATCTACTCTCTTCGGTCCCAGTCTTCCCGACTTGCAGAGTACACGGTCAAAGGAGGATTCCCCCCGGAGATCAAGGGTAGCGTCAAGCTCGCGACCTTTCAGTTCTCAAAAGAAGTCTCTCGCTCAGATCTTGATTTAGCCCACAAGCTTGCTGTGGCTAATGAAAAGATCGCTCAAGATGCAAGAGTCGATATGCTGAAAGTGGCTTCTTAAGCCAAGCAAGCACAGCTCAAGTTTCTACTTGAACTCAGCTCTGACACGGCTATCAACAAGTCCGTTAATAACCTCTGTTCGACCACCATTCGGCAGGTGGCTGAGGATTCGGGAATTAAACTTACTGATGCTGGGCTTTTTGCTGCTGGTTCTCCCGAACCTCAGCCAATTGCCCCGGAAATCAAGTTTTTTACCCAGCACTATGGTACCATCATCCGGCGGATAACGGTACTAGTGCACATGTCCTTCGACCGAGAAATGTTGCGAAAATCAGCTGCTGCTCGAATTACTGACAAGGCAACGGCCGACGTAGCAATGAAGGATCCCTTTGAGGCATCTGGCGCTGCTACTGTCAATCAAGCAATTCAGACATTGCTTGAAAACTTTGGCAAAAAGTATAACTTGGATTCTCATAAGAGTATTGCAACCTCTGGCCGCACATAGGAATGTATGACGAAAAGTTGCTAATCTGACCCTTAGAGAAAAACCCTCCCAAGCGACAGGGTCAGAACAAGGCTCCGAAACAAGTGACGCAAGGTGGACTGAAAAGAAAATTGAACGGCAAATGAAAGGAGAAGAGGTCTGTACCAGCAAAACAGCCTGGGAAGTAAGGGAAAGGAAAAGGAGGTGTCAGGAAACCCAAAACTAGCACGTGTTGGAATTTCGTTTGAGTATTGCTCAGGGGACAAGACTTTTCAAGTTTGTAGGGAGTCGGTGAGTTGGTCTCGCACTCCTAGGGCTGTCCTCTGTACCGCCGTCAGAAATGCAGAATTGTTTTTGTCAGTCGGAAACGATTCACTTTGTATCCACTGTTCCATAGAACTCTCATACAATGTGATTGATGGAGCTATCCATTTCCACACAGGTGTTTTCAAGCTTCCGGAGGTTAACCTCACGGAAAATACAGAATACTCCCTCACATTCAATGGTAAATTTATATTCCATTCTCTGCCTAACCCTATCTTGGTCCACCAAGCTTGGAAAAGCTTTGAGAAAAATGTACGCTGGCGGTACATTATTCGAGACCAACCGATTCGACTCTACATACCATGCTTTAATATTCCTTCAGACATTAAACCTGCTATACAAGATCCTGGTTTTGAACACGGCCTAGAGGCAGTCAAGGACTTACTGCTTGAACAAGTGGTGGCCCTACAGTTGACTATGAAAGTACGATTTAATCCAAATCTTTTCGTTCTTTGGCAAGAACTTCAGTCGAATTCTTACCTGGTTCTGGCCACAGACATAAACCTTGGAATTGCAGTAGTCAGTAAAGTGTGGTACACATCAGAATGCACGAATCAACTCAGTAACAAGAGTGTCTACAAACAGATCTCTGACACTGATGTGGTGGAATGGGCAAACCAAGTTGAACACTGGATAGAATCACTGCTTTCCTCTGCCGCAAAGAAAACAAATTCCGACGAGTTTAATATCTTTGCACAATACCTGCTCACTAAGCTGACTACAGATAATCTGTCTGTTCCGACATTTAAAGGACTTCTCAAAGTCCATAAACCGTTATGGAATCTTCGACTGTTTATCCCGAGCCATAGCTGGATCACAGCAGGGGCGTCCAACGTAGCTAACTATCTCCTCCAACCCATATTGCAACTCAACTCATGGATTGTTAATTTGACCATCGAAGTAATTAATACGGTGCGAGGTTCCAGGGCTAATAGGAACAAAGAAACTTACGTTGTCACTGGTGACGTGCATAGTTTTTACACAAATGTTCCTATCACAGAAACAATTTCCTTCATCAAGAAAATTGTCATTGAGGAAATGGTGTATGAACCTTGGAAAGTTTCATTGATCAAGATATGTCTTGTGGCGGTCATGAATAATAACTGCTTCCAATACAGAGATGAGATCTACCACCAGATAAATGGCATCGCAATGGGTACAAGTGTTGCACCTGTATTCGCAAACATTTATGCTGTGCAGCTTGAGCAAGACCTTGATGAATGGCGGGAAAATGGGGTTCTTTCCTATGTACGCTATATCGACGACATCAAGTTCATCTTCGAAGGCTCTCTGAAACAGTTGTTCAGCTTTTTGTCGACTCGACATTTTGGGAAATTGAAAGTTTCCTGGGATATTCATTTGGCCTGGGAAGAAACCCCCTTTTTGGACTGTTCCTTCTTCTTCACTTCGAAGCCAGGAATTACGGAACTCCAATCAAACCTGTTCCGTAAGAAAATGAACAAACATCAATATATTCCATGGTCCTCAGCGCACCCAGAATCTGTAAAAAGATCCTTTGTGAAAGCTTAATTGACCCGGTATATGATAGTATCATCACAAAAATCCTTCTTTGAGGAGAGTAAGGAGATGTTCTTCATGAACCTGCGCCGGCATGGATACACGGCGGACAAGCTTGTTGAATATGGAAGGCAAGGGGACTACAAGTCTCGCTTTTCGGTCCTCCGTAAAAGTAGAATGAAGCGACTGCAAAAGCAGACACCGTTACTCCTCCCATCTTCCTATAACAAGGTGTGGAATATGTTGAACCTCAAAGACGTATGCGATATAATGCTCAGGATATGGGTACACGACAAGGTTGAAATACCTGATTCGTTAAAAGGCCCAATTATCAAGAGTCTTCAGCGCTTGGAAAACCTTTACGATAAGGTAACCCAGTGGAACGTTGAAACGCTTCAGGCCATCATTCATGAGAACCATGGCGGCTCTAAGAAGTGTTCTTGTGAGGATGAGTTTTGCCTTGTGGGATGCTGGACGAGGATTGAAGCCCTTCGACCCCTGTACAGTTAGTGTTTCCGAAGTCGGAAGTAACGAGACTGAGTTCCTACAACCATTGATGAGCCATCAGTGATAACGCAATCCTTTTTCTGAAGAATCCGAGATCAGTCTCATGACTTCCAACTTTGGAAACACTGAAGTCGTTGTCTATGCAAATGTATACACGAGTCAGAATTAGGCCCGCAGCATCTATACACGCGTCGTATACATGCAATTATAGAATTTTCAATTAGCACGCCCTGGGTGAAGCATTTACTCCTCGTGACCTACGCATCCTCATGAACAGGTGTGTAGGGCTTCTCAGTAAACGAACTCACATTGCTACTCACAAGACTAGCAAAGTCAGCCCTAGGGTATGCTATTTGGAAATAATATAAAAAAGCTGCTGTCTGCACCAAGTACTGAAGAGCCACACAACGGCGAAAAACGATCTGAACCCACACCTTCAATCGTTTATACTGCAGTTACAGTGCTCTTCACCAAAATCCTCATACATCTTGCCTTCTCAACTTTTCCCTTACAGTGCTCTTCACCAAAATCCTCACACATCTTGCCTTCTCAACTTTTCCCTCTACTGCAGTTACAGCGCTCTTCACCAAAATCCTCACACATCTTGCGTTCTCAACTTTTCCCTCGCCGCTTCCTCTTTTTCCTCATTTCCCTTGTTCTCCTCAGCCTCTCGGCCATCCGGCACAGGCCCTGCCCATGCCGCTTCCCCGTTTTCCTCAGCCTTAAGTTCATCGAGTGCTTTGCAGTATTCCAGGTCCTTTTCCCCAGCACTTCATAAAGTACTAGGCCAAAAGTTTCCGTACACCCAGGTACAACTGCCCATGATGCCCTCACTCAACCTTCTCGATCCCCACAACCACAATTTTTTTTTAGAAAGTCTGAGTAGTTGGCATACATCATGAATATATACTAATAAAGCTTCTATGGAATTTTCAGCCCGTAAAAATCATTATTTTATGCAAAGCAGGGTGACCAAACAAATTTTCCTTTGACCAAGGTAGCCCATTTTCAACCACGGATACAGCAACCTACATTCACTGGAAAAAATGATGGACTGTTGGGAGGCCTTCTTAGCTACGTAGATAATCTTA
>Ga0307516_10006082_pt1 | contig 14250 bp, 15 predicted proteins | sample 19_EM_MG_FD_203310 | JGI IMG/M metagenome (GOLD analysis project Ga0307516, IMG submission 203310) | Populus trichocarpa ectomycorrhiza microbial communities from riparian zone in the Pacific Northwest, United States - 19_EM | ecosystem: Host-associated > Plants > Roots > Unclassified | place... | reverse complement strand
CGCACGAATTTAACAGCGTTTCAGAGTTGTACTTGACAGATATCTTCTGGCGACGTGCACTTTCACCCCACTTTATGGGCGTCTTAGCGACGCAATGGGCCGTAGAGCGGCTAACCAGTCCGCCGTCCTGTTTGCGGCCCTGGGAATCCTCGCCTGTGGACTATCGAACAGTATGAAGATGTTGATCTTGTCACGATTTGTAGGTTTCTTGGATCTTTTATAGAACATTTCTTAATTACATTAAACGATTTCTAGATTTCTGGTATAGGAGGCGGAGGAATTTTCACCAGTTCTGCGTATGCAGAATTTCTTTGTCGGTCGCCATGATCTGCTCACATAGGTGGTGTCGTCTAGGATCATTACCAGCGATATGTATAACTTGCGCGTAAGCTTCAACACTCGTCGTAAGCAGCGATGAAGGTTGAAAACACCCTTTTCAGACTTGCGGTTTCATCCAGAGTATAGGAGGGATGTTCTACGGAGTGCGTTATATATCTTTCCAGGAGAACCGACCATTGCTTACGGCCGGAAGCAGCTTGGAATGGGACTTGGAGGTCCCGTCGGAGGTTTGATAGCGGACTGGTAAGTCGGATTGCTTGCTATTGGTCATGCTCGTGTGGACTCTTTCACTTGAGGGTCGGCTGGCGATGGGCATTTCTGTCCCAGATACCTCTTTTTGCATTGTCTCTTGCTCTTGTGTCGTTCAATTTACGCTATGTCACCCCTGTGAGGTTCATCTCCCCTCCAAGTCGGGTTTCAACTTATCTCTATCATCAGGGAAAGGGTAAAACTCCAGGAGAGGTCCTGAAGCGGATTGACTATCTCGGTAGTATGGCCTTGATGGGAAGCGTATGTTTTGCGACCTCGATCTGTAGATCCCAGCTTGATAATTTCCCAAAGGTAGCTTGCATGCTGCTCTTCTTGAGTAAGCGCTATAATGAAGATCGTCCGGTACGTTCTTGTTTCCGTTCACCCGGCATAACTTTTCCGGATCGTTCTCATTCTTCCCCAGTGGACCGACATAGGAGTTTGCGTTACTCTTCTGCTATCCGTCTTCTTCATCACTCTCTTCCTCGTCATTGAGATCTACATCGCACCAGAACCGGTTTTGACTGCCTCCCTGTTAACGCAAAGAGTCCCTATTCTTGTCGGGTGCAGTAATGCTCTTGTAGCCGTTTGCAACCTCTCCGTGTCGTACTTCCTCCCGCTCTGGTTTCAAACAGTAATGTTGACATCTGCTTCGACTGCCGGTACGTGTACCTAGACCCTTAACCTCCTATCACGACCGTTGGCCTACCGTATTTCAGGCCTCCATTTGTTGCCAAACAGCGTCTGCATCTCCTCTGGCTCGGTGTTTGCAGGGTAAGTTTCCACTAGGAAACTCGTCAGAACCGTCTTGAATTACGGGTTCCCCAGGTGGATGATGCGTAAATTTGGACGATACAAGACTTTAACATTATCCTTCGGTTTCTTACCCTTTTTGGCTTCGGTGCTTCTTGCTCGATTGGAAGAAGGATCGTCTCAAGCCCACCAGTGGTTAACGATTGTACGTACGTATGGCTCGTATGGCGCCTGGACTTATCTTCTTGAACTAGATACCACTCGGATTTGGAAACGGCGTCGTCCTGCAAACGATGTATGGTAAGTTACCCTTCATTACCTCTTGTTCGTTTCCATGGTTTATGTCTTCTCCCGACTATAGTGGCCCTTGTGGCCAGCCTGTCTCGCGAGCAAGTTGCGGTCGGCACTGGGTTTTCCCAGTTACTGCGTGGACTAGGTAGAAAATGATCATTTTCCCTTGCTAAATATATTCATACCATTTGTTAGGCCAAGTCGGTGGTTTAGCAGCCGCATCCGCATTATTTCAATCACGCCTGGACACGGAGTTGCGCGCTAGGATACATTCCCAAGATGCTGACGAAGTAAGTATCCCTCCCAAGGCGAAGCCGTGGAGCACCGACGAGTTTCTCGCCCTTGTTTATCCAGATCATAAGAAAGATTCGGCATTCTGCACGTCTCGTTGACAGCCTCCCTCCTCAGTTGCAACGCGAAACGAGGGACGCGCATGCTGCAAGCATCCGGGCGGTATTTACACTTGCGCTTTTTGCGTCCTTGTTGGCCTATATCCTTCGCCTCCTGGTATGTCTCGAAAAGCGCTCGCGGATCTCTTTCCGGAAATGTAATCCTCGTTTGGCAGATCCCCGACAAGGATTTGAATGAGTGCGGCCCAGAAGCGGATAGAGCTGCGATTGAGCGGACTGACGATGGGTCCTCATGTCATGGATCTGAATCGGGATACGAAAGTGATGACGAAAGGAAAGTCCGACGTCGATAAAAACGATGATTTTCGATCAGATTGCTATGAAAATGTTACCGAAGCCGATGGGTGGCTATGAGTGCTGTTGATCAGCCCCCGACTTACGATATCTCACCATTTGCGCGTACGATTGGGACGCTTTGCAGCCTCAGGTTGCGTCATGATCATCAGAGTATCCTTTATTTTCAACTCCCATTCGATGTTCGATATAGCAGCGTGGTTATTATATCTGGGACATCACCAATGTAGATCTAGCTTCGAAACTGCGGGCTGTTGAATAAGTTGCATTCACAATATACGGATGTACACGAGGGAAACTAAGCAGCAAAACGTAGATATACCGCGTTCTAAGATCTTGTACAGGCTATTGCGAATCGTATGTTTCGATCGTTAGGCGCTCCTTCATGAAGGAGACAAAAGTAACGACGATGAAATCGATGATTTCAAGACCTGCAGGTGAGATTTCTAGGAAAGCTCTGCGAGATCTGGATACAATTCCCAGTTTGGCGCGGCGGTATCTCGCCAGGAGAATATATGAATTATCGTTCAACATTAACTATATGCATAATAACTTATTATGAAACCGGACACCTGGCCAAGGAGAAGTGGATCACTTACGACGGGGTATTGGAAGAAGATCTGCCACTTATATGCGCGGTTGTCAGGCCCGGTAAACACCCATGAGCTTCGTAAGACGGTCAAGGCAGATAACCTTGTTCAGCTGGTCCAATAAAACTCACTTTTCGGTCTCTGTGCCGCTGAGTGGACGCAAAGCGAGTTCTAGACCGGTAGTGCATAATCGCAGCGTCGTCCCCTGCAATTTTTTCTCTATCAGTCCGAGCTGAGTCCCCACCTTTCCCGTGCTAGTGATGCCGTCAATGCGAACTACGGTGGTTACAGCGCCTGCCGATTGCGGTGTATTGATTTCATACCGAGGGCCGTCGGCTGCTATCAACAGCGTTCGCGTGGGGTCGTTGTTGGCCAGAATAAGATCCATGAGGAAGGGTCTTTGTACGGGAGTTGGTCTGATTCAGAAAACATAAGATTCGGTCGAAACTTACCCTAGAACCTTCAGCGGATATCTGACGTGATGGCCTTGTGGATGGCCAAAAACTCGGAACCTGAGGTTCTCGATGTCGCTCCTTGATTGGTTTCAAGGCGAACCGCGCATTCCCAGGGTTGGGAAGAAGGCTTGTCGCAATTGCTCCGGAAAGATGGAGGGAAAGGCGGAGATGAGGCACGCAGGGCCGTAAATCAGGTGATGTCGGTCAATGTCATGACTCCGAACTGCCCGGCGGCTGGCTCTTCAATATCAATCCGTGCACGGTGCAGGCCCTACTTTGGCTGTAGGAATGCTCGGAACTTGCTTATTGCCAGCACTGTACCTGTGGAGATAAGGTGCCAGCCCCTGAGGCTCCACCTGCCATGTTCAGAATTTACACGATGTCTTGTTCAAGTACTTACTGCGCAACTTGAAGTAGGTAGCACGCTAACTTGATGCGAACACACTCTAGATCTATCAAGGCATCCTCGAAGGGGCACAAAATCTAGTAAACTTCAGTCTACAGTTAGTACCGTCATGACATAATGCATGCAAAGCTATCCTTCTCCTGCGCTTCCCCCTACTCGGAGGCGGATGAATCGTCGCTTACGGACATCACCAACTCCTCTCCATGCGTTTCCCAAGTGGGTCTATCCATAGCGTACCCTTCGTTGACTTTTGCAAATAATGGCCCGACCAGCTTGCCTACTGGCATGAATTTGCCTGGATCCATATTACCTTTCCCATCCCGCATATCATTGCGCACGTGAATATATTTGACGGACGCCAGGATAAGCATGGTGGTGAGGATCGATGTCTTTGGATCTTTGATCTCAACGAAGTCGAATAACTTGGCCCAAGTCTAGTAAGTTATGGCTTTGCGCTCTTCCGGAAGAACACACCTCGCATTCCATACTGAACGCACTCTCTTTCACGCGCGGCGCTTTGACTTGAACCTGCCAAAAGATTTAACGCTGCGATGGGGCACAAGGATTACGACTGACACTTGGTACTTTCGTTAAACCGCTAAATGCCCATTCACTTAATTCTGGCGGTGCATCCACGGCACAAGCATTGGCTTGTGCGGCCCAAGGTTCGCTGATTATGTTCACCACGAACTCTTTCGTGGTTTTGATGTTTCTTGCGGTGTCCTTGATGGGGCCCGTGAGAGTAGGGCTCCGAGTTATTGAGAAGGAGATTATTGGAGGGAACGTAGAAACCTAAGTCAAGAGACGAGATTCAATGGGCATTCGGTCGCTGTAGTAGTAGTCAACACACTAAATTAAACCAACTGTATGCGCATGTGAATACAGGAAAAGGCGATATGGGTGGGTGTGTTTCCTCACCTGAATATGCCCAGGTTTTCTATGCCGTCCTCCGAGATCGTTGATACGAACGCCATGGGTCTTGGTACTACACCACTTGTAAGAATAGAATTTAACTTTCTAAGTTACGCTGTATCAGCTAAAGGGCACACGACCAGAGCCAAAAACTGACCGTGGGTCTTCCGTCTCCACATCTATCGTGCTCCAACCAGCGGAATCAACGCCCTGCATCCATTCTCGACCTTCGGGAGTGGTATTCGTCTTCTTCCCAAAGGACCAGACAGGATTGGGAGCTTCAGAAAGCGTGAAGTGCGAGGGGACGGAGGGGTTTGAGGCAGTCATGGGTTGCCGAGTTGCGATGCTCGCTCTGGGTTTCCACAGGAAACCCCAAGTAAGATAATCTGGAGCACGATCACCGCGAGAACAAACATCCGAGGGCGCTCGACCCCGAGTTCCATAGACCCGTATGTAGAACGAGGTTTTTTGTCGGAATCGGCGGCCAACCAACGGACAGCCGATGTCCGATCAAATCCGATGATGACCGAATTATGTGTACCGCCGCACGGTCTGCATCAGACTGCACCCGAGCGCACCCCGTTGGGTCCCTCCACCCTCGAGCGGTTCTCAGTGGGTGGCTTAATCCTGCATTCACTCGGTCCCTGAGCTGGGTTACTTTCTGCTCGCGTGTTGCTCTCCTGGAAGAAAGTCAAGCGAGCGTCGCCCAGGCTGGAGCCCCCGGACCCTGGAGTGTCTGTTGCAATTGTGGAAGGGCTGTGCTGTGAGGGAGGGAATAAACGGATGACGTGTAATCGTATGTTGTCCGTCCGTCCCAGCCTTTCGTCGATTGGCTTTCAAGGTTCGGATAGATCCACAATCCACACAACCCACCCCTCAGACCAATGCTCAGCCACGGCTGCCACGCTCCCCCCTCGTTTCCCCCGCGACTCGCCTGGAGTCTGCAATCCCTCTACAGGGATCTTCAACCCGACATGAATTTCAATGAAAATGACCCGTTTGCAAGACCCTCTCATCTCCTTTACCCCTCGGGTCACGGGTGTGGCTATCATCACGGTATATCAAGAACATTTTGCCCGGATTCCGGCGATAACGACTTTTGACAGGATTATTATCCTCGTAAGAGCCATTAAGGCACTGCCAGTGGCGGAGGCGTGTTCAATCCGGGCGAAGCATTTTCTATGCAAGCGATACTGTGAGTGACCTTTCCTGCGAACCTGACACAGTCATGATTCGAACGTTCGTCCTCGATTAGATTCAAGCCATATCTTCTTTAAATGCTACCGGCATCATCCACATAGGTTCCTGTCGTGCCTGGTCAGAGGACAATTCAATCCTTTATCGGACTTGTTATTATTATTTTGATTTTCCTGACCCCATTATTCTTCCGGGGAATGGAAGCAAGTGTCCGCAAAGAACACCCCAGGTTGGCCGGACTTAGCGCTTAGGATTTTGTGATATGTATTTCATGCTATGGTACGTTACGATGATGAGTGGACTGACACAAAACACCTGTCGTCCATTGGGTTGATGACCTATTTGGGTGACTCATTGACTCATGCAGATGAATGTATATTTGACCGTATACCACTAAATAAATGGTTCGACATTTTCATGGTGGTGAGCAAAATCAGAGTCTCGTAAAACAGTGTCTCCTGCCGTGATATGGACTTCTTCCACAGGCGCGTCAAGGTCGAAAACTTGGGGTGGGTCTCGGACCCGCGGTGCGCAGGGCAGCGGCCGAAAGCGCAAGTACAAATATAGTTCAATCTATGGTTTCCAACATAACATAATGCATGCAAAGGTATCCTTCTCCTGTGCTTCACCCTACTTGGAGGCAGAAGAATCCTCGCTTACGGACCTTACAAACTCCTCTCCGTGCTTCGGCCAAGAGGGTGTTTCCATCGCGTACCCTCCGTTGACTGTTGTATACAATTGCCCAACCAACCTGCCCACTGGCTTAAATTTGCCTGGATCCATAATACCTTCCCCATCCAGCATATCGTTGCGCATGTGGATATATTTGACAGACGCTAGGAAAAGTGTGGCAGTAACGATCGAGGTCTTTGGATCTTTAATCTCAAAGGATTCGAGTAACTTGAATTCTGGTCAGTTATGGTGCAGCGCTATTTAGGGCAGAACAAACCTCGCATTCCATGCTGAACGCGCTCTCTTTCACGCGCGGCGTTTTGACTTGAACCTACGGGAGGGTTTAGTGCTATGATGGGGTACAAGCATTACAACTGACACTTGGTTCTTTCGTTAATCCACTAAATACCCATTCACTTATTTCTGGGGGTGCATCCATGGAACAAGCATTGGCTTGTGAGAGCCAGGGTTCGCTGATGAGGTTCACCACGAACTCTTTCGTGGCTTTGATGTTTCTTGCGGTGTCCTTGACGCGGCCGGTGAAAGCAAAGTACCGAGTGACTGAGACGGAGATTACTGGAGGGAACGTAGTAACCTAAGTCAGGAGATGAGATTCAGTATGTGTTTGCTCGCTGTAGTTCTCAACACACTATATTAAACCAACTTTATGTGCAGGTGAACAGAGGAAAGGACAATGTGGGTAGGGGGGTCTCCCACCTGAATGGGGCCAGATTTTCGATGCCGTCCTCCGAGATCGATGATACGAACGCAATAGGTCTCGGCACGACACCACTTGTGAGAATAGAATATAACTTGCTAGCTTACGCTGTATCAGCTGAGGGGCACACAGCCAGAAATTAGAACCGAACCGACCGTGAGTCTTCCGTCGCGACATCTATCGTTCTCCAACCAACAGAGTCAAGGTCCTGCATCCATTCTCGACCTGCGAGAGTGGTATCCGTCTTCTTCCCGAAGGGCCAGACAGGATTGGGAGGCAAGTTGGGAGGCTCAGAAAGCGTGAAGTGCGAGGAGACGAAGGGGTTTGGAGGGGCCATTGTTTGCCAAGTAGCGATACTGCCAATCTCCGTTCCTGTAGCAGGCGCCAAGTGGGATTATCTGCGTGCACGATCACCGCGTGAACAAACATCTCAGGGTATTTACTCGAGTAGAGGTTTTCAGATTACCTAAGTGTCATTCGCATCCTGTTGGAACTCACAGACGGTAGGTGTCGATCCACCATCGAAAAGACGGTTCTCAGTGGGTGGGCTAGCCCTGCAACCACTCGGTCCCTGAGCTGGATCGATAACCGACCACTTTCTGTTCGCCTCAAATTGCATCTTGCTCTCGCGGCAGAACTCGAGCGAGCGTCGCCCAGGTGCGAGCCTGGAGCCCCCTGATGCCCCCTGATCTTCTTGGAACCTGAATTGTTCCAGCAATTGTGAAAGGATTGCCAGGAGAGTAAACGGATGAGGTGCAATAGTGCGTCGTCTGTCCGTCCCGACCTTTCGTCGACCAACTTTCAAAATTCGGATAGCTGCACACCACCCATTCCTCACTCCAGGGCGTGACCAGCTGCCCAGCCATGCTTCCCCCTCGTTTTCCCCGCGACTCGCCTCGAGTCTGCAATTCATCCATCTATCGGGATCTTCGACGCAACATGAATTTCAATAAAAATAACCCTTTTGACGTCTTATCCCGTTTGCCCCTCGGATGACTATTATCACCACGGTACGTCATAGAACATTCTGCTTGGATTCTGGCAATAACCCCCGACTTTTTCCAGGATTTTTATCCTTGCAAGAGCCCTGAAGGCCTCACCGGTGGCGGAGGCATGTTCAAAACGAGCCAAGCATTGTTCTATGCAAGCAATATTGTAAGTGACCTTTCCTGCGAGCCTGACAAGGTCATGATTTGAACCTTTGCTCTCTGCTAGATATCTTATTTACATGCTACCGGCATCATCCACCAAGGTTTGAATCTGAACCCTGGGCATCAGTCTCATTACATTCGTGGAGTGAACGCTCATTTGATAGCGTTTTTTTGTGGAACATGATGGATTCTGGTGGCCTTGAAAAACAACATTGTGCACGATCTGTTTGTCTTTTCTCCAACCCTTGACTACGAGAATCGTGATATGATTGGCAAGGTATATCGCGTCCTCAATTGTTGCCACTGACCCATCGCTCCCTGGGATACAGTGTCCTCTTGAACGAAATCATTAACTCGGTTGGCCCTCGAGGACATACAAAGACGTGCCTTTTGTTCCCTGTATGGTCCTTGATTATTAATTTTTTTGATTTACCTGACCTCATTATCGTCCTAGGAACCGGAAGCAAGCGTCCGCAAAGAACATCCCAGGTTTGTCCGTCCTATTCTCTGTTCGCGACGTCATATTAATCTGCGACTTCAGCTCCGCATCGTCTAGATCTTACCTTCAATAGCACGTCCGATCTACTCTTCCATCTGTGCAACAAAAGACTATCTCTTTCACGAGCCTTACTTCCGGTTCTCGACATTTAGAAACCCCAGAAGCCGGTAAGCTTGCATCAAGCATTGCGACATTGAGCAATACCTTGGTTCCGGGATTGCACAGAAATGAACGCTGCAAGGTACATTCTCTTGCCAAGATATTCAGGATGTCTTCTCTACTTGACGACGTCCTTGAGGAAGTTGAAGAGACTACGAGCATCAAGACTTACCGAACGGAAGGCTGACAGCTCCACTATATACGGCAACTCGCTTTTTTCGAATGCCTGGACACCAAGGCCGGCCCATTTGAGAATCCAGCGAATTGTCAAGATCGTTCGGCTCAGTTCTCAGCGTCCTTGGATGTGCGCTCCTCGTCATCGTACAGGACTCATACATCCCATCCTCCGTTTCACACTCCCTACCGCCATTTTTTTGCACGGTGGACGCCCTATGCCCACCGACCATTAATGGGCAATAATACCCCGGCCTGCCCCCTCCCCGCCAACTCACCCCGTTTTCAGGACAACAGCAACCACACATCATTTCCTGGCGATGACGGTTTCTCGCGGGTTCCCCTTCGTTCCTCCCTGTGGCACACAACCCTTGCAAATGACATACACACCGTACGTCCCAACACGTACGAGCTTCTGGAATCTCTGGTGATGCAGTTACATGGATGCCAACTGCTGCCACAGCGTAGAATCGGGGTTCCCCGTCGAGCTCCTGGTTGTGACTCCGCGGCGCCGTGTTCTGAGCTCGCCACCATGGCGTCCCGGAGTTCCCGCCTGGGGGTTGACTCAGTGATTGTGTGGATTGACTAGTTTCTCGAGCCAACTTATCCTTTATGCAATATGTATTTCATTCTATGGTACGTTACGATGATTGGTGGATTGACATAAAATCGTTATCGTCTATTGGGTCCATGAGCTTTTTAATTGATTCGGGTGACTCATTGACTCGTGCAGATGAAGGAATATATTGTTGACCAAATAGTATGTACCTTGCAGTGATGTCTTCCGATGGGACGATGATGAATAAATGTGTTTCTCTTGTTCTCCCGACTTCTTCCACTATAGTACTCACTGGCACAAAGCAGGCACGTCGAGGTCGAAAACTTAAAGTGGAACTCGGACCTGCTGTGTGCAGGCAGCGGTAGACAGATCAAGTACAAATCTAGCAAACTTCAATCTACAGCCTTTACAAACATAATATAATGCATATGAAGCTATCCTTCCCCTACGCTTCCCCCTACTTGGAGGCAGATGAATCCTCGCTTATGGACCTTACAAACTCCTCTCCGTGCTTCGGCCAAGAGGGCCTCCCCATAGAGTACTCTCCGTTGACTGTTGTATACAACGGCCCGCCCAACTTGCCCACTGGCTTGAATTTTTCTGGATCAATATGACCTTTCTCATCCAGTATATCGTTACGCATGTGGATATATTTGACAGACGCTAGGAAAACTGTGGTGGTGACCATTGATGTCTTTGGATCTTTGACGTCAACAGCTTCGAGTAACTTGAATTCTGGTCAGTTATGGTGTCGCACCATTCCGGAAGAACCAACCTCGCATTCCATACTGAACGCGCTCTCTTTCACGCGCGGCGCTTTGACTTGAACCTACGGGAGGGTTTAGCGCTACGATGGGGCACAAGCACTACAACTGACACTTGGTTCTTTCGTTAATCCGCTAAAGGCCCATTCACTTATTTCTGGCGGTGCATCCACGGCACAAGCATTGGCTTGGGTGACCCAGGGTTCGCTGATGAGGTTCACCACGAACTCTTTCGTGGCTTTGATGTTTCTTGCGGTGTCCTTAATGGGGCCTGTTCCAGCAGGGTCCCGGCGAGTAACTGAGACGGAGATCACTGGAGGGAACGTAGAAACCTAAGTCAAGAGACAGGATTCAATGGGTGTTTGCTCGCTGTAGTACTCAACACACCTGATTAAACCAACTGCATGTGCGAGTGAATACAGAAAACGACAATATGAGTTGGGAGTGCTTCCTCACCTGAATGGGGCCAGGTTTTCGACGCCATCTTCCGAGATCGACGATACGAACGCCACAGGTCTCGGCACTATACCACCTGTGAGAATAGAACCCAACTTCCTAGCTCACGATGTATCAGCTGAAGGGGGCACAGGCTCAGCCAGAGCCAAACCGACCTTGAGTCTTCCGTCGCCACATCTATCGTTCTCCATCCAGCAGAATCAACGCCTTGCATCCATTCTCGACCTGCGGGAGTAGTATTGGTCTTCATCCCAAAGGACCAGACGGGATTGGGGGGCTCAGAAAGTGTGAAGTGCGAGGAGACGGAGGGGTTTGTAGTAGACATCGCTTGCCAAGTTGCGATATTGCTTTTCGTTTTTGTGGCAAACGCTGGGTGAGATAACGGTATAACTTGGTGAACGATCACCGCGATCTGAGGATCATCACTAGCCTATACGTGATTACCGCGTGATTGAACTAACACCTAAATAGATCATATTCTTGATGACAAGTGCATAATGACCCGGCGGCTATTATGGGAGAGATATGAGATCTGAAGAGTAACACTTTTGAGGACATGAGGCATTCAAATGGTGCACAACGGTACACGAACAAGTACCAATACTTAATATGGACCACCAGAGTAAAATTTATTACTGACAAAATGGAGGGCCTTGCTGGGAATCGAACCCAGGCCACTTGCATTCCTCCTCTGCCCAAAGCAAGTATCGTACCTCTAGACTACAAGGCCATTGCTAAATATGCGTTAATTCCGATTTGACCCGTCAATGTGAACGCCAACTTCAAACAGTTTGTCCCGTCTCATTCTGCGTTTTCCTCACCAAGATTCTGCTTCCCAATGGCTTCCGTCAAGATTGCTACACTCGTCATTCGGGTACGTTATCCAGCCTATCCTTCACCCAATACATCATTAACTCAAGCCTGTGACCTTTGAAAGACAATTGCCAAACCAATTAGCAATAGGCTGAAAGCCCAGGCGACACAGTACGTCTCGACCGAGTCTACCTTATAACAGATCCTGACGAGCCGTATGTAAACCAGACACCCAAGGTTTCGTGAACTCTGCGTAAGCGTCGCGCAGATGATGCACCGCGCCGAGGTCGGGATGCGGACTCAACTACTGGGTGAACCCGCGAAGCATATTCGGCCTCTATCCGAGACTCGGTGCGTCACCTTGACCTTCATACAACATATTCACCCCCGCTGACTCTCATTCATACTCTGAAACAAAGGGCAATCGAAAACGGTGCCAACTCCATCGCAGAAGGCTTCCTTTTCTCCGTCGCGACCGCACTCATAATAGGCGAAACGTGGCGATCGTCTAGGAATCAGTCAAGACGCCGGGACGATGTCGACGATCAGCTGGACGCGCTCGGGACAAAGGTTGTGGACTTGACAACTCGGGTGGACGATTTAGCTGGGAAATGGGAGACAGATCTGCGCGAAGAGCGGGAGAGGTCGATTTTCCCCTTTTCTCTCTCCAGTACATGGCTGACGTTCCTTTACTAAAGAAACGACGAACTGGCGCGGATTCTAGAGCGCGTTGTGGAAATTGGTCTACGTGGTGGATGGGCCGAGTTCCAAGATACGCCATTACGATTTCCGCGAATAGAGCTAACGCGACCACCGTCGGACCGGTCCTCGCTGTCACTCCCTTCACCATCATCATCATCCGACCTCTCCACCCAAGATACGCCATAGACATGATACCCTAGACGCGAAATTACCAGCAATGTTTCAAGTTCCCGACATCTGCACCTTGAATCTAATATACTCCTACGGACGTACTATAGCGATGCAATAATCAGCCCTGGCAATGCGCTGGTGGCCAATAGAGGTGCAGAGAAGCGGGGGTTGGTGAAAAAAATGGTTATACCGGCACACCGATGACTTTTTGCTGGACGTCCGCGTCAGGGACCCTATGAGCCTTGGCAACAGTTTAGTTGCGCAGTGTCAGGAAACCGGCAAGAGTTCAACGTTCAATGTTTGAATGTTGCGGTTTTCAGCCCAAATAAGCTGGTAGGGATTATGTTAAATATTGAGAGCGCGTCCCAGTCGACAATAGCTTAGAGGACCTTGGGGGTTTCCGATCGTCGATAGGATGGATATTTTAGATACTAGTCAACATGGACGTTGGAGTTAGGAATTAGTGCATACCGGTCACTTCTACCAGCCCACAATAATTGATGGTATGACTGTAGTACTGGTTAAAGTTGGGTCAAAGATTAAGCGGAATTACGCTCAATAACGAAAGACCTCCGATCTGAAGGGCTGTTCTGTTCTGCTACACCAATGCCCATCTCCAAGCTAGGTTCCTGCCCAGCTCGGCTCTGCCACGCATGGGGCCTCTGAGGTTCAGATTCGCCATCCATCGTGGCATGGATTGGCCCAACAGCAAAGGAGGGCCCGGGTGTCCTAAAGTTGCGGCACGAGCTCCAGATGCCAGTGGACCCGCGATTCTGCTGGCGTTCGATGGGCTAATCTCACAAATATCCGCCATCGAACGCTGAGTTTCGACCAGAACTATCACGAGAGTCGGATACATTGCCTAATAGCAGATTTAGGTCAATCGATTACATACAAGGAAGTCGCTAGTCCGTTTAAAACTCACGGTAAAATACGAATACACAGGCTGGAAGCCAGACTCTGCGAAGATCGGGGCACCCACACGCAGATTCATGAACAAGAACGTCATCTGTCAGAACAGTAAGAACATCGAGGAACTTGCGCGCCCATACCAGCAAGCACGATACAAAAGTGACTGACCTGGAGTACGAAGTAAACAAGGCCTGATTCTACGAGAAGAATCAATATAGTCTGCGCTGAACTTTTTCGTCCACTCAAGCCGAGAGTCTTCACGATGAGTCTATGGTGAGTCCTGCAATGTCACATCATGGTGAGCCTGTGGATACGGTGAATCCCGCCCGGAGACTCAGAGACTTACCATAATTTATAGGCAATCATTGATGTCGTGATGGCGTTGGTTGCAATGGAGAGTGCAACACTTGCGACGAATGGGCATTTGGTATTACTAATATCTGCCCCGATTACTGTACCATTACGACCGTAGGTTCAGTCACAGGTCACAGCCAAAAAAATCGCTCACCGAAAATGTTTTTCTTTTGAATTTTCGGATTTTTTTTGAATTTTTTTTGGTCGAAATTTTTCACATATGTGAACCTACGGTCGTAATGATACAGTA
>Ga0307516_10006080_pt1 | contig 14255 bp, 15 predicted proteins | sample 19_EM_MG_FD_203310 | JGI IMG/M metagenome (GOLD analysis project Ga0307516, IMG submission 203310) | Populus trichocarpa ectomycorrhiza microbial communities from riparian zone in the Pacific Northwest, United States - 19_EM | ecosystem: Host-associated > Plants > Roots > Unclassified | place... | reverse complement strand
TTAGAATTCAAAATCAAAATTTGGGGTTTTGTTAGGAATTCATGAAGTTGTTCCAGTCAATCAAAAAAATCCCACTCGCAAGCATTGTTGTTGTTTTCGCTCTTCATGTTGTTTCTACTCCAAACCCTGAAAAAGTAGAACCAGAAAGTTCAATTCCACTGTAATTGCTGGATCAAAAACAAGAAACCCATTCCCAAACAGTGGCTTCTTGCGTTCATTCGTCGTAAGGGTCTTCAAAGTTCAAACTTCAAGTTAAAATTATAATCAAGGTGGAGGTAATTTAATTTTGTCCAGTGTATCAATAGATTTAGCATGTTGTACCCCTGCTTACAAACTTGGAGACCTGCTTCAGCCCAATCAAGCTCTGTGGTGTGGAGGAATTTAGTTACTGCTAATGACCGGAAGAAGTGCTTCTTCTTCTGAGCTTTTGGCGTTGTATGATGCAGTTCATTCAAAACAAAACATTTCAACAATTTCTGATAGCTTACTCGAACTTTAACATCATATGATGGAGGACTGGAAAACACAACCAAAAAAAAAAAAGGTTTTTCTTCTGCCCGTCGCATCCGTCCAGATCTCATGTTAAAAGTTCGTGGGGTTTCAAATAAAACAAGGAAATGCCAGCAGCTGCTGTCTCTCACAAAGAAGATGGCCTTTCCCATCTCGTTGCAGAAGAAAAATATGAGCAAAAGTCAAATGGAATAAAGCCTGGATATAGTGGACATAACATGTTTGGTAAAAGTCCAGCACAAAAATGGCAATCAAATAATTATGGTAATTTTATAATTTTAATATTGTAATGGCTATTTAGTCATAAAATAAAATATAGTGGTAATTTTATAAATAATTTGATATTTTTTGTTAATTTTTTTTAACGCATCACAATAAAAATCTAAAGTGTTATAAATATATAAACAAATATATAAACAAAGTATAATTTTTCAAATAATAAAATCAAACTAAAAAAACAAGCATATTATAGGAGGCCTGATGTAATTTTTCCAACTAAAAACATACAACTTTTCTTAGATCAGATCGAATCTATTTTTTCAGGTAATATAAAATTTTAAAAACATATTAATTACACTCTTCTTCTCTTGTTAAGAGAATCACTGTCATGAAGTTTGATCCTTTTTGTCAAAAAAATCATACCAATTCATCGCTTTTTCTCTTTTGTTTTTTTTTTCTTGGGTGAATCTCTCTTCTATCTAAACAAAGTTCTGAATCAAAATGTAAAAACCTCATAAAACATGGATTAAAATGAAAAAAAAAAAGAATACGCACTAAAGATGCAAAAAAAGGCTAATTTTTTTAGCATAGTAGTTAAATAAGCAGCGTAAAAAAAATTTCAAGTGTCAAATGTAGTAGTCGTCTGAGTTTTAATTTTTTTTTTAGAAGGTCTTCATTATGAGGTTGAAGACATTAATTATTAATTAATATAGGGGTGTTTTGAGTTTATATATTATTGACATTATAAGGATGTTTATTATGTATTTTTGGGTGAAAAATGATTTTTTTTTAGTTAAAAAAATCACAACTTGATTTTACAACCATCTCTCTAGCTAATGGTTGAAAACATAGTTATTAAACTCGGACCGGCCCGGCGGGTCGACGCGGTGGGTGGACTGGTCCGGGTAAGACAAAAGACTAGGGTAAGCAAAAACTCAGAAAAACCCGGTAGACTCGCCGGGTTGACCCATGACGCGGGCGACCCCGCAAAACCTGGTTGAGACCTAGTTTTTTTTTTTCAAAAGTGTTTTTTCTCCAGCCAGAGACCTATCTTTTTTATATTTTTTTTGCTGATTATTAACCATTTTCGAAGTTCAATATATAAATACTAGAATAATGTTTTATTTTTTCAATGTAGGATGTAAAGTCCTTTAGTATATATACTCTATATTTACAAGAAAAAAGTTATATATTTTTTTCAATGTGGGATAAAAAACTTTTTGATTTAAATACTTCAACTTAAAAGGATAATATAATATTTTTTCAATGTGAGATTTTAAAAGATTTAAAACTCTTTAATAAATATACATTATGTTCACAAGAAAAAAGTTATTTTTTCAAAGTGGAATTTGAAGTCCTTTAGTATATATACTCTATGTTTATAAGAAAAAAGTTATTTTTTCAATGTGAGATTTGAAGCCCTTTAGCATATATATACTTTATGTTCACAAGAAAAAAATTATGTTTTTTCAATATGGGATAAATTTTTTTTTATTTAAATACTTCAACTTAAAAGGATAACATAATATCTTTTTAATGTGAGATAAAAAAATTTTGAAGTATTCTTTTAAACTTCATTATTTACAACATGTATAGCCTATATTCATATGAATTGTTTTTTAATTTTTTCATATGAAATATTAAAACTTTAAATATTTTTTTATTTATTTTTTCAGGTTGATCCATGTAACCCGCGACCCGGCCTTTTGATCGGGTCAACCCTGTGATGAGTTTAATAACTATGGTTGAAAATTGAGTAGAGCATATGTTGAAAAATGAATTTTTTTTTAAAATCACAGCTTGAGTTTTCCTAGTTGAAAATTAGACAGGCATATGACACCATCTTTACCTTTATTTTTTAAAAAAACAAAATTATGGTTGACAACCCTTTACTAGGCCAAAAAGAAAAAAATAAAAGGCTTGGTGTGCCCGTGTTGCCTTTTCTCTTAATAGGCAAAGTTTCCTAGCCACCTAAACATAATCCACTAAAATGTGTTTGTGAATTATTAAAGTATTTTTAATTTAAAAATATATTAAAATAATATATTTTTTTATTTTAAAAAAATTATTTTTAATATCAACGGATTAAAACGATCCAAAAATACTAAAAAAATATTAATTTTAAATAAAAAGATTCAAAAATTTTTAGAACGTGGGTTGGACCGCGTTCCCATACGGTTCCTAACTCCTTTTTTAACTTTTATCCTCTTTTTTTTCTTTGGTTTTAATTTATATTAATTAAAATAGATTGGTTAAATATGTGTGTGCTTGACAATGCAAGTATTCAATTTTAATCAAAATTAATTAATTAAAATGTGTTTGTGAAATTTTTTAATAAATATATTTTTATTTTTATTTGGTTTTCGAATAACATTATAAGATTTTCTTCTAATGTCGGCAAACATTATTTTTGTGTAAGCCAATATAATTTTTGTTTTCTTGAATTTTATTCAGTCACTTTTTTATGATTATTTATTTTTATTATTATTTAATTAAATAAAATATTAATTTCAAAAAATTAATTTATTAAATAAAAATTAATTTATAGCTTGCAATGCAAAATCAAATATCTTAATCTGTATTCAATTTTTAACTTTTCAGTTAAGTTTTTAGTTAGTAATTTTTCAGTTTAGTTTTTCAATTTAATTTTTAGTTAGTAACTTTTCAGTTTAGTTTTTAGTTGATATTAACAACTTTTTTTATATTTGTTAAAACATATAATTCTAGATTTATTTAATTAAATATATATATTATTTTTATTTTTAATTAATTTTTTATATATTAAAAAACATATTGAAAATACTTGTTAAAAAACTTTTGATCCCACCGCCGCGAAGCTATTAGTAAACTATTTAACGAATTGGCCATAAACATGATTAATTCTAAGAAGTGTAAGAGCAACATACAAGTCTTTTCTTTTAGGTGAGCATGGCTACATGAGTTGAGCAATTTCATCTATCAAATGCCGAATGCTTTCTTTCTCTTCTGCATTCTTCAATGATGGATTCAGGAATCCAAAGATTAAAATTTGCACGTCAACTATATATGCATGATAACCATTCAAAAACTATGAAAAGGTGAGCATGAATTTATGAATATGCTTCTTCATTATGATATACCCCAGAAATCAGAACAATTTGTCAAGAAGTAATAAAATGACTGAAGGGATTTGTGATCACTCATAGACTAAAAATAGCTTCTGGTCATGACTGATCATGTTCACATCAAGAATTTTGCCACCGTTTTCAGATAAAAGGTAACCACCTGAAGATTTTAATTGCTCCATAGCTGCCTTGACAAGTTCTTCAATGGTTTGAGGAACCCACAGGACGACTCCCTCTCTTCTCTTCTCTTTTGGGTCCCATGGATGGAATGGAAACACTGTGCATTTCATTCTTTGCATATCATCTGTTACTGGTAATTAATGAAAAAGTTTTTTGAGACATACGCAGAAGTCTAGCAGAGAAACCACTTCAAGCATAACAACATCAGAGGATAATAAGGCACAATGAATGAAAGCATGTCTGATTTACCATAGTTAATGCAGATGAGAAAGATGCCCATTAAAAAAAAAAACTTTAACCAAGAAAAGGGACACGCTACTAACCTATTTGAGAAGCTCTTGCAACCTCAAGCAATTTAATCAAATCCTTATTTCCACCAATACGAGCTTCATCAAGTGGAGTGTTTCCCCATCTATAAACAGGAAATAGCCCATAGGATATATGAGGGAAATTACATGATCAAAATCCAGATTCAAGAGAAGTAAAAAAATTGTGTGTTAATATTTAGGACTGGGAACAGATTTAAACTTTTCACCATGGTTCGCATCCAACAAAGGTAGGATGCATCTCATGATCAATTGAAGGTCCTCATGCCTTGCCATTATTCTTTTCCTCACTGATCTCTATATTTGAAGAGGGAAAAATTGTCCATGCGGCCATAGTGAATATGGAAATTCTTATAGGAAATGCCTAAAGCATAATTTACCAAACCATATATTTGTACAAAACTTTTCATGTAAAGATATCAAGAAGTGAATTATTCCAAAACCTGAGTTTCGAGTGAGACATGTGCCCTAACTAGCTCATATGCGATGCATCAAGTGGTAACATAAATTAGCCTCGAGTGACTGGCCAAACTGGCCTTCAATTCAGGTCATACCTGTCCTTTGGAAAAACGCTGGCCCCTGCTTCTATAAGTAAACTTGCGATTGAGTGCAAGTCTTCCGAGGCAGCAATGTGCAAAGGTGTTCGATAATCAAAGTTTTTTGCATTTGGATTGATTCCATTGGCCAGAACCCTTTTCAAGAGATTCAAATCCCTCTTTACAACAGTTGTACAGAGAAAACCACCAGCATCATCAATTGCCAGTGATGCCCCTGCTTTAACAAGTAAAGAAGCTACTTCATCATGCCCACCCTTGACGGCTTCTAGCAATGGTGTGTTCCCAAATTTATCTGATAGACAGGGTTAAACAAAAATGTGTTGTTAGATTGCTTTAGAACTTCAAGATTGGATTAGAGAATATGTACATAATTCTGGAGGATATATACAGCAATAAACAATGTAGAACACTTACCTGAAATGTTGACGTCCACTCCATGTTCGATAAGCAGTTGAGATATATCTCCATCTCCTTTAGAAGCAGCAACATGCTGTTGAAAGAAAAACAATATTATATTTTCTATACAAGAAACAGTTTCATACTATCTTGCAAGAAAGAAAATGGAAGTTAAAATCCATATTTGAGAAAAACCGCTAACAAATTTAGCTCTAGATTTTTTACTCGATATTATAATAATGCAACGGTTGAAGTTCAGTACTCTTCCTTTTTGAAAGTCAAAGTCTCGAGATAACAATATCTAGTAAGGAAAAGGATATTTGACAAATTAATCTGATAAAAATCAAAGGTGTCTAACACCAGATAATAGTATCTTAAGACTGGCTTGTCAGTCCATCCTTCAGAAATCATACCAGAGGTGATCTTCTGTCATAATCAGCCTTGTTAGGATCTGCTCCAGTTTCAATCAACCGTTTCAGTCGATAATAATCCCCATCAAAAGCAGCACAATTCAACCTCATAGCGAGCTCCGATTCAGACTTTTCAATGTAAAGAATAACATCTGACTCCAATAATTCATTCCGTAGATTGGCATCTTTTCCCTGGCAGTTGAATAAATTGACATAAATAAGTCGACCACCTATTCTAGCTCATAATATCTAGCTAGAAGAAGTATGATTTCAAAGGCTTCATTTCTTGTTTTACAGCAAATGGAGAACATAATTATACCGCCAAGAACATAAAATTTAGGCAACAACTACATAGGACAAGTGTTTGATGTAGTGAAGGTCTAAAGGAACTAGGAGAAAGATCAGAAGCAATGATATCAAAGCAAACTCACCTCAAGGAGATTGTTCAAGATAATTCGCCCATCAGAGAAGTATATATCAAGGATCTCTGTAAAAGATTGCTTATCAAGTCGTAATACCCTGCATAGTTCCCGAACTCGTATTGTATAAGGCTGAGGAGTGTTGCAAAGAAAAGAAACTTCCCCAAATGAGCTATAGGTTTGCAGACGCTTGATAAACTCTTCTGCTCGATCATTTTCACCTCTTCCGAATTCCTCCTGCAGATAACATTGTCATGCCTAGACGCTGACATCATAAACTAAAAAGATTTACTGATACAGTCCAACACACTCAGAGACAGGTGTGCGCGTGCACACACACTTGTATCATCAAACAGAGCAAATTCTTATTCAGAGGTCTACATGACTTGATATGTCAAGCATATAGGTTGCATTGTAATATAGCTAGTTTTCTTTATATCTGAAAGATAGTTGCAGCATGATTACAACTTTAAATATTTGACTAAAGTTGCTTTACAGTATCTTATGAGAAAATTGTACTTTTCCATAACCTTGTATCTGTTAAAATACATTTGATAGTATGCATGACATGTGCCATCATCCAGAATAAAAATAATGTAGGAGTATTAATTCGATAAACACAAATCAACATTGATCTCTCTGTTATTGAATGTGTGTGTGAATGCACATGCACATTTGAGAGATTCCCTCAGCCAAATTTTAGATTAAGCTTTGTTGACCACGTTGGTGCAATCAAATTCACAGTTAAAGGTATTATAGACAGTCATAAGAGGCGATAAAGTTTGTTTTGTTCCATTTGGATATAGGAAGACAAAGATCAATCCCAAACGAAGCCAGGTAAATGGTTCATATCAAAACACAGCAGCAACTTAATACATACAGAAACATATGCTACACTTGTGATGCTTTGGAATATGCAATTGAAGAAGAAAGACAGGTCAAATATGAAATGTTACCAGTTCACCGTGGCAGACAACATAAAGTTGATCTGCTACATGTCCCTGCTCTATAATCACTTCTCCAGGAAGGAAATACTCTTCATGAACTCGAATTGCCTGGTAAACATGACGAATGAATACAACTCTTCCCACAATTACAATGAATCTATGCTTTAATGTGATAGAATGAAATCCATTCATGGATTCAAAAGACTTTAATTTAATGAAAAAGCTTACTATCTGCTTAATGAATTCCGAAGAGCAACCCTTGAAAAGAGAAACTTCTTTAATATATGGTTCATATAATTTCTGTGAGATCTGCCAAAAAGAAACAACGTGTTGTAGAACACATGATTGAGAATCACCATATATTACTGATTCCTGAAGCAGGAAGTCTTATCTAATACAAGAAAAAAGCATCTAATTTACCAACTAGGAAAGGAAAAAAATTACTCGAGATCGGTAGATGCAGTGCATAAATCCAACTATCTAGAACGCTACTGTGATAGACCAGTATAGAACACCAACACATTAAATAAGATAACAAAAATTCAGGTACTAGAGAAAGGAACAGCTGATGGGAAGGTCTATTCCATATACCTCTTGCTCCTTTTGCCATTAGAGTTAAAATAATACGTAGGAATCTGACTTATATGATGTATATAATTCGTGTAGAGAGAAAGCACATGCAGGGTCGATGTAGGTAGATATAAATTTTGACATGCCAAATAAGTTGCATCAGATATCAGCATGGATGCTTTCTTCTGGATTTGATGTAATGTTGCACCAAACTAATTTGCAGGATAGGAAGAAGTTGATACAATTTTAAGCTCGACATCAACAATATTCTATCCGCTTAAAAATTGAAGCCGTTAACTATTGTCAATACCTTTGTCCGAATAGAAGCTGGGATTTCCTGCAGAACAGATGTTTCTGTGTAGCTGCGATCGTATTGTAATCTCAGATGGCGTTTGATCTCATTGCTCATGCCTTTCCCAAGATTATTTCTATTCATGTATTTGATAAGGTCAGTCATTCTATCCCTAAACTTTTCTGTCTTTGATCCTTTTACAATTAATGCAGTCATGTTACCAAGCAGATAAGCACCAAGAATCATGTCAAAAGATACATAAACCATGACAAATATCATTTCTCTGACATTTACTGCATGTATCTCTCCATAACCTGCAGAAGAAAGCATTTCATCATCACGCAATATACAGCAACTCATGTTAAGAATAACACATCCTCAAATAACAGGGAGAATCACATTAAGAAAAGCATAAAATCAATGACAACGAATAAAGAAACGACATGTTTTTAGCAAAAATTGAAAAATATAGCGCAGAATAAATTCGACAATGAGCAAATCATTTATTGATGTAACATGACATCTTGCAATGGAAAAGCCTAACCTCGATATACAAATCCAATACAATCTGTGTTCAACAATGCCATGCAGTATATCAGCTTGCCTAACATATCTGGTGACTAAATCAATTTAACTAATCTCTGCCTAAAACTTTCTAGCATTCAGTAGGAACTTTCACCTTCCCCATAATTATGAGCATCCACAAAAAAAGAGAAAAAGATCATGCAGATATCAAGATCACAAATTCAAAGCAGATGGATTCCAGACAACTGCTTCACCTAAAGTGAAAATTACATCCTGAGGTTGATGGATCAGAATTCATGACCATGGAAGGTATAGGAAATCATGAAGAAAAAGAAACAAGTTGTATTCAAAATATATCAGAAGCTGGTTCCTGTATTCGCGGCAAGATAATTGTTCCTCTAAACATTTGCATTATTAGTATGACATGAATGGCTTAATGTAAGCGTGGATTTGTCTAGCAATGATTTGTTCCTCTAAACATTGGCATTATTAGTATGACATGAATGGCTTAATGTAAGCGTGGATTTGTCTAGCAATGATTCAGCATCAATATTTCTCAAGATTTCAGTCATTCAGTTTCCTGAAGAGCAATCACCGTTTGCCACTCATCTCGACTTCTATCAAACACCAAACTATTAAACTTAAACATATGAAAAAAGTTTACCGACAGTTGCCATAGTAACAATGGCAAAGTAAAGTGATGTTATGTATCGCTTCCAAAGATCAATCTCCCTGAAGTGTGTATAGCGATAGTCACCCATCTGTAAGCTTCCTATCCATGTGTAACCTTCCTGGGAGGGAGGCATAGTAGTAGCAAGATAGTAAAAAATGCAGGCTGCTGTATGTGTACAATAGAGTTCAACAACAAGAAGTTTCACAATTCTTGTAAAAAGGTAATTGATCCTGATATCTTTCTCCAACCTCTCAAAAAATTCTGACACTCTTTTGGCCCGACTTAGCCTAATCCACAACATATATCTCACTGCCTCCTTTCTCCCAGAAACCTGATTAAACCAGATAGTTCCATATCAGGACCCAAAAAGGAGATTAAGCTTGCCAGTTCATACTCAATATGTAAAACAATTATAAATGAAGCAAAAGTGACATTAAGAAAATGGATTTAACAGAAATGGTCCTTCAAAGTCCTAGAACGATACCTTGAAGATGGCATCCCAAGGCAGACAGCCAAGAAAATCAACCAAGAACCGAGATTTCAAGTACCTTAACAAAACATGTCATAAAAAATATACATAATAACCAATCAATACATGGCAAAAAACCAAGACCAAGAAAATATGAGATGGGACAAAAGGTACAGACCTAATGGCAATGAGCTTGTGACTGGAGACCAGGCGATAAGAGTGAGTTGCACGATAGGCCACAAAGAAATGGACCACAATGTCTATCAAGAAAGCAATCTGACCAGCAATGTCTAGCAAGAAAAGGTTCTCTGGGAGTCCTCTGAAGAAACCAAACTCCAGTGGTGTAAAGAAGGAAGAGTAGACTGCCCATATCAGTATGAAGTGCACCCATACTGTGTACCTCCTGCTTTCACAATCACACACAACAGAATTTTGATTTTAGAAACCCTTTATACACCCACTAGCAGCCAGTCATGGAAAGCCTTGTATTAGCAGCATTCTATAGCAGCAACTCTGAATCATGAATGGATGAAGTGGGGGAGCATGGACTAAATTGTTGGGAGGGAAGTTTGAAACATTACGAGACTTGAGGAATGTTATGACATATTTTCAAAATTTGAGGGTGCAAGTAACATCTTTTTAAGGGACCTATATGAAAACATACCAAAATATCCAAGGACTAAAAATGAGACCCTCCATAAAGAATTATCCATGAATATAATATTTGCCCTTGTTTGGGATTGGGCACAAACATAGATCGGCTAAAATTTATATTGTATTTATATTATTTTAATGTTTTGATATTAAAAAAAATAAAAAAAATATTATTTTAATATATTTTTAAATAAAAAAATATTTTTAAAAAACAACTTCTATTTTTTTTTATGCCAAAGAGGAGGTACAACTTCAAGTATATTGAATTAATTTCCCTATTGTTCTTTATATTCTCTCACTCATACGAAGTTTTATGATTATATTTGTAAATGTAAATAACACATATGGTTCCACTTTCATTTTTTAATTAAACGATTTAATTTCATAAAAAAAAACATTTTTAATAAGGCTCAATTTCATCAAATTTAGAACGATTAGAGACCAAAACTAGTTTTTCCATTAGAACAGGTAACATTTCCAGATGAAATGGGGGGTAATAAAAACACAGTGGCGACATTGATTCAATCTAAACCTCCAGAGGAAAAACTAGACTTGCCCTAAACCCTATACTTTTATTTAATCAAAGATTAAAGATTGTACGGCCCAACCTAGAAGATGAGAGGCCTAGAACTCAAAGAAAATAGGTTCTTAGTGCCTACCAGCTGTCAGGACGGATAATATAAGCATCAGAAACGGAAGACTGCCCTAAGCTGCTTCCATCTCTAAAAACGATTCCATCTCGAATCGAAGACTCCATTCTGAGCAGCCCAAATAGCCTCTTCCATGATGGTTTACTCTCCCCTCTAAGTTTCTCAACCTCCAATTCTTCTTCCTCATCTGATCCATCACCTCCATTACCAACACCACCTCTTGTCCTTTCTCTTCCCTGTATCATCATCATCATCTGCAAGAATTTCAACAGAAAAATCGTGGGCTGGCCATAGAATGTGATAAAAATGAAAGAAGACGAGATCTCTGAATGAATGTAAGTACCAACCAGAGTGCAAGTAACCTTCAGTCTTGAAAGAAAGAGAAAGAAAGCTAATCTTTCATGATGAAAAGTGAAAGATAATTTTTATATAAATGTGTTTGATGCCGAAGGAATTTGTTACCGGTAACTACTTTTGACAATTGAGGGGAGATTTATCCTGTGCTTAATATTCCCTTGAGCTTTCTGTTGGCGTAGATGATAATGAGTGACATTTGTGGTGACAAAGAGAATCGTTCGTGGTAATTAGGTAGCTCATATTAAGAAGCTAACAGTAGGAATCAATGACTGGCAGCAAGAAGATTACCCACATTAATTATGTGCTTCAATAATTAAAAAAAAAATTTGTTTTTATGTTTTAAAAATATTTTTAAAAAATTATTAATTATTAACTTTTTTTTCTTTACTTTACTTTAAATTAATTATTTTAATGTATTCATTTTAAAAAAATCAAAAATTAAAAATTATTATTTCAATCATTTTCAAGTGAGAAGTATTTTTAAAAGTAATCACTATTATAATTGTAACAAACTTTAAATATATATTTGAAATTACAGCAAAAATATAAATATTATTTTAATAAATTTTAAATAAAAAATATTTTAAAAAACTATCTTCTACCTAATTAATTTGTTGAATGTATATATATATATAAAAAAAAAGTTATTTGAGTTTTCTTAATTAAAACAATAATATTTTATGATAAATTTAAAGTGATTTAAGGAATTTTAATCGGAATTTTAGACTAGATTAGATCCGATCGCAACCGAATACTATGATATATAATTGTAAAATTAAAGGTTGAGAAAATTTCGACGACCTAAGAATTACCAAGAGAGCTTATTTAAGCATCAATAAAGAAAGATAGAAGCGACACCACTTTAGCTGGGCATCTCTATAATTCTGATTAATGTTCATCTTTTAACTTTGTGTTTTCTACGCGAAAAAAAAAAACAAAAACAAAAAAAAAAGTTTTAAAACCTGGTCCGCCCGGGATCTAGCTGGCCCAGGACTGGAACCAGACCGGGTTGAAGAAAAAACAGGAAAAGAAAAAACTCGGTGTGACCCGGCAAGACCCGGTTGCAACTCGTTGGTTTTTTTTTATTAAAACGATATTATTTTGATTTTTAAAAAAAAAATTCATTTGAACAACTCGGTGATCCAGTCAAAACCCGGACCTTGGACTGAACCGATGCAAAAACTATGCTTTAAAGATTGTGGAAGAGAAGATGATTTGTGTTTCCTTATGTTTTTGTTCTTTCAATGAATGGCCAGCCCAAAATGATTTGTCAAATGTTCTATTTTTATCTTCTTTTTATTTATTTTTTTATCAAAAGAATATCAGTACGTAAAATAGTGAGAGCAAGTCATCTTTGGTTTACTCATTTATTCGTTTGTTGGATAGTCTATAAATCTTAAAAAGGAATAAATTATGAAAATACAATCTTCGATTGTGTTTGGTACAAGGTTAAAGAACTCGAAAGAGAAGTCAATATTAAGAAAATAAAATTTAAATTTGAAATGTTAAGGGTGTGATGGATATTAGAGGGTGAATGTTTCATGATATTTTGTAGGATTTGAAAATCTTAGAGATTAAAATTATCTCAACATAAATCAAATCAATATTTAAAACAAATAAAACTAGAAAAAAATAAATTAAATAATATTATATTTGTAGCCAAGAACGTAACTTTATTCTCAAATTAAATTGTTATAACTATATTACATCCATGACCAAATATATATTTAATTGATTATTTTTCACCAACAACTATAATATTTTTTTTATTAATATGAATATTCGGACCAGTTTATATGTATTTGAACTAATCCTACAGACTCTAAAATTAACGATTATATAAACTTCTAATAAAACTAACTACTATAACCCTGGCTATTAGAATTGTTTTTTGTAACCTTTTGACAAAAGTCATTGCCAATTATTATAACTCATTGGCAGGGCATTAGAATTCTTGATTGATTATTATAACACGTTGACAAAAGTTATTTTTAATTATTATAATTTATTTGTGGGCCATTAGAACTGTTTATAGTGTCGGCAACCCCATTCATTAGAAGTCATTACTTCATTCGTAGCCATTTAAGAAAATGTTTATAAATTGATTCCCGGAGACCTGTTTCAAGATTTGGGTTGTAGTTATGAGACTGAGGAGCTAAAATTAGGAGATTGCAATCTCTAGCTTAATTGCTTGGGATTGCAATAAAAAATCTGAAATTAAAAGCTGGATTTTGGGTTTTAATTGGACTAAAAATGAATCAATTAAAAATAATTGGATTGAAATTGAATTATGTTGGACTGAATTGAATCAAATTAATTCAATTAGACTAATATGATTGAAATCAATGAATCAATTTGGACTAAATTGAATTAAATGGATTGAAATAAAAGTTCGAAAAAACATTCCTTATTCTCATTACAGCCTTGGATTTTTAATTTGTTTCAATTTCATTCAATTTGCTTTAAATCACCTTTTATCTTTCAATTGTATCCCTAATTAAATCAATTTAGACTTGCAAATTCATCCTTGGTTTCTAAAATTAAGCAATTTTGATCAATCTAACTCTCAATTTTGATCTTCTTCTTCAATTAACTCCTTCATTGATTTTTTATTTTACTATTTGTTTCAAAATCATTCTTGAACATCAAATTTCTTTCACTTTTAGCTAAATTAAATCAAATCAAGCTATTTTTTAAATTTTTTCTTCAATTCAAACCTTGTTTTTGTCTATGATGCTCGATTATCATCGGTCCAAATTCAAACGTTTCAAGTTTGTAAATATTCTTAGATTTTCTCTATTGGTTTCTCAGACAGATTTTTTGACGTCTTTGCTTGAAGTGATGACAAAGGGTGTGAAAAATCCTGAACACTTTGTGCCCCATTCCGAATACTCTATAATTCTAAACCCATATGATATTTTTTAAGAAAGTTTAAATCCAAAACATGAAACCCCAGATGCCACGTTTGGTGGCAACCATCACTTTCTGATTCTGTAA
>Ga0307516_10006078_pt1 | contig 14259 bp, 13 predicted proteins | sample 19_EM_MG_FD_203310 | JGI IMG/M metagenome (GOLD analysis project Ga0307516, IMG submission 203310) | Populus trichocarpa ectomycorrhiza microbial communities from riparian zone in the Pacific Northwest, United States - 19_EM | ecosystem: Host-associated > Plants > Roots > Unclassified | place... | reverse complement strand
AATGATTTTAAACAGTCACAGTACAGTTAACAGCATGCCACTGAGGCCAGTTCCAGTCAAACAGTTTACAATGGCCAGCTGCTGAGGGAGAGAGATTCTGGGGGGTTCAGTCCTGGGCACTACTCTCTGTATTCTACAGTTTTCAGGGGTTTTTATACATGAAGAGCAAGAATAAAATAAATAGAGTTTATCACAAGGAGTGTCCAAAATCAAACCGGTTTCTAATGTTCCCTCCATTGCGAGCATGTCAAAAGCTCACCACAGACCATTTCCATATGTTTTCCATGTGTCGAGAGGGTTCCGGACCCCTGCAGAGCGGAGCATCGAGGACACATTGCCATGCAAGCTTTCCAGAACGTTGCATCAATATTTGATAAGGCCGATCAGAGTCCCCGTTTCCATGAATCAAGGTTTTCAAGCTTCAGGGACCGGTTCCTGTCCCTCAGAAACCACCGGAGATCCCATTTCCAGTGTTCGTCCTATTCTCAGTAATTCACACACTCAGCATCACAGCTTCCATGATCGTGCATCACATGCTCTGATGCTGGACATTCTGCTTCAGATATCAGGTCCCCAAGCCCTTGATAAGTCCATAGTTTAGAATAGTCATCAGATAGGGTGATAGACCATCTGATATAGAATATATATTGTTATTGGCTCCTTCAATGGTCTTATCCATCAAGAATTGAATGATTGGTGTCAAGTCAATGGTTAAGCCCTCAAGGTGGCTATTTCCATGATCATGAACAAAGGGTGGTCCAGTGATATTCAGACTCTCATATGTAGCCAGTAGAGGTTGAAAACAAACAGAAGGCCTGCAAGTGGAGCTTTCTAGCCATTTTTTGCTCAAAAAGGAAGCCTCTCAATTTTTTGAAATCGCAACCATCAGTTTAGTGTTGGAATTCTCAACAGTATATGCTCCATGCCCGCTGGTCTTACTTCTCTGCTGCACAATTATGATTACAATATATTTTTGACTCTCATATTGTACTAGACTTTGTACCTGTCCCTCAAATATTATGAAACTCTGTGATGCCTGCTTTTTTGTGTCTGCACTATAGTTGAACTCTTCTTAAGTCCATATCTTTGATCATACCCCATGGGTTGTTTGAGTGTAATATCTTGAACAGTTCTACAATAAATCTGAATGTATTTTATGGCCCAATCATCTGCTGATACCTGATTCAGCCTCTTGGCAGATTATTTCGAGTTCAAGAATTGAACCCGGCCTTAAGCTTTTGCCATCTTGGGTATTCACTTAGGATTTCAAACTACTCAATTTCCACCGTGCGCCCCATGCACTATCTACTGGATTGCCCAGGGGGTTAGACTTGGCGTCGCCCCTTGGCCACGAACAAACATAGACTTGGCATCTGTTTGTTTGTGGACTGATTAGACTTGGCGTCATTGGTGCATTCAGCCAGACTCCAGACTCACTGCCATTCCCAAGTTCATCCCCACTCCTACTCCTCCTATCGCCACTGCCATTGTGCACATCCAGGAATCCAGGATCTATCTATACAGACAGGTATGTGAGTATCCCTGTCTCTCTTTAATTTTTTCCCATCTTCACTCAAAAAAGTTCTGCAACATCTGGCAGTATCAACTTCAGTGCAGGCCCATCTCATGTCATATATCTATTGGATTGCCTGGGGTTAGACTTGGTGTCACCCTTTGGCTACAAATAAATATAGACTCAGCGTCTATTCGTTTGTGGACCGATTAGACTCGGCATCATCAGTGCAGACTCATCTGTAGGTACCGGCTGCCATTGTCTCCTCCTGATAGCAGTCCTATCACTTACACATGTATATAGCCCATCAATCCTCTAATAGATCTCCCTTTAGATTGAAATACTCCAATGGTTGACATAACTTGAGGTATCTCTCGAATTAATCAGACAGTGCAACAACCTTATGTCTAATCTATCTCTCTCCCCCTCCTGCAGACCAATGGTGTTCTCATGACAGCTCTTTCACATATTTTTCTTGACATTTGACAATACTCATCAAGCTTGCTCCTCCTTGCTTTGGCGCTACTCATTGTCTTCCTTCTGGAAGGAAATCCGGGAATCCCAAGATGTCATGGACGTCATGTATAATAACTCTGTCGAGATTCTTGAATCCAAGAAAAAACCCATTGCAGAAGGAGATGAGGCAGGCCCAAATTAAACTGGTGCAGAAAAGATATCTTGAGCATTCAATCCCAGACCCTCATTGAACCCTTCAACCATGACCCTTTGCCCAGCCATCAACAAGCACAATGCCACGACCCTTTGCCCAGCCATCGTCGGACACAATGCCACCACAACCCTTTGCTATCATCAAGCACAATATCAACAATGGCTATGAGCACCACGATTACAGCAGAATCTGTATGCATATCTCTCCTCTTCAACATATCTTTCTCCGCCTTACAAACTGGATTGCCTGGGTGATTAGACTTGGTGTTGCCCCTTGGCCATGAACAAACATAGACTTGGCATCTGTTCATTTGTGGACCGAGTGGACTTGATGTCATCAGTCCAGACTCTTCAGATTCACTACCATTCTCTTCATCCCCCACTGCCACTCCCTGTCACCACTGTTGTTGTGCACATCCCAGAATCCAGGATTCGTCTTCTCAGACAAGTACATATATATTCCCCTCTTCTTCAACAGACCTATCCAACCCCAATGGGGGAACAAGTGTGCTCAGAGCACAACAGACAGTATCGCAGTGGTCAGTACTCCACACCAAATGCCCAACATATCCATGCCCATATGCAACTGCATATACATGTAGTCCTAGGAGCATGGCAAAGATGGCGATGCATCGTCCTGTTGCCTGTTCAATGCAAATTTGGAACAAGAGGGAAGAGGAAGACACTGAAAGAACAGATGCAAAGGCACCAGCAGCACAATCTAGCACCCCCAATCATCACCTCCCACCTCCAAGGGCTACACTTCCATTCCATGCGCTAATTCCATACCAGTATTATTCAGTGTCACCTCTAAATCCTCTCTGAACCCAAGCTGTTTAACCACTTGTCAAACTCTCCAGCTCTGTCTGTTTCCTGTTAGCCCTACAGTGGTGCTGAATCACCTTTGTCCCTTCTGGTCCTGTTGCATCCAGACGTCACCAACTCCAGGTCTCAAACCCATTTTCTGCTGGATTCTATATATACTAGTAAAATTTGGACTGGAATACTAGGGGTGAGTCCTTACTCCCTTTTCAACACTTACTCATTATTGATGTTAACATCAAGGATCTCCTATGCCAAAATCACTTTTGAGTGCAAGAATGCCTGGTGCGACCAGGATGACCAGTTGGTTCATATCCCCAGAACAAAGAAAGGACATTTAAAGACTCTGACACCTGCCTCATCCACTGTAGTTGCACCCCAGCTGGCCCTTGTGTCCACAGGCAGTCCATCTCTCCAAAATTCACTGTTCAAGCTCCCTCTTTGGGGCAGTCCACCATCTTCATTGCCAATCATCTTCTAAAGATAGCTCAATCTTCAAAAGTACTTGGAAACTTTTTGATTTTTCATTCAATTGTATGCAGCCCTCAGATGAGGTCAACCCTGTTGTCGATCTCAATCAACTTTGAGAAATAGCAAGTATGTCGGATGGAGCATCATCAGATACTGAAGATGACTCTCTTGGCAAGGTTCAGTGTCTCTGCTGTAGCCATCCACTTAGTGAATTTTGACCAGCTGTAGGCCAATCCCTGATCCCCCCAGCTCCAATGGGACTTTTCAAAGTCCCATCTTACCCAGATACTTCTGAAAACCAGCACCAATGGCTTTATCTCAAACAGAACCCGATTCGCATAGCTGAAGGACATGAACAGTCTCCGTCCCATTGACTGAGATTGTTAATTGAAATATGGCCCCTCCCGTGGTCCATTCCTCTGTGAAGCCTGGGGCCCTCTCCAAACCACCTGATTGAGTTAAAATACAATTATGTACATATCTGTTCTGATGGGACACAACCTGTATAATTATCAGATATCTCTGCTCTGGTGGCTCAGTATGCCTGCATGCTCAAACCTCACCAGTTTGAGGAGAGTTAGCCCATTCCAAGGAGAATAACATAACGCACTTGTTAAATCCAATGACTGGGTATAAACTCAACCATCCCCCACCATTCTCTTCCCTCCATGTCCCTTCCAAGCAACGAAGCATCTTGGGATATGGTCAGTTATATTATATTGCCCCCAAACTCAAAACCTTTATCCTGAACCCCGCGACTGACCATTTGCCCATATAGCTTTTGGATCTTTCGTAAGTTTGCCCCACTTTTTAAAACTTGTATTCTCATGTTTATCTTACATCCAAAGTTCTGGGACCGCTTAGTGAGATATTTGCTCCAATTGGTAGATCGTGCGATCAAACATCATCTTCTCAGATGATGAAGCTCTATGCAGTTTGGAATATCACTGGTGGGTTTGTGACGTCGCCCAGTCAATTTATTGTGTTTCAGCTATGAAGTCCTCTGTGTGTTCCCTTTTCATGATGACCTCTAACACTGTATTTATCACTGCCATCTGACAGAAGTTCCCATCAACCGTTATTGATGTGCAACAATGTCAAACACCCTCAAGCCGCAGTCAACTTTTACAACTGCTCTTTCTATGAGGTTCATGGTGATGGTATGTGATTTCATGTCCTGCTGCGACATTTCTGATTTGCTCGCTTGTTTCAGTTGTCACCCAGAATGGGGACAGCTTCTTTGGATCATGACGGACATCATGGGGACGTCATCTTGAGGAACCAGATATACAAATTCAGTATATTTGAAACACATATCTTTACTAATCTCCATAGCTATAGTCACATTTGCAATTATTCTATTGTTTGTGATGATTTTATCGTTTGCAGCAGGCATCATCTTTGCAACGAAATTGATCACATTGGATTGGCAGTCAGCTGCGTTTTTTTGCACTCATGGTTCTTTTGGCTATTCCTCTGGCGGTGTTATTTTACCAGTTTTGCTAGTCATTAAATGTATGTCTTTCATTTGGATGGCTTAATTGTTTTATAATGCTAATTTTCCCCCTCTTCTGCCCAGATCTTTAGAGAAAATATAGAATAAAATTATGTTGTGGTCTCGGTGTCAACTGACAGATGACCTGGAGAGGTGGGCAGACCCTCCATATGTATTCCTACTCTTTTCATGCCAGCCCACTACTTACAGACAACAATGTCCCTACCATTTTCACAGTTGACCAATCCTGCCAATCTCTTGCAGTGCACAAGGTCAGTACTGTGAGCTCAACTCCAGTATCTCTAACTTGTTCACATTTTCTCTTAAGGATCAGGAATGGCAGTCTAGTGGCTGATTAGACTGAACAAGACCAAATTTGGACTGGATGCCTGTTGTGGAAATGGGGAGTTGTTCAGAAGCAGTGGAAGTCTGTTCGACTTTGCAAAGGCCATTGCGGAAGACTTTGGTAATGTCAAGGAGACTGACCACACTGCAAAGTAAGTACAGACAGCACTGGATCGACTCATCCTACAACTACTTTCCTGCAGAAGGCTTAGCCAAAATCCCATGTGGACACTGCTACTACACCCAACACCCCAAAACCCGATGCCCACACGTGAACGCCAACTTGCACCCCAAACACCGACACCCACTAGCCCCACCCCCAACTGCTGACATCAATCCCATGACGTGTCTCCACTCTTGAATGGCTGACTGTGCCATGCTGCCATCCACCTCTACAGCATTATTCATGACATCCATGCTACAGCCCCTCCCTTCAACAACTGCCATGTCACTGTACCCCCGTCCATCAACACAAACAGATACCCATGCCCAGTAGCCCTGTCCTCCCACATCTCACAGGGTATGAACAACGCCCATTATTTAACAACTGCCACATCATCATGTGCCTACAACACACATGGATGCCCATGACCAGACATCTACTGCATCAACGCCCTCCAACATCCGACCTTGAATAACTGCCACATCACCGTGAGCCCACAGTCTCACCGTCGACACACACAGACATCCATGTCCAGTCACCCCTCTACAACAGTGCCCTTTCTCCCTCCATAATGACAATGATGACAACTACACTGACACCTGCCATGGGAGCAGGTTGCAATGACCACCCCCTAGCATCAAAGGTTAATACCTACGAGGAGGATGTAACATATCAAAAAATCTAAGTATTGAGATGGCATGGATGGAGATTTCTCTTGACTTCCTTTGGGCCAGAAAAATCACATAGACCTCATACAGTAGGTGGTGATAGCAAATCACAGTACCAATAAGCACTTGCCAACTTGCGCTCCAACTCTCTTTGCCATTCTTGTTCCATCTTATACATGTCTCCAATTTCGGTCACTAATGCTGGCGATTCTTCAATCATCTCCCTAGCTGTGATGATTGATTGACATGGGTGTTGGGCAAACAGAGCCCTATGCGCCGCTGTTAACTTCGCACAGTCAATCCAGAGAACCTCCTGCTTTGTACACTGTACCATCAATCTTGCATTCTGGGGATGTAGTAGCATGGTGAGCCCACTGTGTCTCTCTCTCCCGATGAGCTTTATGACACTGATCCACTCCACCCAGTGACTGGCTTCCTTCACAAAAATCCCATATGCCCCCTCAGTGATGTCCACAAATATGTCCTCTGGCCCCTCAAGTACGTAGTGAGGGGGACCACATCCCAGAAAGCGTGAGTAGTTTGTTTCATGCCTCTCATTGCTAACATGGGTCTTGTGTTGTCTGATGGTCAAGAGAACAACTTGGGCTTCATGTCCATCTACAAGATATCAGACTGAGATCACCAACTTTGAATGACATACCCAATTCAAAATCATCACCATCTCTTGATCTCTGGAATGCCATTAGATCAATCCCTTGTGGTCGCTTGTGGGCAATGCTGGTGGCAGCAACGGGGATGTATTGGCACTCTAACTATAGGTGTAGGGTGTGCGTAAGCTAACTGGGTTTCAATTCATTACCGGTCTTTTGGGCCAACTCACCCACTTCAAGAATATGCCTGTAAAAACTCTATGAGCATGCCTACAGATCAACCCAATTCTGCTGAAGATACCCGGTGATGGCACTTCAAAATGTGTTGTTGGTTGACCCCCTGGTACGAAGAACAAGCCAGATGCTGGAAGGGGTGGTTGCCCAGTTGGCAGACTGAAGGGGTCAATGAATGGCTCCAATGCAGGGAAGAGTGGCTGCCACAATATATTTGGTCTTTTCTGACAATACTATGCAGAATGCTTTCCGCATCACGATCCCGACAAAAACATTGCGCAGAATGACTTGATAGACTCATTACCAGAGTCACCTTGCACCCTTGCCCTGCACGATTACTACCCATATCCCAACCAATCATCTTGTTTGCTGGGAGAATGGTATTGGAATGATGGTGAAAAGAAATCACAATCTAGCTTCCAGAACCTTACCAAGATCATTGGACATCCAGATTTTCACCCTGAGGATGTTGCTGGGAACAACTGGCAAGCTATTGACACCCAGCTGAGCGGGGAATGCTGGGCAGGCTTGAATGAGGATAGTTGGGAGGATGTGGAGAATAACAAACTTGGATACTGGATTCAAACCCCGATCAAAATCAATGTTTCTTTTCATAAAAGAATGCTGAATCCAGGGCAAAAAGAGTTCAATGCAGGCATCCTTCAGCATTGCAAATTAACAGCCGTAATCAGAGAGAAACTCACGAGACCCTCGGCACATCCTCACCTCCATTTCAAACCCTACAAATTCTTTTGGCAACCAAGTGAAGCCGCTGAACCAGTTTGGGTTTATGGGGAGCTGTTCACATCAGAGGCATTTATCAAGGCTCATCATGAACTCCAAGAGTCTCCTGAAGAACCGGGATGTGACCTTCCAAAGGTTGTGATAGGCCTCATGTTCACCTCTGATGGCACCCAGCTCACATCCTTCAGCACCACTAAATTGTGGCCCATGTATCTCATGATTGGAAATGAATCAAAAGACAGGAGGTCAAAACCTTCATGTCATGCATTTGAATATGTTATCTGGAAATGGTACAAAATGGTTTTCTGTGAATAGCTATATAGAGCTCAACCCTGTTATAGCTTCCCGATGCTTTTTCTGCCTTCACAGCAGAGAATATTGGTGGCAAAGGCCCTAAGTCCATCTTTCTAGCACACTGTGCTCGAGAATTGTACCATGCTCAATGGTCACTCATCCTCAATGATGACTTTCTGGAGGTGTATAGGCATGGAATAGTAGTAGAATGTTGTGACAAAATTTGTTGGTGCTTTTACCCTCATATATTTACAGATTCTGCTGATTATAAAGAGAAGTAAGTTCCCTCCATGTGACTGGTCATTATAAGCTCAAAATGTGCCTTAGAATACTTTTAGCAGGCATTTGTAACCTCGGTCTTTGCCCCTGCTCTTAGTGTCTCATCCCAATGGATTGTGTACACAACATGACACAGCGCAAATCCCTCACGCATGTCAATGATGTACAGTGGCATAGCCGCATCAAGGCCATGCATGAGACCATATATGTCAAGAACTCCAGAATTGACAGCGTGGCTGTCGAAAATCTGCTAAAGGAGGAATCTCTTGTTCCAATGGCAGTGAGTATTTTTCATTCTTTTTCTGCACTATTTTGGCTGATTGTATATCGACTTTTCTAGAATGCATTTTCAGACAGACTGGCACTGCTTAACTTCAACATCTCTGACACACTTAGGGTTGATCTACTGCATGAAGTTGAACTTGGTGTCTGGAAAGCGATCTTCATCCATTTGCTACGCCTTCTAGACTGTGCAAACGAAAACTTGAAACATGAATTGGATCGACGGTAAGCATCTATTGAATCTCGAGGACCTGGCACTAACATTCAGTTAGCTTTAGGGAGATTCCACCTTTCAGGGTTGATGGTATAAGAGAATAACGACGAACCGGTCAGAACTTAAGAAGATGACTGCTCATGACTACAAGAATATGTTACAAGTAAGTGGATAAGTCGATCATCAGTCAGCCTTATCCTGATTCTGACTAATGCCGACCCGCAACTCCAGTGCGCTATACCTGTTTTTGATGGCCTTCTGCCTGAGCCCCACAATATGCATATTCTCAAGGTCTTGTTCGATCTAGCCCATTGGCATGGTCTCGCCAAGCTCCGGATGCATATGGACTCTACCCTAGATCTTCTCTCACAAGTCACCATGATGCTCGGCAACAGACTCCGCACCTTCCAAGGACAAACATGCGCAGCATTTCCAACACAGGAGCTACAGCACGAGCAGAACACCCGGATATGATGTCAGGAGAAAAGTATAGCCACAGCCAAAACAAGGCCCTCCAAGCAGAAGACTCAAGGAAAAGGAAACAGTGCGTGACTATGAAAGCAGCTGAACCTGAGGACTTACAAGTTTCATTCACTTGGTAATTACCATTACACAATTCGACAATTTGGTACCATAGACTTATACTCTCCTCAGCCGGTGAGCTCTTCTTGGCCTCAGGCAAAATAAATTTGATATCCATTATCTATCAGAGTGAGCAGGAGCACCAAACTTCAAAGGGGAAGTACCTTTGGACTAATGGGCAATCAGTACCCCAGCAATTGGTGAAGATTGAACAACAACAACACCACATCCACATGATCCACAAGAACCTGAACATCTTTCACCCTCAAAGAAATCTAGAAAATGTGGTTGTTGATCCTAACACCTGTTACAATATGGAAACATCACAAAAGTTCCCTGTACATATCCCAACTTTCTTACAAAGGAACAAGGGTGACCCTGCTATCAAGGTGAGAATGCCTATATCTTCCTATCTGTTCCCTCTTATGCCTCTTGTGCAGAATTTTTTGCCAAAGCTGAAAAGTCATTTACTTTGTCGCGTTCAAGCAATGCTTGAGCAAGAGACTCGCACCTTCGACGATTTCCATTGTGTTCCTATAGCTTCAGACCCTGGGCATTCTGCTGACCTTGATGAAACTGCATGTGATTTCATCTTCTTCAAGAGTGATTGCACATACCATCACAAGCTTCTTAGATTCAACTTCACAACATATGTCATGTGGCACGGGACAGACGTCGTCAAACCAGGGACGTCCTGGTGCAATGTCATGCTAATCAGCTCGGACTGTGCAGACAGTTCTGCTTCAAACTTGCATCACTTTTTGTATGCATGAATCTTGGGTGCATACCATGCAAACGTGGTCTATACTGGACCTGGGATGCACGACTATAAGGCGTGCTGCTTTGATCTCTTGTGGGTTTGATGGTATGAAGATGTCAATCCTGGGTCTTGCAGATGGAGCAATTTATCACTGGACTCTGTTTGCTTCCCTCCTTTAAATGATGATGAATCCTTTGGCTTTGTGGACCCAGTAGACGTCTTATGTGGGTGCCACATCATTCTGGCCTTTTCAAGCAGCAAATGACAAGAAATCAGAATTGATGTATTGCAGTGTATTAAGGATAGCAAAGACTACAAGCAATATTATATTGGCAGGTATGCTCAGCAATATCATGGTGAATATGGAGTTGACTTGGATTCGTTAGATTTTCCGACCAGGATCTTTTCATGCAATATTATTGGGGCTTCAGTGTTGCCCATCTTCATGCGCATCAATCGACACATGCATCCGGCTGGATACCTAATCAACCAATGGACATTGAGACCTCGAACAACATACCTACCAATCCTGAAGCATCACCAGCTGATGGGGATTTACATGCAGATGCAGCAAACAACATGTGTCACGAATTTGCAGATTCAGAGATGGTTTTGGAGGACCATGACTCTGAGGGTTGAGATGATGTAGGAAGTGAAGCTTCAGAGGGTGGTAGCAATCATGACAATGATTCAGAGGATGACTTTGGAGACATGTATGAATAATCCAACTCATTCCCTCAAAGAGAAGGTGTGGATCTAGGAATGATCGATGAACTCGAGTGGCTTTGTTTCCAGATGTTTCGCAACAATTATCAAGGGAAACGTCTGCTCATGGGCTCATGGGTACAATATATGAACACGTGTTCTAGCCAGAAAAATTCGGTGCGATATCTGGACTGTTGTTCTTCTGCCCATACAAAGCACATTTCATCGGCAACTATTCAAGCATCATGGTATACTCCATGACAGTACTTTGTTTCAACGGATGCTGACAAGCCTATCTTCATTGTCTTCAGTCCCAACCACCACTACCGCTGCCACCACCACCACCAATGTCGAATGCCTTCCAGAATACAGTCAAAATTAAAGGCAGCAACTTTACTGAGGTACAGGGAAACTGTGCATGACTCAATTTTCTTGCAGCGACATTTCTGAGGCATTTGCTTGTTTCAGTCATCCAAAACTACTACAAATCCGAACAGCCACCGAGAAAGTTGAAGGGTCACTTGTTCATAATGGGTATGTAAATTTAGAACGTCTCACCACACTTTTTTATTGACTCTCGTAGCTCTCTTCGTGTCAATCTTGATGGTTTGGAGCATTCAAGCATCAAATTCCAATCGTGCATTATGTGCTTATGCTGGCGTTTCTGCATACACAATGCCTTTTCTTGTCTGGGCCATCTTACTTTCGTTAATCTTTTACAGTATGACTTTCTTTTGAATAAATTAATTTTTCTATAAAACTCATTATTCTTCTCTTCTGCCCAGAGCTTTATATACTATGTAGAATAATGTTATGTTTCGGTGCCTGTGTCGACCACTGGTCCTCATCCAGCATCTATCTCTGTTAACAAACATTGTTATAACACTCTCACCCCCTGCCACTGACTGGGTCATGCCTTTAAACATGACTCACAAGCTCTGGTGCTTCTTCAAAAAGCCCTCCTCCTCCGAGGATGACACAGGCATGCTCTCCATCTTCCTCATCTCCCACATGAAGCTGCCGACACTCCATATTCGAAAAGCACATGAGGAGGTGTCTTCTGCTTTCTTCGAAACATGTTGGTTCAATGAAAACCGCTTGGGCTGTTGGCGAAATCCTAACAATCTGACCTGGTATCAGTCCTGCTCTTCCACCCCATGCCTCACCAGATTCATCACTCAAGAGTCAAGATTGATTTCGCTTGACCTGATGCCCCTTAACACCCGAGGGCACACAAGAAGCGGTAGAACCAGCCGTCATTGACCAGCAGCATGCTCAAGACGAGCATTCCCCACCCCTGGCTCCTGAAGGTAAAATCAACCCCCATTCTCTGCTGACATTGCTGAAGCTGACACCACTGTCCGTATAGATTTCTCTCTGGCCCAACAAGTAGGTACTTTAGCTACGGAGCTGCAGCCTGATTTGCTGCCATTGAAGCACCTATATCACCTCTTCCAGGCTTAGTTGAAGAAACGACTGTTGCCTGTTTAATTTCCATTGGTGGACAACAAATACAATCATGACAATGTGACATGACAACATAACTCTCTACCACCAACCATCATTGATGTCGGACACCATCATATCAGGAAGCAACAACCTCTACAAGGTTCACGGCAACTTGAACAGTACATGACTCAAGCCTCTTGCTGTGACAATTCTGACATGCCCGTGCACTTCAGTCAACATCACACTAGTTATTCCTGAAAAACGTTGGGAGGAGGTTGCTTGTGGAAAGATGGTATGTGAATCCCCTGCATCAATCGACTCAGTGATCTTGATAATATCACTTGATCCAGTCACCTCGACATTCTCACTCACAATCATCGGCATCTTGGAGTGCTGGATCGTTTTTGTTAGTCTTTCATATCATTCCTTTCGATGACGCTAATCTTCTGCCCAGACATAGAGAATATGTAATATAGAATTATGTTTTAGTGCCAGTGTCGACTACTAGCCAGCTGCCTACTCACCCATCCCAAAGATGGGCAGCACCCCATGCCGCAGACAAGGATCAATTGGCATTCTCACAGTAAGTTTTTGGGATCTACAATGTGAATAGAAGCATATGAAGCTGAAGATGGACCGAAATTTGTGCAGGTCTATCTAAATGCAAATGCTGGCACCCGAAAAGCTGCCCAAGAATGTGACAATGTTTCTTGGTGGCATATTCACTGTTAGGACATGGGGAGAGTTCATGACTACAGTGATGACTATGTCCACAACATTGTCCCCTCGCCCCAGTCTTCCTTTGCCAGCACCTGCCTTGTCCACTCCCTCTCTGTCCTCTCATCATCCAACCAATCTCAATCTCCCACACCTCTATGTATTGGCCTGATGCTGTGGAGTCTATCGGGCTTGAAGTTGAACAGGTATGGGATGGGGATCTTGGGAAAAGATGAGGAAGCAGAGAGGGAACTGGTTCCAACACAAACCTCTATGTAGTCAATGGAAATATCACCCCTGATGGTTTCTCGCAACTGTGAGTTCAAGTTGTCCCTGCCACATCTCTTGTATTTTTGCTGAAAGACTATCATAGTGGTGTCCTTGTTGGGAGTACCTCTGACAATGCTGCCTTTTCTAGTCCTCTCATCAATGCCACCAAGGTGTGTCTGATGCCATTCTGTCAGCCCTGGCTTGTCGCTCACACATGCTTTGCAATGCTACTCAGAGAGATAGGTTCCTCCTCAATGTCATAAATGGGTTGACAGATGACACTATGTTGCAGAGTATGAGCATCGTGAGTCTTCACCACACTATACTTGATCTTGGCAGTGCTGGCAGTGGTTTGTGTGTAACTCAAGCATTGGCACGGTATCAATCAGAGGGGGTCGGCATGGGTGGATAGGCCTGTGAGTATCATGCATTGAACAGTACATTCTTCTTGGCACAATCTGTGCTCCCTCACATCAACATCATTCCTGTCCCTTCTGGTGACATTGCACCCATCACCAACTCTATGTTGGATATCTTTTGTAGCTCGCCTTGGAAATGGGACAGCCTTGCAGCTGTTGAAGGTTCATCTTACATCAATGGCAGCTCATCGATGCAAGGCCCTGCCTCATCCCAGCTCAGTGGGTATTATGAACCATCAATCTTTGATGGAGAGATGATGGACCCATGGATGGTGAGAAGCGAGTTTGTGACGAGTGCCAAAAAATGCGAGAGACTCTGGTCAGAGCTCTACAAACACCTCAAACACCCAACAACACTCTCAACAATTAAGTTCAAGGGTGGCAGGAATAATCCACTTTAATTTGTAGTAGATCAGTCTTGTATGTTTTTTGGTAGAGAATCAACACGAGGTCTCGCACATCGAAGCTCAAGGGGTGATTCAATAAAATAGTATTAAGGAATCAAGTTTTCTCAGGGTTCACTGAGACTCCCTTTGGATGAGACTTAGAAAAT
>Ga0307516_10006077_pt1 | contig 14262 bp, 7 predicted proteins | sample 19_EM_MG_FD_203310 | JGI IMG/M metagenome (GOLD analysis project Ga0307516, IMG submission 203310) | Populus trichocarpa ectomycorrhiza microbial communities from riparian zone in the Pacific Northwest, United States - 19_EM | ecosystem: Host-associated > Plants > Roots > Unclassified | place... | reverse complement strand
AACCAATGTTCTGTCATTTATTTAGTTTACATAATTAAGTAATGCATGTTATCAATATTCTATATAGGTTTGACATAAGTAATGGATGATCGTTCATGGATGTATCGAGATTCACCAGAAAAGTTGCGTAGGATAGATTATTATAATGGGGTTAAGGTTTTTATTAATTACTCACTATCTAATCTGAGAAATATTAGTGAATGCGGTATTAGATGTCCATGTAAGAGGTGTAAAATAAAAAAATTTTCAATCTAGATGTTGTAACAATGCATCTTCTATATATATAAAAAAAGGTTTATTGAGAGACACTTATGTTGGTTTACACACGGAGAACCATATATTCCTCACGAGACCATGATAGAAAAGATGATTGGGTCAACATTTAGTTCTAGAAACATGCATAAAGTTATAGATGACAATCCTTATAGGAATATGGTTATGGATGCGATGAAAATGAATAAGGGTTATGGCGATCAATATCCAATAGTAGATAAAAAAAACCTAATACAAACACGACCATGTTTTTTTATCTTTTAAAAGACTTCGACGAACCATTAGGGGATGGGTGCACAAATCACCATAAATTATCGGTCGTTGCATAATTGTTCACCATGAAGTCAGATCATAGGTTGAGTGAGGTCGGTTATAACAAAATTGACGAATGGGTGAATAACATTTTACTGAATAGATTGAAAGAGAACTTTTATGTTGTTAAATCCATGATGAAACCCTTCAGCTTAGGATACTAGAAAATTAACATGTGTTCAAATTTCTGCATGTTGTACTACTTTGAAGATGCATAGTTAACCGAGTGCAGAACAAGTAGGCATGCTCGTTATAAACCCAGAACTGGTAGGGGAAACACTTTTGCTACACATAGAAAACTTAGATACTTTCCAATCACACATAAACCGTAAATGTTATTCATGTCACCAAAGATTACAGAGCGCGTAACATGGTATCATTCATATGGTGCAATGGATGGAGTGATGATGCACTCTTCTGATGGTGAAGCCTGAAAACATTTTAATAGAGTACATCCTTAATTTTCAATGGAATCAAGTAACGTGCATTTTAATATGGTACATCCTTAATTTTCAATGGAATCAAGTAACATGCATATTGAATTTTTGCTATTATGTTGTGTGTTCTGCTATGATTTTAAGTATTTACAGGATGGATACATAAGGAATACAGATACAATCTGATAGCATAAACTATTTTGCATTGATGAAAATACCGATGAACTATAATTAACAAACATATACACCGATAAATTTAGTATTTCGGTATATTTCAAAAAGCATTGAAACTGTTCTCTTCTCACTATCACTGTTTATTGTGTTCAATACAATACGAGATCATCGACAGTTAATGTATGTTGGTATTTTCCCGAGAGTTAATGTATTGTTCACTTCTCACTTGCATTGTTTATTAATGATCAATACATACATAATCACTAACGGACGAAAAAAGTAGTTAGTGATAGGTAGCGGGTTACTGAAAATTTCTAATTAAATTAAAATTTTCAATTAGACTTTACAAACAAATACACCGATGAAAAAAATTAAAAATATTAATATTTGATTGTCCATCGATAAAAAAAGCTCCAAATTAAAAGACCAGAATCCCTAAAATCAGAACAGACAGACACAATTCTATCTTCTCTCTTCCTCTGCAACATTTTCTCTCCTCCTCCCAAATCTTCATCTTTCTTTCTCTTCTCTCTCTCCTTTTATCCTTATCCCAATATCTTTTTTTCTCTTCTTCTTCACGTGTATGCATGTTTTCTCCTCTTTTCTCCTCCATTTACTCTTATTCTCTAATTATTTAATAATTTGTTTGGATTTTTTTCCCTTCCCAAGCTTAGGAAAACTCTACATTAATGTAAGATTATTCTTTTTCCTTCTTATTTTTTACGTTCTTTTTTCATTTTTTTTTATATTTCTTTGTTATTAATAATTGTATAAATGTTATTGAGAATTTTCTATTTTTATGTTATTAATAATTATATAAATGTTAATGGAAGTTTTTTTAGATTTTTTAATTTTTCTATTATAAATAATTGTATAAATGTTGATGGCAATTTTTTTTTTAAATATTTCTATTATAAATAATTGCATAAATGTTGATGGCAATTTTCTTATTTTTTTTGTTTTTAATAATTGTATAAATTTTATTGGAATTTTTCTAATTTTTATGTTATTTAATTATTGTATATAGATTGGAACCGACGTGTTCACAATTCTATTACCACGCACATCGATGGCTTAATTCCATTTGTTTCGATGTGAAATGAATGGTAAGATTCTTTTTCAATTACATCCATTTTTCTTATTTATTGTTTTTTTAAATATATTTAAGTAACAATAATTTTCTCTTCCAGGCTATGGTTGTTGAATGCGAACAAAGCCGATGGAGCGGTTTTTAGAAATGCATATGCGAATTGATGACCCACCAAAAAAGGGTGCAACTGCTCGTGGATAGGCAAGCTCAACACTTTGTGATATGTTATTTTCAACCATTTTTTCTTAAGTTATTATTTTTTTGAATTTGTTGACTTTTTTTTTAAGAGACATATAACACTAGGTTGAAGGAGAGATACGATGACGATCCTTCAACCCATCCGAATCTTAATCCGGATTTGCGCTTGGAGGCAGGATTGTCTAGTAGACTCAATAGAAATCAGGTGTATGGTCACTCTGACAATATGGTCGAGTTCTTGCAGATGGCTCGCAATGTTTAAACCATTGGATACTTGCAATCGGTCCTGAGCACTCAAACTCAGGACTTTGAGGCAATTTTAAACTAACGAGTTAGAGATCGGACGACCCATCTTATTGCTGATTATGAACAACTAAGTGCGGAGACAGTTGAACTCCTTCAATTGATGTTAGAGATGAGATCACAGATGAGTGATCCATATGCTCCCTCTTATTCACCCCACAGTCTAGGCAAAGACCCGCCTTCTCCTCCTTGAGCACCTCTATTCTAGATGAATTGTATTTGAACTTATAAATATTTAAACTTGTAATAAATATTTGAATTTTATATTAATTTAATTTTTTTAATTATTTTCTGTTTTTGTTTAATATATATTTTTTTAAAATATATTTTTAAATTATTAGTGGCATGGTTACCGATGAACATAGTTTGTTGGTATATTCTAAAGAGTTCAAAAATAATTGCTGCAAATGCCGCTGCAAATTGCACTGCCACTGTTTACTCATCAAAAGAATAACAAATGATTTGTTTGATGGTTACATGTCAAATTCTTTAACGAATGAAAAAAAATCATCGATGGAATGATATATGGTTTTTTTATTAGTGATATGTTATATTCAGCGATGAAAATACTGACGGAATGAAGTGAATAAAGTTTTTTTGGCGTTCTTTGTCCATCAGTAAATTCATCTATAAAATTATTACCGAAAGATCACAAATTACCAATGAAAGTTTTTTCGATGGATGATTTCCATCCATGATCATGTCGGCAAGTTTCTTGTTCATGAACTGTGAGTATAAATACCAACAAAAAATATCAGTAAATCTAAGAATTCTGGTAGTGAGTAAGATTAGTGGACTTTTTAATAAAATATTGCAAAGATATGACACACTTCATATATGTGTGTGTGTAAAACATTATCTTAATTGCAAGAGAAACATAGTGATGTAATTATCTTTATTTATGTATACTCTTCTTACCTTCTCTTATATTCCTTTTTATATTCTCTCATTGTACTCATGTTCTATTTTTTTTATAAATAACTTTTATTGGTGCAACTAACAGGATTCTTCACCTAAAATAATTGGATTTGATCCACATAAAGTTATAAAATATAAGTGTTTTTGTTTATGAAAAATGAGTGAGTCTAGTTAGATTAAATTTATAGGGCTTGCACCTTAATCAAAATTTTCAAATATAAGGTTTCGAGTGTGAATCTAAAAGGTAGTAATATGATTTTTAAATAGACGATTTGTTTGATGATTACATGTCAAATTCACTGACGAACGAAAAAAATCACTGATAAAATGACATATGATTTTTCTATCAATAATATGTTATATTCAGCAATAGAAATACCAACAAGATAAAGCGGGTAAAGTTTTTTTGGAATGCTCTGTCCATCAGTAAATCCGTCTATAAAATTATTACCGACATACCATAAATCACCAATAAAAAAAATTTTGATAGTTGATTTCCATCTGTGATGATGTCGGGAAGTTTCTTGCTGATAAACTGTAAGTATAAATACCAATAGAAATTTTGTCGGTAAAATCTAAGAATTCAGGTAGTGAATAAAATTAGTGGAATTTTTAATAAAATGTTGCAAAGATATGACACTTCATTTGAGGTTTGTTATTATATTTTTTTATTAAATATGATTTAAAATTATCTTTATTTATGTATACTCTCCTTGTCTTCTCTTATATTCTTTTTTATATTATCTCATTGTACTCATGTTCTATTTTTTATAAATAGCTTTTATTGGTGCAACTAAAAGGACTCTTCACCCAAAATAATTGGACTTGATCTACGTAAAGTTATAAAATATAAGTGTTTTTGTCTATGAAAAATGAGTGAGTCTAGTTAGATTAAATTTACAGGGCTTGTACCTTAATTAATTAATATATATATATATATATATATATAAGGTTTTGAGTGTGAATCCATAAAGTCTTAATATGATTTTTAACAGGAGAAATATTAGGGTTTCTTATTAAAAAGAAGAAGAAGCTAGATCTCTTCTCCTACATGATTGCTATTTGTTTGGCCAATTAATAGTTATAAAAAAGACAGTGTTCCAGCGTGGTTTTTTCATCTTAAATTCCAATATCATTTATTTGATTTGTGTTCCAGTTATCGTATATAGATTTTGAGGTTAAAATTATTATACATTGGATTGACCAATTAAGACAGTGTTTGTGTCTGTAACTGGATTGTGCTTTTTAATTTTAAATAATTTTTTTTATATATTTTTATTGTTTTAATAAAATGATATTAAAAAAAATATTATATTAATATATTTTATAATAAAAACATTTAAAAATACATTTGATATTTTAAAAGAAGAGCCCAATTGGAAACCCTGGCCAACTAGTATTTTAAAAAATTCAATTTTTTTTTTTACTAAATGTTAATTTTTTATATGTGTTTTGGATTGTTTTGATACGCTGATTTTAAAAATAATTTTTTAAAAAATAAAAAAATATAATTTTAATATATTTTAATATAAAAAATATTTTAAAAAACAATATCTTTCTTTTATTTAGCAAGACAATTGCGATTTCCAACATCTCAAACCAATCCCAAATATTATCCGGCAGATAATTAAGTGGCTCGAACATCGTCGTTAATAAATAAAAGCAGTGTTTATTTTTTTTTGGAAAAATTAACTTTATTGATAAATAAGAATTTATTGAAAGTAACAGCACTTTAATTGGCGCACACGTACGTACACGGCAGTTCTCCTGACACCGAACGTCAGCGAGGCTGTACAGGATCCAGCGGGACTTGAGTGTGCAGTTCACGCGACTCAGTAAAGAAGGTTTCCCTTCCCGCATATCGTCATGCAATCGTGGCGGCGCTAGCTGTTTATTCCTAACCAGATTCATTTATTTATTTACTAAGAAAAAGAATCAATAAATCGACACTGCCTCTTTTTTTTTTCTTTTTTTTTTGTTATAGCAAGGGGCAACCCTCTACCGTTATGCAAAGCTGCCTCTTCTTCTTCTTTTTTTATGCTCCAGCTGTGATTGATGACACCCAGGTCACGTCTTATGGGAAGAAATTTATTTGTTTTGCAAACATTATTTTTCTATTTTTTAGTTGAGAATATTTTTATTTTTCATTTTTATTTTTACAAAGAAGGGTATGACATTGAAGAATTATAACGGAATGTTAACAAAACAATTATTATTTTGGTATGAGATGGTAGTCGTAATAGCATCGGACATGGTGGCTAGCAATAAGATAATGATAGAAGAGGAAGTGATTCTGTCTCAACACCAAGTCGGAGTTTAACCGTCTCAGCACCAAGTCGTTCTGTCTTAGTAGCAAGCCCGGTCGTTCGAGCTTCAACTTGTTGTTTACAATCACATGCAACTCTGGAGATTGAGTGTTTATAACTGATTTTGAGCATCTAACGGTTAAAACACTACGGGCCGTCAGCAAATCCTCGATCGTGGTGTTTGAGATATCTTAAACTTGATTTCTATCAAGTCCACCAAAGAATCTAGCCTCTAACAATAAATCTAGATCTGGTTATGGATGGGTCGAAGGATCATTCCCATATCTCTTCTGCAACCGGGTGTTATATGTTTCCTGAATTGTTTTTAAAAAAACCAAGTTAACAAATTTAAAAAACTTAATAACTTACGAAAAAAATTATTGAAATCCAACTTACCACAAACTTCTAAACTCAGTTATGCATGAGTTATTGCACCCCTTTCAGGAGGTTATTGTTTCGCATGTAAGTTTCTACAAAAAGTTTCATTGGTCTTGGTTCGACTCTAAGAGTCGTAGCCTGCAAAAGAAAATAGTTGTTAGTTAAATATTTTTTATAAAATAACAATTTTAAAAAATGGACACAATACAAAAGAATCTTACCATCCGCTTCGTATTCAAAACAAATAAAATGGATTTGCCGGTGTGTATGGTAATTAAACCATGAATCTCTTTGTTCTGGTTCTTAGCACCTAACAGTGACTGTCATATGAAATGCTCGGACATCACATGCTAAATACAATCTACCCATACAGACTCTAAGATATGCAGTGGTCTAAAATCCCTCAAAACTAACATGTCTCCCTAGCCTAGAAAACCTCTTTTTTAGCTTTTTTTTTTCTTGTTTTTTGTTTTGTGCCTCATACCAAAAATCACACAGTCTACATAGTGGATATGAATTATCGGTTAAGATAATGGAAGATAAAAAAATTATCATTTAAATAAAAAATATAAAATTTTGAATTAAATCTTACATAATTGCGTTGTGATTCTCTCAAACTCTCATGACAACAACATTGCCAGCCATATCCCATAATTTTTTTTTCTTGCACATTAAATTTGTAAAAGAATTAATTTATTAAAATTAAACTGAATTAACATAAAAAAATAAACTGAATTAACATAACAAAAAAAATTGTTCAAGTATAAACTAACCTTGAATTTTCCAAACCATACATCAATCATAGGTTTCCATTCAAGTTTTTTGAAAACTTGACTCTATTGAAATAATAGCACTTCATAAATGATTTCATCGTTGATGTTATAATGCGAACAACCTTTAAATTTGTAAACTTGAAATTCTATTTGTTAATTGAAATTAGTATTTCAAAAATTATTAACTGTTGTTTGTTTTTTAATCGTGTAGGAAAGAAAAACAAATTTATATTGAGTGGTTAGGTTTCCATTGAATAATGTACTTCCCAATATATAAATCCCACTTAGAATAGACCCACCCTCTATAAAGCGGCATCACACTCGATGAGTATACATCGAGAGAGGGTATCTATACCTCAGGTGCTTGTCCATGACCTAACGAATCATGGTCATCAGAAGTGCTGCTAGAAGAACAAGTAGCGCTCTTGTCCGTATGACACACTATTGACTTTTACCTTGATATCTATATAAATTCTCATCTGCTAGTCGATATCATCATCGTCATCGACTTTTGTGTGTCCACTGGTTCTCAATATATCATTTAACTTCTTAGCATCAACATTAACAAAATATATTCTCAAAGATGGGAAAATTTGAGTCTTCTTCTAATTAGGTAGACAACGCAACTTGATATGGATCAACTAACTCATCAAGTTGAAATATATCATCTCTTACAGTTACTTCATCATTACCATCCTAAATAATTTAGACACCACCTCTAGCTTTGGTTTTCACTACGGAAAACCAATCAACCGTATAACGATCCTTTTTAAAAGAAAGAGTGTATGTATAATAAACTTTTTCCTTTAGCAAACAATGATGAGGATCTATTCTGATTTTTCTATCAGTGATATCATATCAATAATATTTGAATAAAAAGACTTTATTCTGCTCGCTATGATATTACAATTTTATCACCTCTTTTAACTTCCCATAATAATCAACTTCAAACTAATTAAAAGTTGATCCCTTAACATAAACTCCACTGTTATATATCTTTCCACTTTGATCATACTCTTCAGTATGAAAGACTTGTCCATTGAAGAAATACTTGTTATAACACTTCATTTTTCTTTCAGGATCTAGACATAGTAAATTTAAAGTACCACTAACATTCCATCTCAATTGATAAACCTGGTACAAGATTACAACAATTAAATGTTAAAGAGAAAGGTGGAATGAAATTAAGTTTTACAAGAGATAAGAATAATTAAGTAGTGCTTACATGTATTCTGAACACACATGAAAAATTGTTCATCTTGTAATCGAAAGATTTGGGATTCAGTTAGCTATGAGTTTTTGGATTGTAAAAATTAACGATGTTGCCTACATGGAATTCATCAATCTATCAGTTTATAATAGTATAAAAGATAAATTGTTAAAAAATAACATGTTAAATATTATACTTATTGAATAAAAGATCTCAATTTATTGCGGTTAAATAACATGTAATTATGTGCATATTTGAATTTGATTTATGTTAAGTATCTTATCCTCTTTATATTTTTTGGTACATGTCATCCAATATAGGAAAATATTGACTAATTCCCACACCAAGACACTTCATCATCGTCATCATGTCTTGAAATGTGGTTGATTCTTGTTCTCAAGTGACGTTCGAAATACAATGAGATAAATGTTGAGATCTTTTCAACAATATAAGTCTTGCATATCAAAGTCTCAATATGCACCTTGTTTTTTAATTTTTTCTTAAAGTTGAGCAAGTATCTGCATTGTATTAAATGAATATTTTAGATTTAAAAAAAAAGACAAAAAAAAGTTAATTAAGATGCATATGTAATCTCTAACCTCTTGAATGGATATATCCATATATAAAAAGTGATTGAGGTCTGTGAATGCATCCAATACCCTTATTGGTAATAAATCTTGGTAAGCAAGTGGAATGATTGTTTGCATAAACACATGACAGACATGAATTTTTATTTTATACAATATGCAATCTTTCAAATTCACCAATCTAGATATGTTTCAAGCATGTCCATCAGGAAAACATAAACTTTTAAGCCATTTATAGATAAATAATTTTGCATTCTTGTTTATGACGAAGTTGGCTTTGGGTTTTGTGACTTGTGACCCATCATAAATAAATTTTATATTCTAATAGTGACAAAACAAAGGTATATCCATTCTAGCATTTATGTTGTCCTTTGTTTTCCCTTTCACACTCATCATCGTGTTAAAAATATTTTCAAACATGTTTTTTTTTAATATGTATGACATCCAGATTATAGTGGAGGAGATTAGTCTTCCAATAAGAAAGATCCAAAAAAATACTTTGATTTACACCAAAATCAAGAAACTTCTACTAACAAGATTGAAAATCAAACACAATGTCATCGTACTACAATACCATATCATATAATTTTTCACTCGATGGTACTCGCGGTGCAACATCCCTTTCAACTCTATCAATAAAAAAGTTCTTTCTGTTTTTCTATACTTATGATCGACAAGAACCATCGGTGACAATAAAAATAGATATTTTACCACAATTTGTTAAGGTTAAGACCTTGTTATTTTTCATATAATATGGACATGTTACTTTCTCATACTAGGTCCAACTAGAAACCATCTCATACATATTTAAATCGTTGATAGTTTATATCAAAGATGCCTTCATCTAAAAATTCTATCCCATCGATATATCATAAGTCAAAGTCGTAGATGACCACAACTATTTTAAATCATCAATTAACGGTCATAGACAAACATCAATATTCCTATCTGGACTATTAGGACATGATATGACTGTATAAAAAACATGAACTTCAACCTCATACACATCCTCAGTGTTAAGTTGTAAATTATGAGTGTCACCGACCAATAAAAATATGAAGTAACAAATGAACCGAATGAATTGAATATGTCAGTACATAACCCATGATATACATTTCGTGATTCCAATGAAAACTAAGGATGGACCTTTCTAAAATGTTCTCAAGCTTCACCATCGGACGGTTCACCATTACTCTATTCATCACATCATGTGAATGATGTCATGTCATGTTCCTAATAGTCTTTGGAGACATGAATAACCTTTTTCAAGAGTGATTAAAAAGTATTTAAGTTTTCTATGTGTGATAAAAGTCCTTCTTATGCCAATTCTAGGTTTATACCGATCATACTCACAAGTTCTGCACTCGATCAAATTTTTATTTTCAAGGTATTATAACTTACAAAATTTTGGAAAAATATCAATTTTTTGGTATCCTAGGCCAATGAGTTTTATCATAAATTTAGCAACATCGAATTAGATAGTGCATAATTAATAAAACCGTAACCCCATTACAATAATCCATCTTGCATAACCCTTCAGGTGAAACTCGATACATCCTAGAATGATCATTCATTATTTATATCAAACCTATATAGAATATTGATGATATCATGTATTAATTAGTTATGTGAACTAAATAAATTAGTGGTTTAACTCAAACTTATTCAATCTATTTTAATAGTACCCTTAAATCATTATCAACTTTCTACAAAAAATAAAATTCCTCTATATTTACCAGAATTTCAAACTTAACAATAAAATTGACAAAATATGAAACAAATATATTAAATAAGGTATTATTTATTTCATTACAAAACACTAAAGTCACAAAATCAAAATTAATTTCATCAAATTACAAACAAATATAATTTTTTAAAATATCAAACAAGTCCTAACATGTACAAATCATACATTCACAAAACAAATTTCCAAGGGAAAAAGCTATAAAACAAGTAAACAAACAAACAAACTACATATACTGCATCAAAATAAAAAACAAAGAGTTAAAACAAAAAATTGATAGTTTTGCTTGCTTGATGAGTGAAATCCTAAAAAGAAATTGAACTAGACTAGGGATGTTGACAAACTGAGTGTTGGGTTGGCTAGATTTATGGTGATGAGAGTTTGATTTGTGATAAAATAGGGGAGGGGGTTTGTTGTTATTTGTAGTGAAAAATAAAGGAAGAAGAATAAGAAATGAGGAAGGAGGAGATGAGGGGTCTCTCACTAGTTCATAACTTAAATATTACCGATGAGTTTAACAGCAAATATTAGTGACAACTTTATTTCATCAGTAACACTAATTGTAACAATGATACATCATTTTTTCCTTTTCTTTTTCGTTTCTTATTTTCCCACTATATTTCTGTCAGTGTACAAGGACATATTCCATCGGTAAATTACCCCGCAATTTACCAAAACAATTATTGTCGTTGGTAATTTTGTTTATATTTGCTAATTTTCTGATAGTGATAGACTAAATCTATTTAATAATTTTTTATCAAATTAAAATACACATAAATACAACATATTGACAAAGATGTATATAAAAAATATTTTTATTCCTACAGAGTTAAAAGGAGTACAAGCACTAGTTGTTCAACTAAAGATATAGGTATAATTTTAATTTTTTATTATGTTTGGAATTAATTCAACTCATTTTTTTTATCATATTTGTTGAAAACTAGAAATTATAAGTTTCAATGAGATATGTTATGGATATATAGATCAAGAGGAGTTTCTTGAGACAAAAATATATCTTCATATAAAATAGATCTACACTAGATTGCTTCTTATGTTACGTTGCTAGTTAAACTAGTTTTTTTAGCAAAAAAAATAAAAAAATCAAAGTCACAAATGAACTATTTGAAATTGTCATTAAACCAAGTTAAGTGGGCAAACTTGAAATCTTTCGACCAACTCTCTACCTTGTCTGGGTTGTAAAATGTTCGGACGTCTTTTTTTCTTGTACAATTGATGATGCTTGATGGTATTTTAAAACAATTTCAACTTATGTTACGTTGCTAGTTAAACTAGTTTTTTTAGCAAAAAAATAAAACAAAATCAAAGCCACAAAGGAACTATTTGAAATTGTCATTAAACTTTGACCAACTCTCTACCTAGTCTGGGTTGTAAAATGTTTGAAAGTCTTTTTTTCTTGTACAATTGATGACACTTGATGGTATTTTAAAACGTATAAATCTGATAGTTAAAAATGAGCATGTACACCAATATTGTTTTTAAGGTATTACTATATTTTCACTCTCCTATTGTGTTTGTTTGGGTTGCTCTTGAGACCTATTGGGCCTTTTTTTCTCATATTGTCGTCTCTCCCAAATTAGGCTTAGTGTAAGAGTTATTAATGAATCATAATCTAAAATGAGAAGATATTAAAGAATTAAGGATTAAATTGAATGAATATTTTTTTTTTGCATGTGTAACACATGCGTTAGTGTGTGAGGAAGGTCATCACATTACGGTGGCACGTGCGACCTCTCTAAGCTCCAATGGCAGCCATCCTTAAAGCCGTTAGAAAGGTCTCGATAAGGTCTTCCCACCACAGTGGCATTCGGTGGAAAGAGTTGCTTTAACGACCTTTTTTTGTTTTTTTTATCTCTTTTTTTTTTGTTTGTTTTCTGCATGTGAATTTTTAAAAATATAAAAGGAGGATTCTATTTTTTTGAATGTATACTTTGATTCTTATTTTGTTAATTGTTATTTTTAATAAAAATTATAGTTCAAGACTACAAAATCAATGCCCAATACACAATGGAATGTGTGTCCAAAACTATTAACACGCTAGGAAATGTAAAATGAAAGAAATTTTTGAAACAAAAAAATTGAAAATATGACATGAAAGAATGAAATTAAAAAACCAAAACTTTAAGGAAAAAAAGAAAAGAAAATGAGAAAATAATGAAAACGACACTTGAAAGCAGCCAAAGAAAGTTGAAAAAAATTACAAAACTTGCCACGTATGAAAACCATTTCGTTTTAGGATTCTTGTTAATGTTAATTAATAGCCTTACTCGCTCACCACTCTATATATATAGACACCAACCAAGCATTTCCATACAGCCCAAAAATCAGAAGCCACTTTCTTTTCTTGTCAGCGTGGAAAACATAAAATTCACCCAGTATTTGTGTACCCTCTCCTCAATCTTCAAAATTCCAATTAACCTAGCCCACCATGAGAACAGACATAGATAGCTTCTGGATCTTTGCTTTGGCCTCCAAATGCAGAGCCTTTACACAAGAAAATATTGCATGGTCACTTTTGATCATTGGTTTAGCCTGGATAGTTGTTACCCTGATTTACTGGGCATACCCTGGTGGTCCAGCTTGGGGAAAATATAAACTCAAAAATACTTCCTTGACAATTTCTAATCCAATTCCAGGTCCCAGGGGATTCCCCATTACCGGCAGCATGAAGCTTATGACCTCCTTAGCACATCACAAGATTGCAGCTGCTGCAGATGCATGCAAAGCCAGGAGGCTCATGGCGTTTAGCCTTGGTGATACTCGTGTTATCGTGACATGCAATCCTGATGTCGCTAAAGAAATATTGAACAGCTCGGTGTTTGCAGATCGTCCAGTTAAAGAATCTGCTTATAGCCTAATGTTCAATAGAGCAATCGGGTTCGCTCCTTATGGTGTCTATTGGCGAACCCTTAGAAAAATAGCTTCTACACACCTTTTCTGCCCCAAGCAAATCAAAGCTGCCGAGTCTCAAAGGCTCCAAATTGCTTCTCAAATGGTGTCAACGTTCAATGACCGAGAAAAGAGCAGTTTCAGCGTTCGTGAGGTCCTTAAAAGAGCTTCACTTAACAACATGATGTGTTCAGTTTTTGGACGCGAATATAAATTGGATTCATTTAATAATGAAGTTGAAGAGCTAAGAGCTCTAGTTGAAGAGGGGTACGATTTATTGGGTACACTTAACTGGAGTGACCACCTTCCTTGGCTGGCAGATTTTGACCCTCAAAAAATCCGGTTCAGATGCTCAAATCTCGTGCCAAAAGTGAACCGGTTTGTCAGCCGAATTATAGCTGAACACAGAGCTCTAACCAGAAGTGAAAACCCAGATTTCGTTGATGTTTTGTTGTCTCTCCAAGGCCACGATAAATTATCGGACTCCGATATGATTGCCGTCCTTTGGGTAAGCAAGCAGGGGAGCGCGCGCGCATATACACACATCACACATGAATCTTACTATAATATTTTTGTCCCAGATACGTAACTTATAATTGTTATGTGTGTTCGTGGATGTACATACATATAAATTATTCTGAGCAGCAAGAAA
>Ga0307516_10006076_pt1 | contig 14266 bp, 11 predicted proteins | sample 19_EM_MG_FD_203310 | JGI IMG/M metagenome (GOLD analysis project Ga0307516, IMG submission 203310) | Populus trichocarpa ectomycorrhiza microbial communities from riparian zone in the Pacific Northwest, United States - 19_EM | ecosystem: Host-associated > Plants > Roots > Unclassified | place... | reverse complement strand
TGGCTGCAGGAGTCGCGGCACCTGCCGTGGCGGGCGAAGGTGCCCAGCTTCAACGTCCTGCTGACCTCGACGGCGTGGCGCAACGACCACAACGGCTTCTCGCACCAAGGCCCGGGCCTGATCCAGGTGGTACTCACCCAGCGCGGCGACGTGGCCCGGGTCTACCTGCCGCCGGACGCGAACTGCCTGCTGTCGGTCGCTGACCACTGCTTCCGGTCCCGTTCGTACATCAACTTGATCGTCATCGACAAACAACCGCAACTGCAATGGCTGAGCATGGAGCAGGCGATCGAGCACTGCGCCCGCGGTGCGGGCGTCTGGGAGTGGGCCGGCACCGACGACGGAGCCAGCGATCCCGACATCGTGCTGGCCTGCGCGGGCGACGTCGTGACGATGGAGACCGTCGCCGCCGCGCAGATCCTCAAGGAACGGCTCCCCGCGATGAAGGTGCGGGTCGTCAACGTGGTCGACCTGATGACACTCGCCCGGCCGAAGGACCACCCGCACGGCATGAGCGAGACGCTGTTCACCGAGCTGTTCACCGACACGGTCGACGTGGTCTTCTCGTTCCACGGATATCCCGGCGCGATCCACCAGCTGGTGCACGGCCGCCCGGACGCCGACCGGTTCCGGGTGCGCGGCTTCATCGAACAAGGCACAACCACAACCCCGTTCGACATGACGGTACGCAACAAGGCATCTCGCTACCACCTGGTCATGGACGCCATCAACAACGCCAAGCGGCTCCCGCGCGGGGCGGCCGAACTCAAAGCCTGGTGTCAGGCCCAACTCGCGCGGCACGAAACGTACGTGGTCGAAAACCTCGAGGACATGCCCGAAGTGCGCGACTGGTCGCTCGGCGACCGGGCACAACACGGCTGACCGGCCCCGATGGGTCCGGGTGCTGATCTCCGCCAGCGAGCAACAGAAGTATGATTCTGAGAACTATACTTCTGTTGCTTGCTGGGTATGGGAGGGCTACGCCTCATGGACAAACCGCGCCGGATTTTCGGCCGAGCCCGAGAATGGGACGGCCTCGCCTCCTTCGCGACCAGGTCTATCGGCGCAACGCAGGGCGGCGCCTCGCTGGGTGTAGTGAGCGGCCGGCGTCGTCAGGGCAAGAGCTTCCTGTTACAGGCGCTTACCGAGGCCGCCGGAGGGATGTACTTCGCTGCCACCGAGGCCACCGAGGCGGAGTCGCTCCGGCTGTTCACCGAGGCACTCGCGCGGCACACCCGCGAGTACATCGAGGCGCCGTTCAGGGATTGGAACGACGCGATAGCGCACATGTTCCGTAGCTTCAGCGACCGCCCGGCAATCGTCGCTATCGACGAATTCCCGTTCCTGTCCAAGACATCACCGGCACTACCGTCGATCATTCAGCGTGAACTTGGCCCAGGCGGCAGCGGCCGGACGAGCACAGCACGACTGGTGCTGTGCGGATCGGCGATGTCGGTCATGGGAAGCCTGTTGGCCGGGCAGGCGCCACTGCGCGGCCGGGCGAGCCTCGAACTCGTCGTCCAGCCATTCCGGCATCGGGAGTCGGCGGAGTTCTGGGAAATCACCGACCCGAAGCTTGCTGTCCTGGTGCATGCGATCGTCGGCGGCACCCCGGCCTACCGCCACGAGTTCACTCAGGGCGACGCCCCGGACACGATCGAAGACTTCGACGCCTGGGTGGTCCGGACCGCTCTGAACCCGCAGACGCCCCTGTTCAGGGAAGCGCGATACCTGCTGGCAGAGGAATCCGCCATCCGCGACCCCGCCCTTTATCACTCGGTGCTGGCGGCGATCGCCGGTGGCAACAACACCAACGGCGGGATCGCCAGTTTCATTGGGCGAAGGTCGGACCAGATCACGCATCCGCTCAACGTCCTGGAGGACTGTGCACTTATTGCCCGCGAGCCGGACATGCTCCGGCCGGGCCGAGCTCGCTATCGGATAGTCGAGCCACTGATCACCTTCTACGAGGCGATCATGCGTAAACGCTGGGCTGAATTGGAGATCCACCGGGCTGAGCAGGTCTGGGCTACAACTCGGCAGACCTTCCTCACCCAGGTCGTCGGTCCACACTTCGAGGCCTTATGCCGGGCCTTCGCTCTGGAATCCGGCGACCTGCTCTTCGCCGAGCAGCCCTCCGAGGTCGGATCCGGCACAGTCAACGACCCGGCGAACCGTACGCAAATCGAGATCGACGTCGTCGCGTTGTCCGCGCCGGAGGCGAACAGCCCTCGACGCATCGTGTCCTTGGGCGAGGTGAAGTGGGGTGAGGTCATCGGCCACCATCATCTCCAGCGTCTGGCGACGGCGCGCGACTTGCTACGACCGAAGGGCTACGACACCGACGCCACTGTGCTCGCTCTCTACGGCGGCGCGGGGTTCACCGCCGAGCTGACGGCCGCTGCCGCGGCGGACGACCGCATTCTCCTCGTCGACCTCGACCGCCTGTACTCCTGAAACCTCTCGCGGCCGCCAGTTAGATCAGAAGTGTCGCTGTCGTCTCGCGCTCAGGGGCACCTACCTCGGTGAAAAGTACGTGGGCCTGCCGCCAGCGGGATCGGGCCGTGGGGGTCTTCCCCAGACGTTGGTACGCGTGCCCGGCTGTCAGCAGGGTGCCGGCCTGAGCGAGACGCTGGCCGGCGCGGCGCTGCGTTGCCAGCGCCCGCCGGCAGTGTTCCAGAGCCTCTGCCGGGCGGTCCAGGCCGATCAAGCTGACAGCGAGCAGGCCGTGCGCCTGCCCGACCGCGAGCTTGTGGCCGGATCCACTGGCCAGGGCGAGCGCGCGGGTGGCCGTAGGCCCAGCGGTACGTGAGGGTGGTCCGGCCGATGGCTGGACCACATCCTTTGTCGGCGATGCCGTCCATCGTGAGGAGTGGTACGCGTGGCTGAGCCCACGGTCGAAAGTCCTGGTGGTGACCTGGCGTCGGCCGATCGGCCGGCCACGTACGGGGAGGTCTTCGAGGTCTCGGAGTATCGCGCGGTGTTCGCCGCCGCGGGGCTGTCCTGGATCGGCGATTACTTCGCCAAAGTGGCGATCACCGTTCTGATCTTCCACGACACCGGATCGGTGTTGCTGTCCGCCGCGGGTTTCGCCGCCAGCTATCTGCCTTGGGTGGCGGGCGGACCGGTGCTCGCCGCGCTCGCCGAGCGCTATCCGTACCGGCGCGTCATGGTCACCTGTGACGTGGTCCGCGCACTGCTGGTGGCCATGATGGCGCTGCCGGGGCTGCCGTTGCCGGTACTGCTGCTCCTGATGCTGACGTCCTCGCTGCTCACGCCGCCATTCGAGGCCGCCCGTTCCGCCCTGGTGTCGCAGCTACTGACCGGGGACCGCTATGTGGTCGGCGTGTCACTGCAGAACGTGATCCTCCAGACAGCGCAAGTCGCGGGCTACGCGGTCGGCGGGGTCCTCACCGCGCTCGACGCACATGGCGCGTTGTTGATCAATGCGGCGACCTTCGGCGCTTCGGCGCTGCTGCTGTGGTGCGGAGTACGCCCTCGTCCGCGGGCGACGAGCAGCGCACACCGGCGGTCTCTGCTGAAGGACACCGGTGAGGGCGTGCGGTTGGTCTTCGGGCATCCGGTCATGCGACCCATCGCTGTCCTGGTCTTCTGCGTAGTCGCGACCGTCGTCGTCCCTGAAGGGCCTGGCCGCCGCCTGGTCGGACGAGGTCGGTGGCGGGTCGCGGACCACCGGCCTGCTGATGGCGGCGATACCGATCGGCAATATCGCCGGCGCTGTTATCGTCCGGCTGACCCGGCCCGAGCGGCGCCTGACGCTGATCAAGCCGATGCTCCTGGCCTGTCCTCTGCTGCTGGTCCCGGCCCTGGCCGGGCCGCCGTCGGCCGTGGTGTTCGTCCTGATGGTCGCCGCCGGCGTGGCCAACACCGTGATCCTGCCGCTGAACGGTCTGTTCGTTAAGGTGGTTCCTGACGGCTTCCGGGTCCGCATCTTCGCGGTGATGCAGGGCGGAGTCCAGATCGCGAATGCGACCGCCGTGCTCGCCGGGGAGCGCTCGCCGAGTTCTTCCCGGTGCCGATCGTGGTGGGGGTCTGCTCGCTGTGCGGGCTGGTCGTGACGGTGGCCGCGCTACGGACCTGGCCTGCTGACTCCATGCGCAGGGCGTCGTTGAAGCCGTGGGAGGACGTCCGCGGCGACTCAGAATGAGGTGGTGGACGTGGCAAAACGTCACGACCCCGCCAGCCCTGCTCACCGGACCCGAACAACCGCTCCTGCTGACCGGCCCGCAGTAGCACCCACAGCCCCGCCGGCCATGGCGAGCCGGTGGGACGCCTTGCTGGCCGGAAGGCGTGTGGGTATCGTCTGCGCACATGCGGCCGGAGCGGCATCTGACCACAATCGCCCAGGTAGCTGACTTCACAGTAGATCTGTCCAATGTGGTGCGTGATCGGCGGCTTGGCGGTGATCGACTGGCCGACCTTGCCCGGTTCACGGGCTTGATCAAGGGATTGATCGCGTTCACGAATGACGAGTTGGTGCGGGTGTATGCGGTCGCGGACTGGTCGCTGCTGCGAAACCGTCGGATCGGGCTCACCGATCAGGAGCAGTCGACGCTGCGGTGGTGGCGTAAGCGCGGCTGGATCGAGGTTCGCGCGAAGGCCGACCCGCGGCTGCTCGAGCTGGCCGACGCCACCGAGATGGGGGTGATCAGTCGCGATAATTACCTGGACGCCTACCGCACCTACCCGTGGATCGCCGGCAACCGCGATCGGTTCTTTTCTCCGGAGTGGGGGCCGGCTGGCGTGACGGTGCGACCGAGGATCATGCCTGACCCGCCGGAGTGGAAGCTGTCGCGCAAGGAGGAACAGGAGCGGCTACGGCCGGCCGGGCTGTACGACAGCGAAGAAGGAGGCATCCGAATCGACCTGCTGTCTCGGCGGTGGCGGTGCCCGGAGGATGGCTGTCCGTTGTTCGGGCCGCAGCGAGGCGACGACCAGCCGTTGCCGGTGTACCGGGACGGCGTGGTGCGTTGCCCGGAGCATCGGCAGAAGCTCTCGGACGTCGGCGACAGCCCCCGGCGGGTGCAGGTGAAAGTGTTGGTGGGCGGCGCGACCAGGCACCGGTTCCAGATGTGGCCGGGCCAAGAGACGACCGTGGGGCGTGAGCCCGAGCCGCCAGGCGTCACGTTGCGCCCGTGGCTGTCAGCCGGGGCGGGACAGTTCGTCAGCCGCGCTCACGTCGTCCTGCGCTGGACCGGTTACGCACTTACCGTGCGTGACATCAGCACGAACGGCATACGGGTCCGGGACAAAAACAAGCGCTCGGGCGGGAAAGTCATCCCGCCCCGCAGACCCCACCGACTTTACCGCGGTGATGTGGTCGTGCTCGACGACGGCGTCGAGCTGGTGATCAGCGGACGCGAGTTCGTCTTCGACTCCGGCCCGCCGGCCGGGGAGCCGGCAGCACCGGCCGCCCCGGCAACGGAGACCCATCAGAGGGCGTCCCATGTGGACGAGTGAGTCGGGGCTGGCCGCTGGTGTTTCGCTCGCCGGACGGTACCGACTGGTCGAGCGGATCGGCGCCGGCGGGTTCGGCACCGTTTTCCGGGCCCGCGACCTGGACCTCGGCCGCGATGTGGCGGTCAAAGTGCTGCGCCCCGATCCCGACGGCGCGGCGGATGTGCTCGCCCGGTTCGACCGTGAGGCCAAGCTCATGGCCGGGGTGCGGCATCCGAATGTGGTCAGTGTCTACGACCGTGGCGCCCACGACGATGTGGCGTTCGTCGTGATGGAGTTGCTTGCCGGACCCGATCTGGCCACGGTGGTGCGGCAGGATGATCCGCTGCCGGTGACTGAGGTGCTGGGATATGTCACGCAGGTGGCCGCAGGCCTGCGATATCTGCACGGTCTGCCGCGGCCTGTCATCCACCGTGACCTCAAACCGCAAAACCTGCTCCTCGACGGCGACGTGGTGAAGATCGGCGACTTCGGCATCGCGATCGCGCCCGGCGTGTCCCGGCACACCCGGGCCGGTGTCGTGATCGGTTCGTTGCAGTACATGGCGCCGGAACAGTGCCGCGGCGACGAGGCCACGGCGGCGTCCGACGTGTACGCGTTCGGCGCGGTTCTCTACTGCCTGCTAGCCGGCGAGCCGCCGTTCTCCGCGGCGGACGGCTTCGTCGCCTGCGCTCAGCGGATCCTGCACGAACCGCCAGATCCGATCGGACGCTACCGGCCCGACGTCCCGGACGCGCTGGCCGAGCTGATCCACGCGATGCTGGCCAAGGCCGCACCAGACCGGCCGGACACCCCGGCGGTCGCGACGGAACTTGCCGCCGTCGCCGCCCCGGCGCCTGCAACGGGCACATCCGCGACCGCCGAGCGCAGGCTGCCGGGATCCGACGGTACGCACGACGAGCTGGCCGCCGCCGAACAGCTACTTGCCCGAGGCGGGTACGCCGAGGCCGCGGCCCGGTTCACCGTGCTGGCTCGCCGGCTGGACGCGGACGGGCGCGGCGAGGATCCGGTGCGGTTCGCCGCCGAGTTCGGCAGGGTCAGGGCCGCGGACGCCCTCGGTCACGGCGGCGAGGCGGCGGCGCGGTGGGGCCGGCTACTGGCTCGCGCTACCGCCGCGCTCGGGGAGGATCATGATCTGGTACGCGAGGTGCGCCGGTACGGCGAAGTCAGGAGCCGGTAGCGGCCCACACGGTGACCTGCGCGGTGACGTCGAAGGAATCGTCCGGGTACCGGGTGACGGTGAACATCGCGACGCGGTCCTTGCTCGTGCGCAGGCAACCTGTCCGGCCGACCGGGATGTGCACCCGCTCGTCGCCGTGGGTAGCCACCTGATCGGCACACTGCTGCCGGCTTGGTGTGCCCGGCCCAGGCCAAAGCGCTAGATCCGGATCCGGGTTGGCATCTCCGGCGTTGATCGGGCCGTCCGCGTTGGCGCCTAGTCGACTCAGGTCGGCGTCGAAAACAGACCAGGTCATCTGCGTTGTCGGCGGCACCTTGTCCAGATCGATCCCACCGGTGTCGAACCGCACCTCGCCCCGCCACTGCACCTGCTCCGACGGTGCGCTCGTCGAGGTGCCGGCTCCGGACTCGCTGGCGGACTCGCTGGAGGACGGGCTCGGTGAGGCCGCGGACGCTGTACTGGATGAGGCCGCCACCGGCGCGCCACCGGCGGCCTTGTCGCCCGGCGAGTCGCGAAGGACCGCGGCAGTCGCGGCGGCGCTCGTGCCGGCCACCAGTAGCACGCCGGCGAGGATCAGCGCTCCCCTGCGGCCGGGGCGCACCCCGGTGGGTGGTCGGGGTGGGCCCTGCCGGGCCGTCAGGGCCACGGCCTCCGCACGCCTGCGGACGTCGAGCAGCACTTGCGGCGGCAGCCAGGACTCGACTCGCGCCGGCGTGCCATCGGGCCGGCAAAGGGTGATCAGCGCGTCGGTCGTCGGTCGCGCCGCCGGGTCCTTGGCCAGGCACGAGCGGACGAGGTCGAGCAGCTCGGGCGGGCAGCCGTGCAGAGGCGGTTCGTCGTTCAGAACCCGGTACACGACGCCGAGGTCAGGACCCTCGCCGAACGCCGGCCGGCCGGTCGCGGCGTAGTAGGCCAACGCGCCGAGCGCGAAAACGTCGGTAGCCGGCGTCGCCGCGTTGCCCTGCACCTGCTCGGGTGCCATGTACTGCGGCGAGCCGACCCGCACCCCCATGACCGTGGCGGTTGTGGCATCGGCAGCTCGGGACACTCCGAAGTCGATGACGCGGGGATGGTCGGCCGCCAGCACCACATTGGCCGGCTTGAGGTCCCGGTGCACGATACCGGCCGCGTGCACCTCGCGCAGGGCGGCGGCAACCTCGGCCACCAAGGCGCGCACCGCAGCCGGTGGCAGTGGCCCGAACGCGCGCACCGCTTCGCCGAGAGTCGGCCCAGCCACGTATGCGGTGGCCAGCCAGGGCGGCTGTGCGTCAGGGCGAGCATCCAGCAACGGTGCGATGTGGACACCGTTGACCTGCTGGGCGGCGGCGACCTCAACCGCGAACCGGGCCCGGAACTCCGCATCGTCGGCCAGCTCCCGGCGCACCACCTTCACCGCGACTGGCCGGCCGCCGGGCAAGAAGGACAGAAACACCTGGCCCATCCCGCCCGCGCCCAGCCGGGCATACAACCGGTAGCCGCCGACCTCATGCGGGTCGTCGTCACGCAAAGGTTCGAATACCTCGGGCACGAAGCTGATGGTAGTCAATCCGCCGCTATGTGATGGTGCCGGAAGCCGCCGTCGGCAGCGCAAAATCGGGTCAGTACCCCGGCGGATGTTCGTGCCAGGGGTGAGATGCGGTGGCGCAGTCCGGTGGGCATCCTGGACGCGGAAGGCCCCGCAGGCTAGGGGAGGCGGCGGCCGGCCGGCACGGGGGACACCGGCAGACCGCCGCCTCCATCGGGCGGAGGAACGCTATCCAGAGGCGAGCGCGACGGTCGGGGCGAGCCGTCCGGCGCGGATCGCCGGGTATAGGCCGGCGATCGCACCGACGAGGACGGTGGCGGTCAGGCCGGCGGCGAGAGCGAGCACCGGAACGACGGCGGGCCAGCCTTGGCTCGCCGCGTATCCGGCCGTGATGCCCACGCCGATCAGCGCCCCGGCCACGCCGCCGAGCAGGGAGAGCAGGACCGCCTCGGTCAGGAACTGGAACAGGATGTGGCGGCCGGTAGCCCCGAGTGCCCGGCGCAGACCGATCTCGCCGCGGCGCTCCAACACCGATATCACCATCGTGTTGGCCACCCCGACGCCGCCGACAAGCAGCGACACGGCCCCGAGTCCGAGCAGGAGGGCGGTGAGTGTGGTGTTCGCGGCATTCTTCGCCTCCAGGACGTCCGACGGGCGGCTCACCGACACCTCCTCCGGGTGCTCCGGGTACGCGGTGCGGGGCAGCACCGCCAGCACCGACTCCACCGTCTCGTCGGGCGACCGCTCGTAGACGGTGGTCGGATACCCGTCGAAGTCCAGGTAGGTCTGCGCCGCCGGCCAGCCGATCAGAGCGGAGCTGTCCAGCTCGGGAGCGAGCGCCACGGGGTCGAGGATGCCGACCACGGTGAACCAGCGCCCGCCGAGCAAGACCCGCACATCGGTCCAGGCGTGGCTGAGCCCGAGCCGCCGGGCTGCCGCGTTGCCGAGCACGACCGCAGGGAAACGGGCGGTGGCGTCGTTCAGCCAGGCGCCGCTGTGCACCGAGGCCCCGACCGTCGCGGGGAGATCGGTCTGGGCGGCCAGCACGGAAATGCTGTTGGATTCGGCGACAGGGATCTGATCGGAGCGGTAGACGAACGCGTTCTCCACCATGCCGGTGGCGCTGACCGTCTCCACCGGCCCGATCCGCTCGATCATCGCCGGGGCCTCCGTCGGCAGCTGCGATTTGGCGCCGGAGAGGGAGTTGCCCGGGGCGACGGTCAGCATGTTGGTGCCGAGCCGGGAGAGCAACGCGTCCAGCTGGGCACGGCTGGAGGCGGAGATACCCACCACGGCCACCATGGCGGCGATGCCGATGGCGATGCCGAGCGCGGACAGCAGTGCCCGGGTCGGGCGGGTGCGCAGTCCGTGCAGCCCGACCCGGACGACGTCGCGGAGGTTGAGGCGGCTGGGGGGCAGCGCGGCCGATGGCTCCGGCCGCGTCTCGTCGATCGCGGTAACGGTCATGCTCCGGCCACCTCCAGGGAGCTGTCTGCGACAATCTCGCCGTCCCGGATCTGCACCTGGCGGCCGGTCTGCGCGGCGACGTCCCGATCGTGGGTGATCAGCACGACCGTGGTGCCGGCCTCGCGCAGCTCGGCGAGCAGCCGCATCACCTCGCCGCCGGCCCGGCTGTCCAGGTTGCCGGTGGGCTCGTCGGCGAGCAGCAGCATCGGCTCGCCGACCACCGCGCGCGCGATCGCCACCCGCTGGCGCTCGCCACCGGAGAGCTGCCGCGGGCGGTGACCGAGCCGGTGACCCATACCCACCCGGTCGAGCGCCAGGGAGGCTCGGCGCCGCCGGGCGGGCAGCGAGGCGCCGGTGTAGAGCAGCCCGTCGGCGACGTTTTCCAGGGCCGACAGCTCGGCGGCCAGATGGAACTGCTGAAAGACAAAGCCGATTCGGTACGCGCGGAGCGCGGAGAGCCGCCGGTCGGGCATCCGCGCCACCTCGTGCCCGGCGATGCACACCCGGCCCCGGTCGGCCCGGTCGAGAGTGCCCAGCACGTGCAGGATGGTGGACTTGCCGGAACCGGAGGGGCCGACGATACCGACGAACTCGCCGGCACGGATGCGCAGGGAGACGCCACGGGCGGCCTGAACGCCGCCGGGGTAGATCCGCCAGACGTCCGCGAGCTCGGCGACGACCGGCGCCAGGGCCGGGGCGGAGGCCGGGGCAGTGGTGTGTGGCATCACGGCTTCGGCGTCCCCACGGTCGCGCCCTCGGTCAGACCAGGGCCGCTGATCTCGACGAGGCCGTCGGCGAAGAGCCCGACCTTGACCCCGATCAGCCGGCTGCCGCCGCCCTCGACCAGTTCCAGAGCGTATCCGCCCTCGCGCAGCGCCAGCAGCGCGGCGATCGGCACGGCGAGCACGCCCTTACGCCGCTCGGAGACCAGCTCGACCTGGACGGGGGCGGAGTCCAGCGTCTGCTTGGCCGGTTTGTTCAGCGTCACCACGACGTCGATGACCGCCTCCGTGGTGGTGTTGGCGCCGGCGTCCGGCGGTTTGCGGGCCACCGTGCCGACCGAGCGGATGGTGCCGTCGACGCGCTCATCGTGCGGCAGGACCACGGTCACGGTGTCGCCCTTCTTGGCCATCGCCTGGTCGCCGACGTTGAGGGCGACGTCCACCACGGGGCTGGTGCCGGTGTAGCGGAGCACGGTGCGGCCGGGCGTGGTGCGGCCGCCGACGGCGACCTCCCGTTGGGTGACCCGGACGCCGCCGGCGGCGACGAAGACCCGGCCGGGCTCGACGGTGCCGGTCTCCGGCAGCCCGAGGTCCTCCTGCCACTCGCGGACGCTGTCGGCCGTGGCGCTGGTGTACTCGTCGTCGACGGTGAAGCCGTGGTAGCCGAGCGCCGACAGGTTCTGCTCGAGCTCCTTGACGTCCTGACCGGCGTCGACGCCCCAGCGCAACGTCCGGTAGAACGGCACGGAGCCGTAGAACAGCGGGACCGGCAGGGCGTCGACGGAGTAGAGGGGCGCGCCGCGCTTGACGGTGGCGCCCTCGGCGGGAAGCCAGGTGACCATGCCGCCCAGGCCGGCGGCAGCCTGGTACGTCTCGCCGAACCCGAGGGTGCCGTCGACCTGCTCCACCTGGGCAAGATCGGTGCGCGTGACGGTCGTGGTGGCAGGCGGGCCTTCCGCCGCGGCTGGGGTGACCTCGTCGGCGCGGGCCGTGGCGACGTACCAGAGCCCGCCGATCCCGGCGGCGATCACGAGTATGACGACGACGGCCCAGGCCAGACGGCGGCGACGGCGCGGCGGCGCGTCCGGGATGATCTCGGTCACGCGCTGCCCCCGAACGAGGCGGGCAACTTGGCCATGCATGCCTTTTGCGCGGCCAGCATGCGGGCGTCCGGGTTACGGAACTTGTCCCGGTCGGCGCGCTGCGGCAGGCCCGTGGACGGGTCGGGGTCGGACACCTGGACGCCATTGTCTCGCAGGCATTGCATGTAGTTGAGCATCTTTTGCCGGTCCTCCGCGGACATGCCGCCGCCGTGCACGCCGGGAGGCGCATACTGCACGCAGGCGGCGATCGCGGCCTTGCGCTTCGCCTTGTCTCCGGTCTGGTTGCGCAGGCCGGGCAGCCCGCCGGCGATCGCGGGATCCTGCACGTCGAGACCCTGGTCCCGCAGGCACCCGGTGAACTGCAGCCATCGCTCGGCGTCGTCCGAGGAGGCCGGTTCGCCGCCGGGGGCGGCCGACGCGGCCGGCGCGGCGGTCGGGTCGCCAAGGGTCGCCACGTCGCCGCTGTCGGACTTCTCGCCACCGCAGCCGGCCAGCGCGGCACTGAGCAGCAGCGGCAGAACAATTGCGGGCCAGATGCGGGCCCATCGTGCGGTCGTCACCATCGACACCTGTTTCGGGCAGTCGCGAATTCGGTCGGCACCACTGAACCCGGCGCTTCGTCACACCTGCGTAAAACGTTGCCGGTGAATGCGTGGAAGAATGACGGCGTGCGGGTTCTGCTGATCGAGGACGAGCGGGAGCTCGCCGACGGGATAGCCGGTCATTTGCGCTCGGCCGGGATGGCCGTCGACCTCGCGCCGGACGCGCACAGCGGCCTGGAACGGCTCGCCGTCAACGACTACGACGTGCTGTTGCTCGACCGCCAGTTGCCCGGCATGCACGGCGACGAGGTTTGCCGCGCGCTGGTCGCCCGCGGCGCGCCGACCCGGATCCTGATGCTGACCGCCTCAGGAGACCTCATCGACCGGGTCGCCGGCCTGGAGCTCGGGGCCGACGACTACCTCGCCAAGCCGTTCGCGCTGGCCGAGTTGGTCGCCCGGGTACGGGCGCTGGCCCGGCGGGCGCACCGGCCAGTGCCGCCGGTGCTGGAGCGCGACGGCGTCCGGCTCGACCCCGCGCGCCGGGAAGCGTCCCGCCAGGGGCGCCCGCTGCCGCTGCGGGACAAGGAGTTCCTGGTCCTGGAGGAGTTGCTGCGCGCGGACGGGGCGATCGTGTCGGCCGAGCGGCTGCTGGAGAAGGCGTGGGACGAGAACATCGACCCGTTCACCCACGTGGTCCGGGTGACGATGATGACGCTGCGGCGCAAGCTCGGCGATCCGCCCTTGATCGATACGGTGCGCGGCGTCGGGTATCGGCTGCGATGAGCCGGCCGCGGTGGCAACCGACCGTGCGCGGCCGCCTGACCCTGCTGTACGGAGGGCTGTTCCTGCTCGCCGGGATGCTGCTGGTGCTGCTGCTGTACGCGCTGGTAGCCACGCACTACCCCGGGGCCGGTGGGGGACGGGGGGCGGCCGCCGACGTCACCGCGACGCACGCCCCGGCCGGGACTCTGGACGAGAGCACCCACAACGATCTGCTCCGGCGGGCCCTGCGACAGCAGCGGGAGAAGGTGCTCGACCTGGTGGTGCGCGACTCGGCGATCGCGCTGGGCTGTGCCTTGGTGGTGGCCATCGGGCTGGGCTGGGTGCTTGCCGGGCGGGTGATGGCGCCGGTCCGGCGGATCTCCGAGACGGCCGCGCGGGTCGCCGAGCGCAGCCTGCACGAGCGGGTGAATCTTGTCGGCCGACGGGATGAGCTCGGCGAGCTGGCGCAGAGCGTGGACGCCATGCTGGGCCGGCTGGACCGGGCCTTCGACGGTCAGCGGCGGTTCGTGGCAGATGCCTCGCACGAGCTGCGCACCCCGCTGGCGGTGTCCCGTACGGTGCTGGAGGCCGAGTTGGCTCGCGAGGTCGACGATCCGCGGGTGCGGCAGACGTACTCGACGCTGCTGGCCATGAACGAACGCAACGAGCGGACCCTGGACGGGCTGTTGATGCTGGCCCGCGTGGAGGGCCGGCCGCTCGAGCAGGAGCCGCTGGATCTTTCCGACTGCGCCGCGCTGGCCCTGGAGCAGAGCGCGGCGGACGCGTCGGCCGCGGGCGTCGAGATGCGGGCCGAACCGGCCGAGGCGATCACCTCGGGCGACCGGATCCTGCTCGAGCGTCTCGCGCTGAACCTGGTCCAGAACGCGATCAAGTACAACGAGCCGGGCGGCTGGGTCGAGGTGCGGACAGGTGCGGACGGGCCGGGGCGGGTGCAGCTACTGGTCGCCAACACCGGCCTGCCGGTGCCCGGACGGCACCTCGAGGCGATCTTCGAGCCGTTCCGCCGCCTGGAGGGCAGCGGCGACCGGGGCGGCGCCGGGCTCGGCCTATCGATTGTGCGGGCCGTGGCCCGGCGGCACGGCGGTGAGGCGGTCGCCGAGTCCCGGCCCGGCGGCGGGCTCGTCGTCCGGGTGACGCTCCCCGGCTGACCTTCGGAATTCGCCCCGAAACTCGCCTTGAACCTCACGCCACGTGAGGTCCTACCGTCGACGGTGGAAGTGCCAACCGTCATTTCGGAGGACCTTGTGAAGCATGGGTTGATCCTGATTCTGATCATTGTGATTCTGGCCGCCGGCTATTTCCTCTATCAATGGAATGCGCGTCGGACAAAGCAACGCGGTGACCGGTAGCGGATCCGTGGAGGGCAGTATGGAGGTCAACGTCCGGCGCCTGAACAAACGGTTCGGCGACGTGCAAGCGGTACGAGATCTCACCTTCGACGTTCCCACGGGCCGGGTCACCGGCTT
>Ga0307516_10006075_pt1 | contig 14267 bp, 18 predicted proteins | sample 19_EM_MG_FD_203310 | JGI IMG/M metagenome (GOLD analysis project Ga0307516, IMG submission 203310) | Populus trichocarpa ectomycorrhiza microbial communities from riparian zone in the Pacific Northwest, United States - 19_EM | ecosystem: Host-associated > Plants > Roots > Unclassified | place... | reverse complement strand
CGGCTTAAATACCTCGTACGATCCATAACAGTGTCGCTTGATACGGAAATTTGGGCCCGGAAGTGACCTCTGCCGAAACCCATACTCTGTAATAACCCATAGGTCCCAGGGGTCCACCGAGGGGTATATGGGTTATGACAGAGTCGACTGTATTACCAAGTAAGAGCCTGCGGTTAGTTTAATATATCATTATCACCGGGATGGCAGTGCGGTCGTACCTCGCACCGAAACCCTGTCACAGAAGCTTCTATTAGCATGTAATATGATAACTTACGAAGCTCAAGTGTCCTGCGTGGAATACAACATCGATAGTTTGAACTAATGATGGGTTGGGAACGAACGGTCACCTTCTGGAAAAGTCAATGAGTTGATCAATCATTTAGCACGCTCCTGGACAGAGGAGAAAAACGCACTATTGTGAGTATCCCCTAAAGCGGGGGAAACCTTCCCATTCTCGGAAGCGATTCGGATTGAAATCATCCGCGTCATCGCCCTAGGCGAAACCTCACATTGATATGAACGGTGGACGACCCTGCGCACGATTCACGTAAACAGAACAATCCCGGTTCAAAGCCCTGCAGATGACAATTAATGTAATGCACGAAAGAATGTCACCCATAGCGCCATACCACATGGTTTGCAGATCGTGCCTTTTGGAATGAAACATCCTTCATACCAATTGTCCTGAATCCCGGCCTTAATATTTAGACATGCAACAATCAGGAAAGGTTACCTCTGTTGGACAGTGCTGGAACCCTACCGCGGGAAGGTTGATAATTGATTTTGAACCATTTTTGCTGGAAAGGCCGCCGCCGATCAGCAAATCCTGGGAATGCTACAGGCACTACCGGTTGCTACGTAGAGCTATGTAGCCCTACGTAGCAACCGGTAGTGCCTGTAGCGTTCCCAGGGTTTGCTGATTCGGACTCAGGCTTACCGACAGGGATAACGGGTCTCCACCGGAGGAGTTCCCGGACGGTTGCGCAGATGTAGGGAAGGCTAGCCTGGTCTGCAAGTGTCGGCATGCGAGATCGTCCCACGACACTTTCAAGTTCCTCCTGGCACTTCCTCTGTTTGTCCAGATACGCGATCATGGCGAGCATAAACCATGTCATTGTCGTGGTGATCTGTGGAACGCATATCATACACGTATCTCGCTTTCTAGGAAAGCAGAACGACCCACTGTTTCAGCTCCTGCAGACATTAACGTGAATATCAGTGGGAAGCCCGTACGGTGAAAGGAAGGGAGAAAACGCACTTTATCATGGCAGTCGGCCAAGTAATTTCCTGGACCTCCATAATCAGCTAATTGCGTCAAGAACCTATTGACATTGTTGACAGTAGAATCATCTGCCGAAGAAACTGTCGGGAGATCCTATGTTATGGATAGAATGGACGAGGCCACCGCTCTGTGAAATCCGCAAGTCACCAACAAGTCACCAACGATTCGCAAACGTCGATATGATACATGGCACTCACCGACGGAATTCCCGTTCCCAACCGCCGTCATTTTTTAGCAGACCATCGGTTAACAAGACAGCTTCCTTTGATAGTAGAATCGGGTGAATGTCAGCTCCGCGCTGACCTAGATGGTGCCACCCGACCTTCGGTACTCTGTGCCGTAACTCTCTCTGTAGAATCAGACAAACTAATTCTCCCGCTTGGCCGACCCTCTCGTCAACCGTTGACGTCGCACGGACCAAAGAATGTAAGCAGTTCAAGTTGTCCCGAGAATCTTACGAAATCTATTCCTTCCGTTATTTTCATAAAATTACCGTATGGTATTGATATGTATGATATTTGAATAGATACCTTGTCCCGTCTACTTTATCGAGACCCAATCTGATCCATTCGAAGCCATCAAAAAAGTGCCTGTGGGGCGGACATGATGGTGGCGCCGAGGGTGAGAGCTGGATCTGTCATTACGTGGTGATACTCGATGCGACCGGCGACTGTTGCAGGTGTCGTCAGGATTGGGCAGAGGGAGTTTGCATTTTACGTATTGTGGAGAGTTGGTCACAGTTTTGGATGGGTCAGAGGTGGCAATGCACCATCGCCCTGCCAGATCCCGGGCTGTTCCGCGTGCCCCACTTGCCTTACATGGCATCCTGTGCCTAGCGCCAGTGCCCGTCAAGGCACATCCAATTTGGCGCGAGTCAGTGGAGATTGTCCGTAAGTACGTTGGCGGTGCTTTTAAGTGACAAAGCTTGTTCTCGTCGAAGGGTCAGCAGGTTTTGCCCTGCCAGGGGTGATATATCCCCTGACATATTTGAATATTGAGTACGGGAATCACCAAGATCGAAGAGTGGATTCATGGAAGGACACATCCGGAATTGAACCGGGGATCGCCCGCATGGCCTACGGCCGAAGGCTCCAAGTGAAGGATGGTTTAGTATCAGTGTTGTTGTCTCTCGTCTGGGAGGTGGGCAAGGGAAAAACGAAAGACACTCACACGACTGTTCCGAAATTCAAAGTTTCCAATGTATCTGGGATGATGTACTTCAGCTTCGCCCTTGACAGCAGAGGTGTTGCCCAGTGGATCAATGCGATCTCAATGAAGAGTGTCTTGTTTGCCATGTGCCGTCCAAAACGAAGCCTGCGGTTTAATGTCATCTATTATCACCAATAAGGCAGCGGTCATACCTCGGGCCGAAACCCTGTCACAGAAACTTCTATTAGCAGGAAGAATAACTTACGTAGGACAGGTGTCCTGCGTAGAATCCAACGTCTATGGCTGTCTATGGTTTGAGCACGTAGATCCGAGTAATGAAGAGATGGGAACGAACAGTCACCTTCTGGAAAAGTCAACCAATTGATCAATTCATTTACACCCTCCGGGATAGGGGAGAAATACGTACCATTGTCAGTATCCGCTAAAACGGGAGAAACCCTCCCATTCACGTCGTTGAAGCGATCCAGATTGAAATCATCCGTGTCATCGCCCTAGGCGAAAACTCACATTGATATGAACGGTGGATGACCGTACGTACGACTCACGTAAACGTAACGATCCCAGTTCAAAGACCTGCAGATGCCAATTAATGCAATGCACCTCAGGAAAAATGTGGCCGATAACGCCATAGCATACGTTTGCTAGGCAGAGCGTGCCTTTGGGAATGAAATATCCTGGGTGCCAATCGTCCTTAATCTCGGCGTTGATATTTTTGACATCAACAATCAGGAAAAGTTACCTCTGTTGGACAGTGCTGGAACCCTACCGCGGAAACGTTGAAGGTTGATTTTGAACCAATTATGCGACAAAGACTCACCGACAGGGGCGACGGCTCTCCACCGGAGGAGTTCCTGGACGGTTGCGCAGATGTAGGGAAGGTTAACCTGGTCCTCAAGTGTCGGCACGCGAGACCGGCCAACGATACTTTCGAGGTCCTCCTGGCACTTCCTCTGTTTTTCCGGATACGCGATCATGGCGAGCGTGAACCATGCCATTGACGTGAGGGTCTGTGGGAAATGTCATATATGTGTCTCGCGTTGTAAGAAAGCGGCACGACACAGTGATTCAGCACCTGCAGCACTGGAAGACATTGACGTGAGTATCACTGGAGAGCCCATATGCTAAACGGAAGGGAGAACGTACTACATCATGGCAGTCAGTCAAGCACCTTCCAGATCATTGATACCGTCGAACTTTCGCTCTCGAATCAAATTTCCAACGAAACTAGGGCGTTCATCACCTTGGTTCTGGCACAGGAATAGTTGAGAAGGGGGGAATCAAATAAAAACCAAAATGGAACTTGCGATTTTGTTCTCGACGTCGCAGAACATTTTCGCAACTTGAAAAAAATTTAGAGTAGAATTAATTTGAACCCGTCCTTTGCTTCCACTTTCCACTTTGCCAATGACGATGGAATGTAGAGCATCCACGGGAAGAACTCGACAAGGTAATTTCCTGGATTTCCATAATTGGCCACTGCTCCATGAAGATATTGATGGTAGTGACGGTATGATCATCTGCAGAAGAAACCGTCGGGAGATCGTACAATATAGATAGAATTGAAGAGGCGGCCGTTCTGTGAAATCCACAAGTCACCAACGATTCCAAATCGTCCACATGATACACGCTCACCGACGGAATCCCTGATCCCAGCTGCCATCGTTTTTTTAGCAAACCATCAGTTAATAAAACAGCTTCGATAGATAGATTGGGGTGTGGTGTTGGGGTGAAAGTCAACTCCCGGCGCCATCTCGTTGAATGAGGACGATGGAATCTCAGCCAACTGTCAAATGTTTGACGGTCTGTGATTGAAAAAAAGGAAAGAGCTATACACGTTTCATTGTATCGCATTCCGGCCGACAGGAGACCGCCGGAGAGTAGCTCGCCCAGCACTTGATATGATGAATGGTGGAGGGTGTAAGCGGTAGACACGTACAACTTACTGATCAGACGAGGTAGATCGCCGTAGATGTGCCCGCGACGTTCCACTAAATCTCCGACTGCTTTATAGGAGTTGAAGACGAGAATTCCCTGACCTGCAGCGGTGATGTACATCAGGGAATCTGGAGAAAATCAGTTGTCGCAGAATTCAGATAAAGGTGTGCGGCTGACAAGGCACGCACCTTTCACTGTTCCTGGTTAGCAATAACATGAGTCCGGAAGCGAGCAGCTCGTTAGCCACTGGTCAATTGAAAAGCGAGCCCGGTAAGCATACGTCAAGGACTATAACATCAGCACTTACTGATAAAACGAGGCCGATCGTTGTAAACTTGACTCCAGCGTTCTAACAGATCGTTTGCAGCGTTATGGGAGTTGAGGACGAGCATTCCTGTGCCCGCAGCTGTGATGTACATTGATGAATCTGTGGTGGGGGGGTCAATCAGCGTTCGAAGGACATGGGGAAGGATTTTCAGTCGACTTTCCATATTTCTTCCTCCAGATCTCCAACTCTTTCCAGGGTGTCGTCGACGACGACAGCTGAAACACGTTACCGAAGAGAAGGGGATACCCTCGGGCCCAGGAGGTAGCCTGTGCGTAGCATAGTACCTGATGGTTCTGATAACGTAGATCGACGTCAGGACGACGGACAGTCCAAGTGCGAAACTTGAAGAGAGGAATGAGAGGTTAAACGACATGATGGGCCAGGAAAGTCTTCCAGACATTTTTATGACCATCATATCAAGACAAACCTAGAGCAACAACGTCAATAATGTTTATATAATACCCTAGATAATTCCATGCCCGGCCCTCGGTCTGGACCATCCAGCCTTCACACAAGGACGAGTTGTCGAGTCATACTGGAGTCATTGAATTCCAGAATCGGTGCGGTGTCGGGAGAGTTGTAGGAAACGGTAAAGATGCTTGGTCTGTTCCCACGCTTCAATCATTTTTGAATCATTCACCACATTATCAGCCGACGCAGCATGACCACCAGACCCTCCCAGCGACCCAATGGAGTCAGGAACCCCCCTATAAAACCCTTCTCGTAAACCGCCGGTAGTGCTATTACCCACGTCTTAGACGAATTACAAACATATCTTCGCGCGCGACCCTGGGATTGCATACTCATGCTTCTGATACCTCAGCCTGGTACTAAAGTAACGCTCTCGTTCTGGCGACAATGGCCTTAACTTCTGGGAAACAGGGTGTAATCACACAATCAAACGGCAAAGGCAAGGCAAAGGGCGTCTATGAGATGAACGAAGAAAAATTTTCCTCGGGCTCAGTCATGCTACATGGAGAGAATGAATGACACTTACATGGCCAACGCGGCATCCGCGGTTTCCAAGGTGTCCGGGATAATGGGTTTACCTGTTTTGTCCTTTACAGGAGAGATGTTGGCTGCTAGAGAAGCAAAACGATGTTGATGAAGAGGGAGGTATTCGCCATACGCCGCCCTAGACACATCCGGGGATTACGAAAATATCTGGAATAGATTGCACAGTATTACCTCGGTCCAAAACCCCTGTTCGGGAAATCTGCCATGAGCAGTCAGACGAGCAATCTTTGAGAACTTACCACGTGTCCTGTGTGTAGTTATGATGCATAGTTGAGCACAAGAAATATGAAGGGTGATCAGGACAGGCCACCTTCTGCGAAAGGACAAGGGCAGGCGCAGTATCAACATAGTGTACATAGTCGATAGTGGAAGAAATACACAGCTTCCCGCGTATCTGCTAATGGGGTAGTAAGCTGTCCATTTTCGTCCATGAAGCGGTCGGGTTTGAAATTGTCCACATCTTCTCCCTATGTAAAGCTGACGATCGATGGCTCGGAGAAGTGCGTACAACTCACATAAATGGCCCGATCACGTTTCAAAGAGCTGCAATTGCGTATTAATCTCATTATGAAGGGCATAATATCGCAGACAGCATACCAGATGTTGGATAGGCAAGTTGTGCCTTTGGGAATAAAGTATCCTTCGTACCAATCATCCTACACGAACGTGTCACCATGCGTTATAATGGAAGGATTAGGAATGGTACCTCCATCAATTGCGGCGCCGCTATTGCGGAAAAGTTTAACTTGGTAACCGTCCATCTTGGGACAGGGCTCACCGAGCGGGGTGACGGGCCTCCAGCGGAGGAGTTCCCGGACAGTAGCGCGTGTGTAGGGCAGGCTATTTTTGTCTGCAAGTGTGGGCATGCGTGATCGACCGATGACACGTTCAAGCTCCTCTTGGCACTTCATTTGCTTCTCGGGGTGTGCAATCATGGCGAGCAAAAACCGGGTCATTGAAGCGGCTGTCTGCAAATCGTAGGTAATTGAAACCCGCTATAAGACGACTACTCGCAGTGTCGGATGCTCCTCCGCTACGCGGGGTGGACATGAGTACTTATCTGGAGGTCAAAGGATTGGCAAAAAAACCAAACGTACTAAATCGTAGAAGACAGCCAAGAAATTTCCGAGTCACTCAGGTGGTTACAATCGCGTCCTCGAAGCAAGGTTCGAACGAAACTCGGGCGATCATCCCCTTGGTCCTACCAGGTCCGTGAATGAGCAGGCGAGAAGACGAAACGAAATATGAAAGTACGATTCGGTGCTGCACGTCACGAACCATGCCCTCGAAAAGTACAGAAAAAAAGTGATACCCTTCCCTCGCCCCTCTTTTCCACTTGGCCAACAATGAGGGAATGTAGAGCATCCATGGGAAGTATTCGACAAGATAAGTTCCCGGACTTGCATACTCTACCGCGATCTCGGTTAACCTGTTTATATTTGTGACAGCAGAAGTAGGGCCGTTTGGAGAGGAAACAGTTGGGATGTCCTAGTATAGGATGTCTAAGAATCGCAGACGCGGCTGCTCTGTGTACATTTCAGCTGCGGTTCCGAATGGTCAATATATGCACCCACAGACGTAGTTCACCTTCCCAGCACCCGCCGTTGCGTAGCAGACCATCGGTCAACAAAACAGCTTCCTTGGTTTGGATCGGGTAAAACTCTGAGTCGGTGTCGCGAGATATCTCGTTGAACGCCTCATGACCAGCGCGACGCATTCTGTGCCAACTTTGAGAGGTCAAAGGACATTTTCAAGATAAAAACCCACCAAGTTTGCATAAGCCGGGCAAAATCGTACGGATGAAAATCGAAACCTTAGATTTCACCTCAGTGGATGGGCCGTTGAGACCCACTTGGTGACCCACGTAAGCCAAGTGAGGTCACCACTCCCATCGTCAGGTCTCGGCGCCCGGGTGCCGGCCTGAACGAACTGAAGTGAGTGAAAGAAACGAAAGGAAAAAGCGGTTTGGCCCATTGAATTTGTTTCGGTCGAGAGAGGAATAGAAGTAAATTGTGTATTTCTCTTCTGAGGAATGCAAATTTTAACTGCCGCGAAGTGACCGCGACGTGTACCCGATGGCGTTTTGGCAGGCGGTGGCCCGTGAGTTAACTAGAAGTGCTTGAGCTTTGACCTCGGTTGTCATCGATTCATCAGCCGTGATGCGTTGATGCTGGGAGGCGGTGCATAGTCTTGTCGTGAGCTTGACCCGGAACTCCTCAAGCCTGGATCAGCAAAAAGGTCAACCGCTTACATTGCCAGGTTCTACCATGTATGGACATATTTGTGTGCAAATTTCCTGTTTTGGGGGGATATATGGTCACGTTTTGACCCATACATGGCAGAGGTCCCATAAATATCTATATAAGTGACCTCCCTTTTTGTTGATAGGCTGCCAGAGTGCATCGAGGGACGAGGAATATGGCTCCAGGTTTTCAGTCGAAAAACAAACTTGACAATTTCGTTCCCTTCGACCGACAACTGCTCACTCTTGCTTTCTTTCCACCTAAATTTTTGGATGAAAATCTTCATTCTCTTGCGTAATTGGTACCTGAATGGGTTGAACCGAAACAAAACGATTCCCCCCCCGGCGTCACCAAAGACAGACATCATTTATTTAAATGATACATATATTGAATTGACCTGTAACGAGCTCATGTGGTAGCAGGTAGATCCTGTAGAATCCAGGGCTCCAAGTTGAAAGCCAGGCGCTGCCAGACTCGAGCATCGTGACGAACAAGAGACCTCCGGCCTTCTCCACCTCTGCATCGAATTCATGCAACAGGGTTGCAACCCAGGCGACATGCTGAACGCTGAATGCGCGCGCAACGCACAGCAACAGACAAGAGACTCGTCTTCTCCGTTTACTTGCTCATCTCGACACTCCGCCGCGGGTTTATGATTTGATTGGGAAACTTGATAGTACGAGACTTCGTCTCGAGCAGCTTCTCTTTCCGTCTCGGCGGGCACACTGATTTTAAATTCTAGCGCGACGACGACGACGACGTGGGGGTCATCTGACGGCTGATAGTGCTGTTAAACAAAGATCAACAAAAGATTTCGCAGCACCTCGATCGCAATCCATGACCCTGTAGCTCTCTTTCTCTTCATCGTCGTCGAACATGCAAGCCGTCGTCCCAGCGGAAATAACATCGGAGCTGACCCAAATACTCTCCAACCTTGTCCTCGGTGACAACGAGATTCGTGCAAAGTGAGTGGCTACTCGAAACTACATCTTCAGTCGACGACTGATATCTTCATATAGTGCCGAAAAAGCAGTCAACGATCGCCTGGCGCACACTCCAGAGGTATATCTGCTGGCGCTGGCCCAGTTTGCAATCGCGGCGGATACAGAAGTGGTACGTGTTCCTCCACCCACATAATGGCGTCGGAGTCATGTTTTCACGGGAACATGGATCTGGCCCTGCTGTAACACAAAACATCGATCTTACAATCCACCTAGATGCGCACGTTCTCTCTCGTTCTTCTTCGCCGCCTCCTCTTTCGTCCCGTCCCTCCCACATCCTCGTCCAACACCCAACCACTACCAGTAGCCCGTTCTGGAGGGTATCCAGCCCCGCGGCTGTCTTTATACGACCACCTTTCCTCACAGACACTTACCACCCTTGAAAATCTTTTGCTACACTCCCTCTCGCACGAACCGTCCCCAAAAGTCCGCAGAAACTCAGTCGACACTGTATGCGACGTCGCGAACCAAGGGATGGCAAGGGGGAGGCCCTGGCACGCGCTCCAGAGCAAAGCGTTCAGCATGTCACAAACCGTGGGCAATGGCCAGGGCGAGAAAGGCGAGCTGACGAGGGCTAGTGCTTATAGGGTCTTTGCCGGCGTCCCGAATCTCGTCATGGATCTCCAGACGACGGGGGTATTGGACGTGTTAAAGAGGGGGTTGGAGGATACCAATCTCGAGGTAAGTGACCGCCTCTTTCGTTGAATTTTCTCCTGCTCATTGGACGTTGATAAAGGTCCGACATGCAGCTCTACAAGCCTCCGCCGCCTACCTAACCGCTGCAGACGCGAACCAACTCGCGCAGTCCCTGCCCCTCCTCTACTCTATGCTAGGCACCCTCCCCGCACTCTCTCAGTCCCTCGTTTGCGACTCTGCTTCCACACCCAGCACTGCCACACACCCACAGTCCAACTACCACAACCTTTCTCGCTTCTTCACCGTCCTCACTCCACTATGTTCATCGCACCCTCTCCTCTTCGCCCCGCACCTCCCCGCCCTCATGCAGTTTCTCCCGGCCCTCATACTACCACCAGTCGACTGCGGACCAACGCCGACCGTCAAAAGGCCCTACCCCACTCCTTTCGGTTTCGGGTCTGAGGGCTCGTCATCCTCGTCGCCCTCAACTTCTCCTCCACCGCCACAAAACGAAATTAATGGGGGAAGGGAAGACGAATGCGACGAACGGCAGACGCTACGTCTGAGTGCGCTCGAGTTCATGCTCAGCTTATCGGAAGCGAAGCCAGGCATGGTCAAGAAGCAGGCGGGGTGGGTCGAGATCATTGTCAGGGCGTGCTTGGAGGCCATGGGCGAGTTTGAGAGCGGCGAGGGGGAGAGTGAAGGGTTGGAGAGTTGGTTGAATGACGATGTGGGTGGTATTCTTCTCGTTTGGGTCTATGGTGTTTTGATGCTGGATTCAGCCTTCGGCGTCCAGCTCGGCGGATGCGGAAGATGCGCCGGCGCTGTATGAACAATCATTGGATAGGCTTGCTTGTGCGCTTGGTGGGAGGGCTGTCCTTCCACCTGCCTTCCAGGTAAATTCATGTCATTGCCACTTATCTTTTCTCGTTTGATACCGTGTATAGTATATACCGTCGATGATGGCAAGCTACGACTGGCGTGTCCGCCACGCGGGATTAATGGCCATCGCCGCTATCGGGGAGGGCACTGGCAAGGTTCGTGCCATTCTTGGGTTATATCTCGAAGTTATAGATATATATGAGTCCTGCAGGTTATGCAAAATGAGCTGGGAAAGATTGTGGAGTATGTGTTTTTGAGTTGGTAGTTTTTAGTGGGATTTGACTCATCTCTTTTCAGTTTGGTGACGCCCATGTTCTCGGACTCACATCCGCGGGTGAGATATGCCGCGTGTCAGTGTGTGTGCGTAGATCTTCTGTATCCTTTGATAAATGTATTTTTATTGATGCACCCCCCAGAGGGCAATTGTGTACGGACCTCGAGGTGGGAATTACCTCGTTCTTCGTTTCTGCGTCTGAACAATCAATAGGAAATTATACAAGAGAGATACCATCGACAACTATTTGCCGTTCTCATACCCGCACTCGAAGACCCCGAACCACGGTATGTTCTTCGGTTCCGCTCTCTCCTTCCTCCTTGACCTTTTCTCCGCTTAGAGTCCACGCACATGCTGCATCAGCCTTCATCAACTTTTGTGAAGGCGTCGAGCGCGAGACGCTTCTACCGTATCTGGACCCGATCGTGGAGAGGCTGATGAAGCTTTTGAACCCGGGTGCGGCTGAGGGCGCGGTGAAGCGGTACGTACAGGAGCAGACGATCACGACGTTAGCGATGGTTGCGGATGCCAGCGAGAGGACGTTTGCAAAGGTGGGTCAGATGGTTTTCCTCGCCGTCAATATTTCGGTTGACACCGATGTTTTGAACTGGCGTTAGCATTACCCGTCGATTATGCCGTTATTGCTGAACGTCCTGAGGAACGCGGACGGACCGGAACATAAGAAGCTGAGGGTGAAAGCTATGGAGTGTGCGGGGTTGATTGGTGAGTTTGGGATTTGGAATATGGTTCGGTTTTTGACCGTTGTATGTGTAGCCATTGCGGTCGGTGAGGAGGTATTCAAACCTGATGCGGCGACGTTTGTGGAGCTGCTGGTGAGGATCCAGAGTACGTGATCCTTTCTCGGCCCGTTTCTTTCTTTGTTGATGGGGATATAGACAGTCCAGTGGACCCCTCTGATACGCAACTCGCGCATTACCTGATCGCGACCTGGGCAAAGGTGTGTCAGGCGATGGGCGAGGACTTTGAGCCCTATTTGCCGGCTGTGATGCCTACGTTGTTGACGACGGCGAGTGCAAAAGCAGACGTGTCGGTGTATGGTATGTGGTTGTTTTAGTATTGATTTGTCTCGTGCCATTGACTCAACAACTCTTTCTCTGCAGACGACGACGACGAGAAGGTAGTAGACCGTGAGGGGTGGGAGACGGTGGTGATGGACGGGCGTGTGTTAGGGATCCGGACGTCTGCGATCGAGGAGAAGTGCCAGGCGATTGAGACGCTCGTGATCTACTGTTCGACCCTTGGGGCCAAATTTGCACCCTACCTGGCGCCGTGCTTGGAGGCGACATTACCCGCGCTGAGATTTTATTTCCATGAAGGGGTGAGGGAGGCGTGCGCGACCCTGCTGCCCATGCTGCTCGCAGTGGGCAAAGGAAGCAACACATTGACGAACGAGATGGTTGCGGCGGTGTTCAGGCAGCTGATCAGGTGCATCGAGGCGGAGATTGACGCTTCGTTTCTCGCGTCGTTGTACAAGTGCTTCGGGGATGCGTTGCGGGTCATTGGCGGGGGTGCGGCGCTTCCTGGGGACTTCAACCGTGGAATTGTGGAGGCGACAAAGCGGCAGCTGCAGACGCTGGCTGATCGCCGAAAGGGACGTGCAAATAGGGCTGGAGGGGTGGCGGCGGATGACAAGGAGGAGCTGGCACTGCTAGAGGAGATTGAAGATTTCGCGTTGGAGGATATGGCGAAGATGTTGGCTACCTTGGACCCGAACCATTTGCTCTTGGTTGCGGTGTCCAGTGTGAAGGACCTAGGTTTCAATTCATGGGATAGTGATGAGGAGGATGGCTAGACACGTGAACATAGGAATCATAGATTGCACTGTTTGTATTTATGCTATCTTTTTCAATACTGTGTCCCCTAATGGACCACATCATTGGTGACCCAGCTTGGCACACCCCGGATTCAATACAAAGGGTGTCTGTGCTGTGGTGCACATGTGTAGGTGCACAAATATTGTGGATGGAAGGGTTTTTTTGTTTCACCATTCAGCAATGTCGAAGGTGGACTACGGAAGAGTGCAACTACCTTACCTAGTTGTAGAGGGTACTTAGAAGTAGACTACTGGGGTAACTCACTGGAAAGCAAGTTATATTGCTGGGGCAAGTCAAGTGCCTTTATATACGCCCAAGGTATCTAGATATGGTAATGATAGTAATCTAATCTATATACGGCGTCATCGGTATGTAAGACAATACCGGAAGCATATGATGCATCATGTGATGACGTCACATGCGTGTCTCGGACATACATCTTTCAACACACCCCCTTGCTAAATATGGCAATAAGTGCCTTTGTTAAGTGTTTTTAGTAGGTCCGAAGGTTAGACTTAGTTGCTCTCGGAACTTGACAAATTTAAGGCGATCTAAGTTCTTTGTGAACATATTAGCCGGATTGTCGTTTCCAGGGATGAAGACAACAGAGACTTTGTTGTCCTCGATACATTCCCATATGTAGCGGATATCAATATATTTAGTCCGCTTCTCTTGTACAGGGTTGGAGCCAATGAATAGGCTACCCTGATTATCGCCACAGATGGTGATCGGTGATACAGGAAATCCAATTTCTCCGAAGAGATTGGTAATCCATATGGCTTGTCGACAGCAATCTGAGATTGCCATGTATTCAGCCTCGGTGGAAGAGAGGGCTACGGTTTTTTGGGCTTGTGAGAGCCATGAGACTGATGACCCAGCTAACTTAAAGAAGTAGCCTGTGATTGAGCGGCAATTGTTAATATCAGCGGCCCAATCGCTATCTGAATGTGCAATCAAGCCTTCATTAGTGTTACCATCAAAGACCATTGTATAGTCTTTGGTACCTGCCAAATAATGGCATATGTACTTAGCCCGTTCATAGTGTTCTTTACTAGAGTTGGCATTAAATTGTGATAGCTTGATCACAGTGAAAGCAATGTCAGGATGAGTGCCTAACATCAGGTACAACAGTGAGCTGATGATGGCTTGGTACTGTGTCCGAAGTGTGGGGTCAGGGTTGCCGGTGTATGCAACAGGTGTATACCCATGCGGCAGAGGCGTGTTTGCTATTACAGCATTTGTCATACCGAAGCGATTGAGGACCTTGGTCAGGTATGCTTTCTGATCTAGTATGATTTTGCGACCAGAGCATCTGATGGTGATTCCAAGGAACTCTTTGAGTTCGCCTAGATCATGGCATTCCCATATCCCCATGAATGCTTTTTTCTTTTCTTTCACAAGGGTTGCATTATTACCCATAAAGCCGGAGTTGTCGACGTATATCATAGCGATGACAATATCTCTATTTTTGGCTTTGTGAATGAAGATCCCAGCATCGGATTGAGAGTGCTCAAAGTCTATTTTATGCATAGAGGTGAGTGTTAGAGCAACACCAAAACCAGCAAGCTCAATGGCACACTCAACAGTGACCAGAGCACTAGCATTGTGGGCTCACACATAGAATCAAACAATAAAGGAGTGGAATGAGATGGTATTGACATTAG
>Ga0307516_10006074_pt1 | contig 14268 bp, 14 predicted proteins | sample 19_EM_MG_FD_203310 | JGI IMG/M metagenome (GOLD analysis project Ga0307516, IMG submission 203310) | Populus trichocarpa ectomycorrhiza microbial communities from riparian zone in the Pacific Northwest, United States - 19_EM | ecosystem: Host-associated > Plants > Roots > Unclassified | place... | reverse complement strand
GGCGCCCGCGGCGGCGGCGACGCGCAGGCCGATGCCGGCGATGAGGGCCAGACCGATGCCGAGCAGGCCGAGCATGAAGGCCCAGTTGGCCCAGGTGTCGCCTGCGATGCTGTGGAAGAAGCTTTGGAAGGGGCCGACTTCGACGCTGGACAGGAAGCCCTTGGTGGGCGAGCCGCCGTTGATCCAGGCCCTGGCCGACGGCGTGGCGTAGCCGAAGCCGAAGGTCTTGTCGAAGAACGCCCACAGGAACACGAAGCCGGTGGAGACGCGCAGCACGGCAAGTGCCTTGGCGGCGGCGTGGGTGAGGATCGAGCCCGGCGCCTCGACGTTTTCGAGGTGGGCCGCTGTGCCTTGGCCGGTGGTGGTCATGGTGTCCTCCTTGATTGATGTCTGTGCCTATGACACTGCCGGATTGTCCGCGTGTTGCGCTCGTGTCCAACCGCCCGACGCGGCGGGACCAAAGTCCCGACCTCAGTGGTGCGTGATCAGGACCGGGCATTCCGCGTGATGCAGGAGTTGCAGCACTGTTGAGCCGAGCAGGGCCCGACTGACTGTGCCGCCATGGCCACCACCGACGACGACGAGCTGGGCGGAACGGGAGGCATCGACCAGCCAGGAGGCGGCACTGTCGTGGGTCAGCACGGTCGCCACCGGAACGCCAGGGTACTTCCCGCGCCATAGCGCCAGCCGTTCCTCGAGCCGGGCACGGTCGGCGGTGTCCTGTTCCGGGTGGGTGATCACGGCGGCGGGCGGGACCTCGACGAGCCAAAGCGGGACTGGCGGCAGGTGGGAGTGGACGACGGTGAGTGGGCGGCCCCGGTCTGCCGCGGCTTCGAAAGCGGCCGCCAGGACTTGATCGGCGGCGCTGGTGTCGTCCACTCCGGCGACTACGGGACCGTCGGGGTTGGCCTGACCGCGAACGACGACGACCGGGCACGTGGCATGCGTGGCCATCCGCTGGCTGACTGAGCCGAGCAGCAGACCGGTGAAGCCACCGCGGCCACGGCTGCCCAGCACGAGCAGTTCGGCGCCGCGGGAGACCTCGAGCAGGCGGGGCACCGCGTGCCCGATGAGCGTGTCGGTGGTGATGTTCGCGTCCGGTGCCACCTCACGCGCGTGGTCTGAGGCATTGCCCACGACGGCGTCCGCGAATTGCCGCGCCACGTCGATGTACTCGTTGCCGATGTCGAAGCGGGACTCGTGCCAGTCCCAGTCGAAGGCGTACACGATGCGCAGCGGCAGCCCTCGCCGCTGAGCCTCGGCGGCGGCCCAGCTCACGGCCGCCAAGCTGGAATCGGTGCCGTCGGTACCGGCGACGATGACGCGCTTGGTCATGACAGCTCTCCCTTCTGATCTCCTTCGATCGTCGGGCGTGCCGTCCGGCTGGGGCAGGGCGTCAGGTCCCGTCAGGCAGGGCCGCAAGTCCCACCGGTCAGGCCGGCCACGCCGCATCGGGCAGCCGACGAAGTGCGCCCGGACCATTCGGCGCCCGGCAGGTCTTTGGCCATTGCACGGCGGGACATTGGTCCCTGCCGATCATCGTGGCGGGCGGTGAGCATGGTGCCGGGAGGCGATGAGGATGCTGTTCATGTTCCTGTTCGTTCTGACCGTCATCACGATCTGCGTGTTCTTGGTCTGGCCCAAGCTCGACGTTTCGTCGCCGAACCCGCTGCGGCGCCAGACGCCGGCGACGGAGGCGCAGGCCGCTGCTCCCGCCATGCAGCCGGAGAGCCTGGAGGGTGTGCTGGTCGCCCAGCTGATGGCGGGGGAGATCACCTCTGGCCAGTATCTGCACGCCGTCCAAGGGCTCGCCGCCCGGGACGACAAACGTCACCCCTTGGCCGTGCCGCCGGAGATCGGCCCGGCGGGCACCTGACGCCCCACTCGATTGCGGCGGGGCACCCGGCCCTTGCAAGGGCCTCAGTCGTGTTCCAAACCACCTCCACCGGTGGCTCTGGGCCCAAGAACTACGACTGCGGTCTCAGTCGATCGAAGTGCCGCGTACGCGTCAAGATTGTCGTCTATCTCCCGCCATCGCGCCCACAGGCGCGACCGTTCCTCGCCGGCCGCGGCGTGAGCCGTCACCAGGCGGGGACCGCCAGCCAGACGAACCTCGGCATCCGGGTGCGCCTGCAGGTTGAACCACCAGGCAGGTTCGCCGTCACCCCAGCCGTTCATGGCCATCGTGACGAGATTGGGGCCATCCTCGAAATATCCGAGGATCACGCTGCGCCGCCGACCGGTCCGACGGCCGATAGTCGTCAGCCGCATCGCGCCCCAGCGGTTGCCCCTCGGACGCCACAATCCCACCCGGCCGGAGGTGACACGGTACAGTCCGCGATGAACCCGCCATGCGAAGCGGACAAACCAGCGCGGAGGTAGCCGCGGGGGCCGGGATTCAGTCTCGCTCGACATCATTTACTCCTTTCACCGAGCGCGTGAGGTTCCGCAAGGTCGAGCTGGATGTGTCTACCCGCGGCGTGCGCCAAGCACGCCGGCCTGAAATGGTGGTGCGGAGAATCGACGGTTGTGCGCAAGATTTACCGGTGACGAATCTTGACGATGAACTGATCGAGCTCCGCCGGGAGATCCACCGTCACCCCGAGCTGGCCGGCGAGGAGCGGGAGACGGCCGGGTTGGTCGCGGAGCAGCTGCGCGCGGCCGGGCTCGAGGTGACGACCGGCGTTGGCGGGCACGGAGTCCTCGCGGTGCTCGACGGTTCCGCGGACGGCCCGACGGTGGCGTACCGGGCGGACCTGGACGCCGTCGACGCGCAATACAACGTGTACCCCTTCCCACGGTCGGACAGGGCTTTCGACGAGGGCTTCGCCTCACGCATCCCCGGCGTCGCGCACCTGTGCGGGCACGACCTGCACACCGCGATCGGCGTCGGCGTCGCCCGGAAACTGGCTCAAGGCTCTGAGCCGGTACGCGGCCGGCTGGCGTTCGTCTTCCAGCCGGCCGAGGAGCCCCTGCAGGGCGCGCGGGCGATGCTCCAGACCGGGCTGGTGCAACGGCTCGCACCGCGCGAGTTCTATGCGCTGCACTGCAGCCCGTTCCCCTCCGGCACCATCGCAGTGTCTCCGGGATACGGCCTGCCTGGGCTCGACCATATCCGGATCGTGCTGCCGGGCGGCGACAACGCGGCCGTCGACGCCATCGCGGCCGAGGTGGGGCAACTCGGCACCGTCGGGTTCCCGCAGAGCATCGCCGACTACAACGCACGCTTCCACGCGGTGCTGGAGCCCGAGACCGCCACGTCGCTCCAGGAATCCGTGTGCGTCGCCCAGTGGACCGACCAGACGCCTGACGCGCAGCCCGTCGCCAACGTCCTGCTGCGGGTCTGGCCGCAGGAGCGGTTCCCGGAGCTGCGCGCGCGGGTCGAGCGGCTCGCGGCGGCGGCCGGCGGACACGTCGAGTTTCCCGCCGACCCGTTCCCCGCCATGGTGAACTCGGCGAAGCTCAGCACGGCGGCCGGGCAGCACCTGAGCACGGCGCTGGGGCCGGAGTCCGTCTTATGGGCCCGGGCGTCCTGGCCCTTCAACTGCGAGGATTTCGCACTGTTCCTCGACGAGGCGCCGGGCGCGCAGTTCTACCTCGGCGTCGCCGACGCCGAGACGGGGATGAACGGCGCGCCGCACACCCCCGACTTCGCCGCCGACGAGCGGGCGATCGGCCACGGCGTGCGCGCCATGGCCAGCCTGCTGACCGAACGACTGGCGGCCCGATCGACCGCGGGCGACGCCGCGAGCGATCCAACCGTGCTGCCCGCCTGAGGGCCGGAAGTCTCCAGCGGCCGGGAAGCTCGGGCCCTCTGGCCCTGCCCAACCGCTCGCGAGGGCTCCTAGCGTCAAGGGGAGTTCACCGGAGGGAACGATGACCACCACCACCGTCTCGTCGCTGCGGAGCGTTCTGACCGGCTGCGTCCGCACGGCGACCGCCGCGCCCTCGCTGCACAACAGCCAGCCGTGGCGCTTCCGGGTTCGAGGGTTTGCTGTCGACGTGTACGCCGACCCGGCCCGCCGCCTGCGGGTTCTGGATCCGCACGGCCGCGAGCTGATGATCAGCGTGGGCGCCGCCCTGTTCACCCTGCGTTTGGCGATCCGGCTGGCCGGCTACCGGTCCGACATGCGGCTGTTCCCCGACCCGGATGAGCCCGATCTGGTCGCTCGGGTCACCACAACCCATCCCGCCCGGGTCACCCCGGCGGTGGAGGCGCTTGCCGCAGCCATCGCGCACCGGCATACCAACCGGTCGCCGTTCGCCCGGGTTTCCGTGCCGGAAGATGTTCTCGATCATCTCAGGGATGCGGCCCGGTGGGAGAGCGCGGTCCTGGCCGTGGCGAACGTGGCCGGCAGCGACGCGATCCTTGGCATGGCCCGGTCGGCGGACCGTTGGTTGCGCGGCCAGCCGGGCTACCGGACGGAGCTTGCCCGGTGGACCGCGCCCGGCATCCGGCACGACGGCGTTCCGCTGTGGGCCGCCGGGCCCAGGGACGCTCTCGAAACGGTGCCGATCCGCGATTTCGGCGAGCTGTCGGGGCTGCCGCGGCGTGACGAGAAGTTCGAGCCGTACCCGACGATCGTGGTGCTGGCCACGGCCGGTGACCGGCCGCCGGACTGGGTCCGTGCCGGTCAGGCCCTGCAGCGGGTGCTGCTCGCCGCGACCTGGAACGGTCTGGCCACGACGCCGATCAGCCAGCCGGTCGAGGTGCCGGCGGTGCGTCGGCGGCTCCTCGATCCCGCCGCCGGCCTGTCGGTGCAGCTGGTGTTGCGGATCGGCTACGGGAAGGTGGCGGATGCGACGCCCCGTCGCCGGCTCGCCGACATGCTGGTGCCCTAGCCGAACCGCGTTCGGCCGTGCGTGGGCCCGAGCGGAGGCTCGTAGAGTCCTTCGGCCGCTTCATCGATGACGTTCGGCCGTTCCGGCGCGCGTCCCGTCCGCAGCAGACTGTCCTGGGGAAAGGAGATAGCCATGAGCACCACATTCCATCCGGACGGCATCACCCCGGAAGACGACGCCATGGATCTGCGGCAACTCGCGATCGCCCAGTTGCGCAAGAAGCGCGATCTTCAGGCCCACGTGATCGCGTTCGTCATGGTCAACCTCCTGCTGACCGCCATCTGGTTGCTGACCAACCCGGGAGGCTTCTACTGGCCGATCATCCCGCTGTTCGGCTGGGGAATCGGCATTGCCTTCCACATCTGGGACGTCTATGCGCCCGCGGCACCTCCCGAGGACCGCATCCGCAGGGAGATGGACCGGCTAAGCCGGTGACAACACGTCCCCATGGTGGGGAAAGGCGCGATGAGAGCGTTCTCATCCTGGTCCCATGAACTTACGGGTCCCCGGAATCAGGATCACAAAATGGGCTGGAAAACGGTCGTCGGGACCGGATCGGTACTCATGGCGGCCGTGGGCGGATGCTGGTGGGCGGTTGTTGCCTCGGCGTCCCCGCCCGCACCGGCGATCGGTCCCGCCGTGGTCGTCACGCCCGCGACCGGCACCCCGTCGCCGGCGTCCGCCGTCCGGTCCCGCTCACCAGCCACCGCAACACCGGACCGCGACCTCGAGTCGCCTGAGGTTGTCGACCCGCAGTGGGTACGGCCGGTCGACGGCGACGAGGAAGAGGACAAGGCTGCGGAGGTGGGAGGCGATTGACCATGGCAGCCCGCCGTGCCGAGCGCACCCGGCCTCGCACCGTCGGGGTACGCGCACGGATCCTGGCCACCGTGCTGGCGCTGGCTGGCCTGGGGATACTGGTCACGGGGGTCGCGTCGGCCGTGGTTACCCGGCGGCAGCTCACCGCGGCTGTGGACGAGGACCTGCAGACCGAGGCGAACGAGTTTCGTGCCCACGTCAAGCAGGTGGCGGGCGTTCCGCGGGCCGCGACGGACGTTCGTTCGCTGCTGCGCTCCGCCCTCGAAGGCCAGGTTCCCATGGACGACCAGGTGTTGCTCGGGATGGTCGACGGGGTGCCGACGTATGTCACGGCGGGCGACCGGCCGTTCCCGCTTGAGAAGGAGTCCGCCCTGATCGCGCAGATCGCTGCGCTCCCACCCGACGACCCGGTCCGGATCCGGCAGGCAACCACCACCGCGGCCGGGCCGATCCGGTACGTCACGGTGCAGTTACAGGTCAGCGGCGAATCGCGGCGCGGCGTTTTCGTGGTCGCCACGAGCCTTCGCCCGGCACACCGCTCTCTGATCCGCAACGCCCAGCAGTACGCCATGCTCTCCACCGGCGCCCTGGTTCTGATCGGCGTGGGCGGCTGGCTGGTCGCCGGGCGTCTGCTACGGCCACTGCGGCTGCTGCGTACGGCGGCCGACCGTATCTCGCACACCGACCTGACCGCACGGATCCCGGTAACCGGGCACGACGACGTCACCCAGCTGACCACCACCGTGAACAATATGCTCGACCGCTTGCAGTGGGCGTTCGACGCCCAGCAGCAGTTCCTCGACGACGCCGGGCACGAGTTGCGCACCCCACTCACTATCGTGCGTGGCCACCTGGACGTGCTCGATGTCGGCGACCCGGCGGAGGTGGCCGCCACGCGGGACCTCGTGGTGGACGAGCTGGACCGGATGACTCGGCTGGTCAACGATCTCATCATGCTGGCACAGTCGCGGCGACCCGACTTCGTCCGGCTCGAGCCAGTCGACCTCGACCGGCTGCTGCGCGAGGCGCTCGACAAGGCGCAGGCACTCGCCGAGCGGCGCTGGGTGCTGGACTCGGTCCTACCAGTGGTCGTCGCGGCCGACGCACAGCGTCTCACCCAGGCGCTTCTCCAACTCGCGGACAACGCGGTGAAGCACACCAGGCCGGCCGACGTGATCGCGTTCGGTGCTGAGGAGAGTGCCGAGGGCATCCTGCTCTGGGTCCGCGACAGCGGCCCCGGCGTGCCCCCGGTGGATGCCGAACGGATCTTCGAAAGGTTCCAGCGGTCCCGGTCCTCACGTGGCACGCAAGGGTCCGGCCTGGGCCTGTCCATCGTGTCCGGGATCGCCGCCGCGCACGGCGGGCGGGTAACCCTCACCCACGCCCGGCCTGGGGCCAGGTTCACACTGGTCCTTCCGCTGGCTGTGCTGGCGCGCGCGGGCCGGCCGCGCCGGTCGCGGCCGGCCGTGGACCGCTCACCGGCCGGCCCCGCGCCGGGCAGGACGCCGGCCCACGCCAGTGACCCAACGCGGTCGCGCCGATGAACCGGATCCTGGTCGCCGAGGACGAGCAGCGGATCTCCTCGTTCATCGAGAAAGGCCTGCGCGCCAGCGGTTTCGCGACCACCGTCGTGACCGACGGCCCGATGGCCTACGAGGCTGCCATGTCCGGTAGCCACGACCTGATCCTGCTCGACCTCGGACTGCCCCTGCTCGACGGGTTCGCCGTGCTGCAGCGGCTGCGGCAGTCCGGCAACCACACGCCCGTGATCATCCTGACCGCCCGGTCCGGTCTGCACGACACCGTGGCCGGGTTGCAGGGCGGCGCCGACGACTACATCGCCAAGCCCTTCCGGTTCGACGAACTGGTCGCCCGGATCCGGCTGCGGCTGCGCGCCGCGCATCCGGCGGTCGAGGTCACCGTCCTGCGGTATGGGGATCTCGCCCTGGACCTGACCACCCGGCGCGCGGCGGTCAACGGCCGTGAGGTGGACCTGTCCACCCGTGAGTATCACCTGCTGGAGACCCTGCTGCGGCATCCGGGCCAGGTGCTCAGCCGGGAGCAGTTGCTCAGCCGGGTGTGGGGCTACGACTTCGACCCGGGCTCGAACGTGGTGGACGTCTACGTCCGCTACCTGCGCCGCAAGCTCGGCGCCGAGCGGATCCAAACGGTCCGCGGCACCGGCTACCGATTGACCGATGGCGGTTGCGCAGCCGATCGATGAGAGGGCTCTCACCAATCGGACCTGGTCGCCTCATTCGGCCCGGCCAGAATCGGTCCGGCGGCGGGCACCCGCCCGTCCCCCGGACGTTCTCGAAGGAGTCGGCATGAGACGCACGTACCGCACCGGCGCCGCCGTAGCCGCGACGGCGACGCTGCTGACCGGCGCCGGATTCGCGTTCGCATCCCTGCGCGACGCGGGGGCGCACATCCCGGCCAAGGTCGCCACGGTCTCCGAATCCTCGCCCGCCGCGGGCGACGAGGACCTGGACGCCTCGCTCGCGGAGTTGAGCGACGAGGCCGCCGACCTGAAGGCCCAGATCGCCGCGGCCCGCTCCGAAGCCGCCAATCGCGACGAGCCGGAGCCGACCGCCACGTCGCGGGCCACCACCAAGGCCCCGGCCACCGACGCCACCACCGGGGCCAGCGGCGCCGGCGAGGACGAGGAGCGTGATGACGATGACTGACGGACCCGGCCACCGGCCCCGGCTGTCCACGGCGGCGCTGCTGGCGCCCGCGGCCGCTGCGGTGCTCGCTGGCAGTCTCTCTTGGGCGGCCGGTCACCCGCCGGCGGGGGCACCGCTGACGAAGTCCGCCGTCACCGCATCTCCCACCCCCGGCCAGGTGGACGCCGAGCGCGCGCGGCAGTCGCGCGACCTGCAACGACTGCGCGAGCAGGTGCAGTCCCTGCGCGCCGAGCTGAAGGACCTGAAAAACGCCGAGAACAACCCCCACCCATCCGGTACGCGCGGGAGCAACGCAACCTCGCGCGCCACGACCGACCCGAAGCCCGCCCGGACCACGCCGCCGCCGGTCCACGCGACGACCGGTGCCTCGTGAAGACCCGTGAAGCCGGCCCTGCCAGCGCCGCGCAGACGACGGCCTTTCCTGCCATGGCCTCCCGAATCACGCTGCGGGTGGTCGACCCCGGGCCGACGGCCGGCGATGCCCTCGCCGCGGCACGCCGGGTGTTCGAGCGCGTCGAGGCGGCGTGCACCCGGTTCGACCCGCAGAGCCCGCTGATGCGGGCGAACGCCGACCGGACCGCCTGGCATGCGGTGCCCGAGGAGTGCTATCTGGCGGTGGCCGAGGCGGCGCGAGCACACCTGGAGACCGGCGGGCTGTTCGACCCCCGGGTGCTGGACACGCTGGTCGGCCTCGGCTACGACCGGACCCTGCCGTTCCGGTCCGGTGTCTCGCTGACCGGGGCCGGGCGGGCGGTCGCCGCCCGAGTGGCAGCCGGCGCCGGACTCTGGCAGCCCGGTCTCGACCCGCAGAGCCGGTCGATCCGCCTGGGCGTGGACCGCATCGACCTCGGCGGGATCGGCAAAGGCTTGGCCGTCCGCCTGGCCGCCCGGGCCCTTGCCCGCGCCGGTGGCGGTCATCTGATCGAGGCGGGCGGCGATTGCCATGTGGCCGGCAGCGGCCCGGACGGTGGCGGCTGGCGGATCGGTATCGAGGACCCGACCGGCGGTCCGGAGCCGGTGGCCGTCCTGCGGGTTGCCGACACCGGCTGCGCGACGTCCTCGCTGCGGGTCCGGTCGTGGCAGGTGGATGGCCGGAGGGTGCACCACTTGATTGACCCCCGCACCGGCCGCAGTGCCCAGGGCGGCCTGCTCTCGGTGACCGTCCTCGACACCGATCCGGCCCGTGCCGAGGTGTGGAGCAAATCCCTGCTCATCGCCGGCCAGGGGCGGATCGCCGCACTGGCTGCCCGGCGCCGCCTTCCCGCGCTCTGGGTTGACGAGGACCGCCGTGTCGCGGTCAGTACGGCCATGGAGCCGTGCGTGATCTGGGTGGCACCCGATGCCGGTTAGGCGCCCACCGGCAACGCTGCGGCTCGCTGCCCGGCCGCGGCGGGCGATCCTCGACGTCGCAGCGATCACCGGCGGCAGCGGTCTGGCGGCCTGGCTGGCCGGCCGGGCGGTGGGTGCGGTCGCCGGCGACCGGAACGCGCCGTGGATCGTCGGCCGCGCCTCGGGGCTCGCCGCCTACCTGCTCCTGGTGGCGCTGGTCACCGTGGGTCTGCTGCTGTCCCACCCCCGGCGCACCCACTGGAGCTTGCCTGGTCCCGCGCTCCGGCTGCGCATTCACGTCAGCCTTGCCGTGTTCACCCTCGCCCTGCTCCTGCTGCACGTGGTTGTGCTGGCCACCGACGAGTACGCGAAGGTCGGCTGGTGGGGGGCCCTGCTGCCGATGGCCTCCCGGTATCGCCCGGCGGCGGTGACTCTGGGCGTCGTGGGCGCCTACTGCGGGCTGCTGACCGGCGTGACCGCTGCGCTGGCCGGCCGGGCCGCCCGGCGAGTCTGGTGGCCGCTGCACAAGGTTGCCTCGGCCAGCCTGGTCCTGGTGTGGGTGCACGGGGTCCTGGCCGGCAGCGACAGTGTGGCGCTGCGCCTGGTCTACCTGGTTACGGCGGCCGGTGTCCTGACCCTGGCCGCCGCCCGGTACGCCGCGCGCACCCCCGCCGACCGGGTCCAGGACCTGATCGGCAACCGCCCGTCGCGCCGGGATCCGGTCGGATGAGGCCCGAGCTGCGCCTCGTCATCGCGGGCCGGCCGGGCCATCGCGCCGTGCCGGTCCCGCTGCTGGGCTGCACCGTCCGCTACCGGGCCGCCGACCGGCTGCGGATCGCCGGACCGCGCCCGGACGACCTCGCCGGGCACCTCGACCGGTACGGCCACCGACCGTCCAGCCTGGGCCGGGACGGCAGCGACCTGGTTGCCACGCTGGACGCCGCCGCGCTGACCGGCCGCGGTGGCGCGCACTTCCCGGCAGTCGCCAAGTGGCGGGCAGTACTGGCCGCCGGCGCCGGCGGGTATGTAGTGGCAAACGCCGCCGAGGGCGAACCCGCCAGCGCGAAGGACACCGCCCTGCTGCACCACCGGCCGCACTTGATCCTGGACGGTCTTGCCGCAGCCGCCGAGGCGCTGGCCGCGGTAGCAAGCGTGCTTTGGCTGCACGACACCGCCTGGGACGCCCGCCTGGCGGTCAACCAGGCTCTCGCCGAGAGGCGGGCCGCCGGCCTGGTGGAGCCGCCCGTACGGGTGCTGTCCGGCCCGGAGCATTACCTGACCGGCGAGTCCAGCGCGGTCCTCGACGGCATCGCGGGCGGCCCGGCGCTGCCCGCGTTCCGCCGGGTCCCGGCCGCGCACGCGGGGCTGGACGGGCGGCCCACGCTGGTGCAGAACGTCGAGACTCTGGCCCGGGTCGCGCTGCTCGCCCGCACCGGAGCCGACGCTACCCTGCCTGGACCACTGGTAACCGTCGCAGCGGGCGGTGTGCTGACCGTGTGCGAGCCGCCGCCGCACGTCACCCTCGGCGGCTTGCTGTGGCACACCGGACTGCTCGGCCCTGGGGCCCGGCCACCCCAGGCGGTCCTGCTCGGCGGCTACGGCGGCGCCTGGGCGAGCTGGCCGTCGGCGGCCGACCGGACGCTCGGCCAGCTGGACGGCCGGAGACCGGCACCTGGCTCACGCCTTGCCCCAGGCACGTACCCGGCGAGCGCCCTGCCGTCGCTCGGCGCCGGAGTGGTCGCGCCGCTCCCGTCTGACGCCTGCGGTCTTGCCGAGACCGCCGCCGTGCTCGGCTACCTGGCTCGCTCCAGCGCCCGGCAATGCGGCCCGTGTGTCTTCGGCACCAGGGAGCTGGCCGGCACCGTGACGCGGCTGGCGGCCGGCCGGGCCCGACGCGCCGAGGTCCGCCGGCTGGACCAGCTGATCGGCGAGGTGGACGGGCGCGGCGCATGCGCCCTGCCAGACGGAGCCGCGCGGCTGGCCCGAACAGCGCTGACCGTGTTCGACGCCGACGTGGACCAGCATCTGAACGGCCGGTGCCTCCACCGCGGCACCGGCCCCGCGCTCCCCATACCTGGAGGAACCGGATGAGAGACAGACGCGAACCCGCCGAACCGGCCCGGCTGCGGGTCGACCCGGTGGCCTGCGACGGCATCGGAATGTGTGCTCACCTCGCGCCGGGGCTGATCGTGCTGGACCACTGGGGCTATCCGATCGTCACCAGCGCGCCGTCCCGGCGCGCCGGCATGCGCGCGGCCCATGCCGCCATGGCTGGCTGCCCGCGCCGGGCGCTACTGCTGGAAGCTGCCTACCAACCGAGGTAGGACCGGTGACCCGGAGGCCTGCGGCCGCTGAGCGCTGCTGCTCGTCCTGACCGCGATTTGGTCGGCCACCCGACGCTGCCTGGCCCACACGACCACCCGCCAGCGGCCAGGCGGCCGGATCGCAGCCGACCACGCCTGGATTGACCAGGTTCGGGACCAACGGCGCAGGGCGCGGGCACCTGGGATCTACCGATCCAGCCTGGTTGAGGGAACCGTCTTGGGTGGACGAGCCCGTCCGGCGAGATGACCAGACGGACGACGAGCGCCGGCCGCCGAGCCCAGCTGGAGTGAACCGTGACGACGATGAGGCGGATATGGCAGCACCGTGAGGCCTTGCTGTTCGGGGTCCTGTGCGTGCTCCTGGCGTCCGGTGCGGCCGCAGCCCTGGCGGGCTTGGCATCGACGGCGACCATCGGGTGGGTGGCCGCCACCACGCTCGGGTTGGTCTACTCCACCGCGGGCCTGGTCGAAGCGGCCCGGCGGCGCCGGCCGAGCGTCGACGTCATCGCCTGGCTGGCACTCGCGGGTGCCCTGGCCACGGGTGAGGCGTTAGCCGGCGCGGTGATCGCCGTGATGCTGGCCACCGGTGTGCTGTTGGAGGCGCGGGCGGCGGCCCGGGCACGGCACGAGCTGAGCCTGCTGGTCGCCCGCGCGCCCCGGGTCGCCCGCCGGCAGACCGGGGCCGACCTCGAGGAGATCCCGGCCGATGCGGTACTACGCGGGGATCGGCTGGTGGTTGGCACCGGGGAACTGGTCCCGTGCGACGGCCGGCTGCTCAGTGCCGCGGTGCTCGACGAGTCGGCGTTGACCGGCGAGCCGCTGCCGGTGCGGCGGCCACCCGGCGACCAGGTGCGCAGCGGGGTGGTCAACGCCGGGTCGCCGATCGACATGGTCGCCACCGCGCTCGCGGCGGAGTCCACCTACGCCCGTGTGGTCCGGCTCGTCGAGCAGGCCCAGGCGGGCAGCGCGCCGTTCGTACGTACCGCCGACCGGTTCGCGGTCGTGTTCGTCCCTGCGACCATCGCGCTGGCCGGTCTTGCCTGGGTGGCCTCCGGCGAGGTGGTCCGTGCGGTGGCCGTGCTGGTGGTTGCCACCCCGTGCCCGCTGTTGCTGGCCGCGCCCATCGCGATCATGTCCGGGCTGTCCCGGGCGGCACGCGCCGGCGTGATCATCAAGGGCGGCGGTGCGCTGGAGCGGCTGGCCGCCGGCCGCGTGCTGCTGTTCGACAAGACCGGCACGCTCACGTACGGGCGCCCGGTGCTCACCGACACCCTCACCGGTGACGCGGCTGTGCATCCGGACGATCTGCTGCGTCTGGCCGCCTCACTCGACCAGGTGTCCGCTCACGTGCTGGCCACCGCGGTCGTCACCGCCGCCCACGCCCGGGGCCTGACCCTCGAAACACCGCACGGGGTGAGCGAACGACACGGGTACGGGGTAGAAGGCGTCGTGGCGGGGCATCGGGTCCAGTTGGGCAAGGCGTCCTGGATCGCACCCGCCGGCCAACCGGGCTGGATGCGCTCGGCCCGCCGGCGGGCGGCACTGGACGGATCGCTGACGGTGTTCGTGGCGATCGACGGCCACCCGGCGGGCGTGCTGCTCTTCGAAGATCAGGTCCGCCCCGACGCGCCTCGCATGGTCCGCGCGCTGCGCGCGGCGGGCGTACGGCGGGTTGTGCTGGTCACCGGTGACCGCCCCGACGCTGCGGAGGCGGTCGGGCACATCGTCGGCGTCGACGCTGTGCACGCCGACCGGGACCCGGCCGAGAAGCTGGCCCTCGTCGAGCAGGAGCAGCGTGCCGCGGCGACCATCATGGTCGGCGACGGCATCAACGATGCGCCGGCGCTGGCCGGGGCCGGTGTGGGGGTGGCGCTGGCTGCCCGGGGCACCACCGCCTCTTCCGAAGCCGCCGACGTGGTCCTGACCGTGGATCGCATCGACGCGCTGGCCGACGCGATCCTCATCGCGCATCGGGCCAGGCGGGTCGCGTGGCAGGCCGTTAGCGTCGGCATGGGCCTGTCGCTGGTCGCGATGGTCGTCGCTGCTCTCGGCTGGCTGCCGCCGCCGGCCGGCGCCCTGCTGCAAGAGGCCATCGATGTGCTGGCCATCGCCATCGCGCTGCGCGCCCTGTTGCCCGTGGCCACCCACACCGTGACCCTGCCGCCCGCGGACCTGGCCACCGCGCGCCGACTGCACCAGGAGCACCAGGCGGTCCGCCCGCTCGTCGAACGGCTCCGCGCGGTCGCCGACGAGCTCACCACCGCACG